>Ga0209211_10000831_pt1 | contig 61361 bp, 73 predicted proteins | sample RifGroA2_FD_183992 | JGI IMG/M metagenome (GOLD analysis project Ga0209211, IMG submission 183992) | Groundwater microbial communities from Rifle, Colorado, USA - Groundwater A2 (SPAdes) (version 2) | ecosystem: Environmental > Aquatic > Deep subsurface > Groundwater | place: Rifle, Colorado... | reverse complement strand
TTGAGTATTACATAAAACACAGCCAAGATAAACACTGGAAAGATTATGAAACTTATCAAGCAAGATTAAATTAATTTTGAGTTAGCACGTGGACGCCCCTGACTTTAGTCTGTGGGTAGTTCACAGACCCTTATAAAATGGAATTTTCTTGGCAATCAATGAAAAAATTATTAAATATCAGAAGCGATATTCTTTTAACATTTATGCATCGCACTTGCTGGAGAACTTTTTGTACAAATGAAGTAACAGGTAATGGTCATAAGGCATTAACTAATTTTTTTGGAAATGAATCTTGGAAAAATGCAACAAATGAAGAAAATTTAATTGAGATATATAAAATGAATATTTTGAAGGAAAGAAATGATGCAGTAATATTAAGTACACAAATTAAATCTTCCAGTAATTTTTCTTACACCTTAATTTTTATAACTCACAAAACAGAAGGGGATAACCCTTGGATGAAGTCAATACGAGAAGTTAAGGAAGAAATAGAAAAGCATTCTGATTTGGCCGTTAAAATGTCTCTAGATATTATTAAGAATAGACAAGCGACTTTGGATTTTTAGATAAGCTTAAATATATTAATTTCATTTATTTAATATGAAAAAGAGTGGTGTTTCTTATATTAATCGTAGTAGTCTTTTATATAAGAGTAAAGTTGAATATGCTGATTTTTGTATTAATCACGTCGAGGGATGTGCTCATGGTTGTAGGTTTCCATGTTATGCTTTTAATATGGCAAAGAGGTTTGGGAAAGTTAAAACTTATGCGGAATGGTGTAAACCAAAACTTGTTAAGAATGCGTTAGAACTTTTAGATAAGGAAATTCCGAAATATAAAAATGAAATTAAATATGTTCATTTATGCTTTACTACTGATCCTTTTATGTATAAATATCCAGAAGTAGGGAGTTTAACTTTGAAGATTATAAATAAATTAAATAAATCTGGAATAAGGTGTACTGTTTTGACTAAGGGAATTTATTCTAAGGAATTAACTAATACAAAAGAATATTCTAAGGAAAATGAATACGGGATAACATTGGTTTCATTAGATAATGATTTTAAGAAAAAGTTTGAACCCTTTAGTGCAGAATATAATGGACGAATAAAAGCATTGAAAAAGTTGCATGATGTTGGACTAAAGACATGGATTAGTATGGAACCATACCCAACACCTAATTTAGTTAAACAAGATTTGTTAAGAATATTAAAAGAAATTTCTTTTGTTGATAATATTATTTTTGGAAAGTTAAACTATAATATGAAAAGTAGTTCTTATGAGAGTAATGAAGATTTTTATGAGGAATGTGCACAAATAGTTGAACAATTTTGTAGAGATAGGGGAATAAAATATCATATTAAATATGGAACTAAAAAAAGGGATAATCATACAACTTCTAAAATTTTCAATCCTGTTCCATTGGTTAGTTTTCAAACATCTTGTTTTAGTCAAGATTTATTGGTTGCTTAATTTTCCAAAACTTTATTAATTTGTTTTCTTTTATCGCTGTATGTTATTGTCAAAAGCATGTCAGGATATCTCTAAGAATAATAAAGATATTCTATCTGTAATCTTAATGGGTTCAAGAGCAAGAGGTGATTTTAATGAAAATAGTGATTATGATTTAATGTTTATCACAAAGCGAGGAAAGAAATATGAACTTGAGAGAAATTATGAAAATTTAATTTATAAAAAAACAAAGATAAAAAATTCAATTGATATTCATTTGTGGCCAATTAACAGATTCAAGGAAGAATACAAAAAAGGCAACAGTTTTATTTATTGTGCTTTAAGAGATGGAAAAAAATTATATTTTAAATTGAGTTTAGATTTGGATTTGCCTTCTTGTAAAATTGCAGGAAAAGAGAGAATAAATCTTGCTAAAGAAAATCTTAATTTTTTAAGATTTCATTTAAAGTTTATGGAAAAAAAGCATAGAATAAACAAAAGATTTTTTGGGTTAGAGCTTGAAGAATTAGGGTATTGTGCTATGCATTTATGTTGGGCTGTTTGTATGTTAAATAATTTTTGCCCTATTTCAAAATATACTGTTTTAAATGAAAGCAAGAAATATTTTACAAAAAAAGAATTTGAAATCATAAAGAGAACTTATCAATTTTATTCTAATCCTGATTTTTATAGAAAAACAAATAGAAAATCTTTTTTTAAGTTTTTTAGAGCATTGGGTAAGATGATAAAGCGGATTGATTTGGAGTCAAAGTAATTCCTAATGGTTTGATTTCTCCGGCTACATCCCAAATTAGGTTTTCTTGAGAGATTTTGTTTGTTATCATATGCCCACCCAAACTGCGTCCCACCCTAATACCAAACAAAATCTCTGATTTAATTAAATTGGTTTTTGTAATGTAGGATGTAGCTGATTTCTCCAAAACTTTATTAATTCACTTTCTTTGATAATTTAAATAGAGGTATAATATGCCAGATGAATTTGGAAGACCGACAGTAGATGAGGTTCTTAGAAAATATGGAGGGAAAATAGAAAGCCAGATTAAGACAGCTGATGTAGGAGATGTTAATTGGAGTCGGGAGTATGTGACATTTAAACGCGAGATGGCGCCTGAACTTAATCGTTATGAAAAATGGGCAAGGAGTTTAGGAAATATTATCAAGTTGAATTCAAGTGAAAAAGATGAGGCAAAGATGAGGAAGTTCATTAAAATTGCTCATCTTGAAATTGAACCTTGGCAGGCATTGACTTTGAGTTTTATGACTTTTTTTGGAATTTTTATTTTAGCAGTGTTTATTTCAGTCGGCGTGATGTTCATTAAAGGATTTTCTTTTAACAATTTTCCTTTTTTGTTTTTCTTTTTGATGATGATTCTTTCGCTTTTTTTATTTTATTTTGTTAATGGTTATCCTCAGAGATTGGCAAATAGGTGGAGGCTTAAAGCGTCGTCGCAGATGGTGCCTGCAATTCTTTATGTTGTTGTTTATATGAGGCACACTCCTAATTTGGAAAAAGCGATTGCGTTTGCGTCGGAGCATTTGGATTATCCTTTGGCATTGGATTTGAAGAAAGTTTTTTATGATGTTCAAGTTGGAAAGTTTTCTACTATTAAAGAAAGCTTGGATAATTATCTTGAGGTTTGGAGAGATTATAGTATTGAGTTTATTGAGAGTTTTCATTTAATTGAGAGCAGCTTGTTTGAGCCAGATGATGCAAGAAGAATTGCGACTTTGGAAAAATCACTTGAAGTTGTTCTCGACGGTGTTTATGACAAGATGTTGAAGTTCACCCATGATGTTAAAAGTCCTTTGACAAATGTTTATATGCTTGGAGTTGTGCTGCCGACTTTGGCTTTGGCATTGCTGCCTCTTGCTTCAGCGATGCTGCAAGGAGCAATAAAATGGTATCATATTATGATTTTATTTAATTTAATTGTTCCATTTTTTGTTTTTTATTTGACGAGCAATGTTATGGTTCAAAGACCCGGAGGTTATGGCGAGACAACTTTGTTAGAAAGAAATCCTCTTTATCCAAAATATAAAAGCAAGGCCCCATATGTTACAGCGTTTTTTATTTGTCTGCCTCTTTTTATACTTGGATTTCTTCCTTTGATATTTCAATATACTTCTCTTCCAGAATTGATGGGAATTCAAAAGGATTATATGATGAATGAATTAGGATTAGGGCTTCTCGGTCAAGGAACAAAGTTTTTTGATTTTCAAACAAGGAATATTGGCGGCGTTGATGTTACGCATGGGCCGTTTGGTGTTGGAGCGCTGCTGTTAAGTTTGTTTATTCCGTTGGGAATTGTGTTATTTCTTTCGATTTCATTTAAGCTTAGAACAAGAGAATTAATTAAACATAGAGAAAATACAAAGCAATTAGAAGAGGAATTTACTTCTTCGTTGTTTCAATTAGGCAATCGTTTAGGAAATGGTGTTCCGCCCGAGTTGGCTTTTGGAAAAGTGGCTGAATCTTCAAGAGGATTAAGGACTGAAGATTTTTTCAGGAAAGTTAATTATAATATTCGAAAGAGCGGGATGAGTGTTGAGAGGGCAATTTTTGAAAGGCGTTTAGGAGCAATTTTGTATTATCCTTCTAATTTGATTGCAACTTCGATGAGAATTTTAATCGAGTCTTCTAAGAAAGGTTTGAAAATTGCTGCAGTAAGTTTGATGTCGATTTCAGAGTATGTTAAGAATATTAAAAAAATAAATGACCGCCTTAGAGATTTGCTGGCTGAAATTGCTTCTGATATGAAAAGCAACATGACTTTTTTAGCTCCGTTGCTTTCTGGAATTGTAATTGGTTTGGCTGCGATGATTACTGCGATTTTGAATAAGTTGAAGCTGGCAGAGTTGCAAGGAGACGATTTAGGCATTCAAAGTTTAGGAAATATTAATAAATTGTTTGATGTGTTTTATACTATTCCCCCTTATTATTTGCAGATTGCAGTTGGAATTTATATTATACAAATTATTTTTATTTTGACAGGCACTTTAGTTGCTGTTGATTCTGGCGAGGACAAATTGCAAAAGACGAGCAAGACTGGAAAAAATTTGATGAGCGGTGGTTTGCTGTATTTCCTGACTGCTTTGATTGGAATTTTAATATTGTCTATTTTAACTTCTGTTGTTTTAGCAAATCTTGGATCGTCTGGATAAAAATTTAACGCTTTGGTGAAATCTTCTCTTTTTGTGATTTTGTTTTCAGAAATGCCCACTAAATCGAGGTTATCACCTCGAAACCCGCCCTTTTTGATATGGCGTTTCCAATAAGTTAGCTGAAAACAAAATGGTTTCACCAAAGCCAATTTGAGTTAATTTTATTAACAATCTTTCTATATTAATTTATGGATAAAGGTTTGTCTGATGTTATCACAGTAATGGTTTTGGTTTCTTTAGTTTTGGTTGGTGTTGTTATTGTTTGGATGTCAGTGAGTGGTTTATTTTTTGATTTTAAAAAAGACACTTCAAGTGAGAGAGTTGATGAGCAACTTGGATTTAATGATAGTGTGGATTTTTGCGAGGATGGTTCCTGTGAACCAAAATGTGTGTCTGATTGGAGATGTGGTGAGTGGGGCGTTTGTTCTTCGAATTTTGATTTAAGTGATTTAATTTCAAATTCTATTGCTAGAGGTTTTGAGGCTAGAATTTGTTTAGATGATAATGGATGTGCTTTAGATAAAATTGAAAAGAGAGGATGTGATTTAGCAATATCTGTTGTTACTAAAAAAGTTGAGTGGTGTGGTGAAGATTATGTTGAGATTTATGAAAAAGAGAATCTTAAGTTGGTTAGCAGAGTTAAGGAAGGAGACATTGTTAATTTTACAAATTTTTTTAAGTTTGATGTTTCGTTTTTGACTGGAAATTTTGGAGGATATTGCAGTTATTGTTTTGATAGCTTAAAAAACTTTGATGAAATTGGAATTGATTGTGGCGGTGAAAATTGTCCAGAGTGTGTTTCAAAAAAACTTTTTGTTGACTGGTTGTATTATGTTATTGTTTTATCTTGGATGTGCCTGGCTGTTTTGTTATTAATTTATTATCTTATTACTCAAAAGAAGATTCGTTAGTTCATGTTAAGTAAACCTTGATTCTTAACATACTTTACTAATATTTGCTTGCTCCGAAGTCGCAAGTTATTGATACTCAGAAATGAGAACCACCAGCGGGTTCTTCACAGTTCCTGCAACCACTAACCACTTCGTTTGGATTTCTTCGTAAAAACGGTTTTAAGACGAAAATCCTGACCCGTCGGATTTGAGTTATTTATCCATGAGCCTGCGAATGCAAATGTTAAGTTAGCAACTTGACTTAACAGTTCAGTTACATTTATTAATTATAAATTTCTTTAGTGTTTATGGAATTGAAAAGAGGTATTAGGAAATTTTTTAGAGATAAAAAAGGAAATATATTTGATTTTATTAATGAGCATGTTATTGCTGTTATGGTTCTTGTTACTATGGCGATTGCGTTTGGGCTTTTGTATGCTTATGGTGATGACCTTCTTGATTTTTTTGATAAATTAATAAATTTTAGGAATTAATATGGGAAGAAAGAAAAGAGGGGAAATAGAATGGCAGATTGTGTATGCTATTTTGGCTGTGCTTTTAGTAGTGGGTGCGGCATTTTTGATAGTTAAATTTGATCTTTATTCTTATATAAGGTCGCTTCCTGTTTTTGGAGGCGATGATGTGAAACGGCCTGTTTTGATTGATGATTTGCCAGAAGATATTGTTCCTGAAGAAAATTTGCAGCCTTCTATTCCGGAAGGGGTTGTAAGTTATTCGAATGAAAAGAAATGTGGAATTACAGCGTATACAGAAGATGATTATTATCATGAAATGCTTTCTAATAGCCAGTATAAAACTCAGTATTATCTTAAAGAAGGCAATAAAATAAAAAGAAAAGATATTGGTTTGTTTGGAGTTGATAGATTCGATGCTGATAATGAAGTTGGAGTTTTGGAGACTGTTGATGATGCGAGCCAGGTGAATATTTATATAGATGAGATTAGGGATTTGAAGACCGGAGATTTTTTATTAAAATTAGATGGTTCTGTTGTTGTTCCGGGACAAGTTTCAGGAAAAGAAAATTTTTATTGTGGGGTTTTAGATGAGAATGGCTGCCCTGAAGGGTGTTATCAGGAACAAGCACATGTTAGCTGCGAAGTCAGAGGAGATGGAAAAGGCGAATGCAATTTGGGTTTTGATGTTTTAACATTTTTAGAAAATAAAGAGTTGAGTAATTATATTTGTGAACAGGGCTGCGGGGTTAGTTCTGTATGCGAAGGAACACATTCAAAAAATAGCCGGCATTATAAAGGACAAGCAGTTGATATTGGTTGTGGTGGGGATGTTGATAAAATGAATCTTATTAAAACTAAAATAAAAGAATTATATCCTTCAATAACAGTTCCAAGTCCTGATAGTAAATGTAAATTTGATTGTAATGGGAATGAGCCTTGCTGTGAGATTCATGGAGATAGTGATTCTACTCCTTGTGGAAATCAGCATGTTCATTGTCAGTTTCAAGCTACAGCGAATTTAGCTAATTTACCTGGACCAGCGACGATTGGTTATGAAGATATTTCTTCTGACGATATTTCAGGTGTTATGAAATTTGTCAAGGATAATAAAGGGATTAGCGACGGAACTACAAAAAGAGGGTGTGATTACGATGTTAGTAATCCAATTATTTACGCGCAGTTAATTGAAAAATATTCTAAAAAAATTAATGCGCCTTCTTTGATGGTTTTGGCGTTGATGATTCAAGAAGGCGGCTGTAATCAAGCAGCTGTTAATAATAATGCAGATGGAAGTGAAGATGTCGGGGTGATGCAAGTGAATTCTAATACATTTAATGTTTTATGTAAAGATAAGAATGTTTTAGGAGTTTCTATTGGCAGCATTGATGATATAAAAGGAAGTGGCGAAGGAAAAACTGAAAAAAATATCGCATGTGCGATGGTTATTTTGCAAGAGAAATATAAAACTGTTGGAGATTCAGGAAAAGAAAAGGTTTATGAGAATAGTGTAAAGGATAATTGTAAAGATGCTAATCATCAAGAATTATATTTAACATATTCTGGGTGGTTGGCTGCCTTAAGATATTACAATGGATTAGATTGCCCAGATACGAAAGCAGATTATGTTGAAAAAGTTTCTAATATACACAATAATTTATATGATGAAATAAAAAGAATGAAGGAAACTGCATAAAATGGATAGAAAAGGATTTCTTGTCGGACCTGTTTTGAAAATTCTTCTCGCGATTATGGGAATTTTTTTGTTAGTTTATCTTGCTGTGATGTTGTTTTTTCCAGGCGATAATGTTAAAGAAAAATTTGAAAAGACTTTGAATGAAGTTGTGAGTGTTGTTGAGGCGTTAGATAAAGGCGAGACTGCGAAAATTGTTTTGATTGCGCCAAGCGGGACAGATAAAGAAATTTGGGAATTGATTTATGTTGATGAGGATTTGAAAAATTCTGGGGCGTATGGTGTAAAAAATGTTTGGGTTCCTAATTCCTGCAAGAATAATTGTTTGTGTGTTTGTCCATTTGAAGACAGGGAAATTGGGGGCGGAACAACCCTTGAAATTTATAAATATGAAGTTTTTTGCACCAAAGGGGTTTGCAAGGAATTAAAAGATTACACTGTTGATGAAACCAGCGACGTTGTTAAAGGAATTGGTATTGATTTAGCTGATATTGAAATTAAAAAAACAGAGGCGAATGTTATTTCGATTAATAGAAAATGAACAAAAAAGCATTAATCGGCGAGTTTACTTTTAAGAATTTATTATGGTGGATATTTTTTGTTTTGTTGCTTGTTGGAGTTGGATATTATTTAGCAAAGAGAGTTACTGGTTTTTAGTAAAAAATAAAAAGATGATTGTTTTGATATAAAGATGAAAAAAAGAGGAATGACTTCAAAGATGATTATTGGATTAATTATAGCTGCGATAGGATTTATATTTTTGACAGTATTATTAATGAGGTCGATAAAAATAGTTGATCCTGAAAGAGAAGTTTGTGCTTTGTCTGTTACTCATAGGAGTTCTTTTAATTTAGGTCCCTGGGAGCCAGGCAGAGAATATATTCCTTTGAATTGCAAAACACAAAAACTTTGTCTGCAGGGTTCTGGTGATAATTGTGCGACGACAGGAGTTATTTCAACTCCAAAAAATAAAGTTACTAATATAAAATTAAGCGATAAAGAAAGAGAAGCTCAAATAGAAATTTTAGATGTTGTTTCTGATGCAATGTACAGATGTCATGATATGTTGGGAAAAGGCAAGTTGAATTTTATGCCGCACTCATTATGGGATACTAATTATTGTGTTATTTGTACAAGAATTGGCGTCGATGATGAAACAAAGGCCAAGGGAAATATTCCTGTTGTGACCCAAGAAATGCTTAATGAATATATGCAAGATAGAGTTGTTCCTAATAGCGAGATTAGTTATTTAGAATTTATTTACGGAACAAGAGATGCTGATGATATGAAATTATATATTGAAGAGGCAGGGCAAAAAATTGAAGAGAGGGGAAGAGGAAGTATTGATTTGAAAAAAATAAGTGCAACAGATATTGATTTGAATAAAGGAAGTTATGCTATTATTGCGCAAGCAATTCCTGATGGAACTATTGGAAATTGGTTAGGGGCAACAGTAGGGGGGGTTGCTGTTGCAGGAGGAATTATTGCTGTTCCATTAACTTTAGGAAGTAGTTTAAGTGTTACTGGTGTTGGGATTGCAGTTTTAGCAGGAGGCGGTGCTGGAATGACATTTTATACTGCATCAACACCAAATAAGGAATTTACATATGGAATGCCTATGGTTATTCAATATGAAAGTGATTCTTTAAAAGTTTTGAATTGTTATGAATTTGAAGGTGCGCCTTAGTCCTCGAATGGAATCTGTTGAGAATATTTTTTGATTTAATTTTTGGAATAGTTATTGCCCACTTAATCGAGACTATCGTCTCGAGACCCACCCTTAATTCGTGCTTTGCGTTGCCAAAAATATTTGCTATCCCAAAAATTATTATTTTTTCAACAGAGCCTCGATATAAGTTAAATTTATAACATTCTTTTTGTTAATAGTTTCATGAAAAAGAGGCGAAGTTTAATTGTTGATAAAAGCGGGGAAATTGGAGATACAATGTATCCTGTTATAATTAGGGCATTGGTTTATCTTTTGTTTTTTTCTGCGATTTTATATTTTGTTTACAAATCTGCGACAGGAGCTTTGGTTTATGAACAGGCTTATGCAAAAGAAATTGGTTTGATGTTGGACAAAGCGAGGCCTGGAACAACTTTTTCAATTGATTTTGAAAAAGCATTGGAAGTTGCTGAGAAGAATGATGCGCTTGTTGAAAGAATTGTTGAGATTAATTCTGAATTAGGTTATGTAAAAATAAGATTGGCAAATGAAGGCGGATATGAATTTAGATTTTTTAATAATTATAAAATTGAAAATGAAATTGATGAAGAAAATAAACGCCTAATTATTAGGGTTGTGGAGGAATTGGCATGAAAAACTTAGATTTATTCGAAGACAAAAAAGGCGACGAAAAGATAATGTCTCTTTGGGAAATTTTTGTGCTTATGATGGTGGGTGTAGGAATTGTGGTTGGAGTCTTAGTTTATTATTCTGCTAGTATTGATGTAAGAGAAACTGAAATTAATTTGCTTTATGAAAAAATTGCTCTGTGTTTAAATGAAGATGGTTACTTAGCTGATGATTATTTTGAGTTGGGAAATAAAAATGAAGAAGAAGTGTTGAATATTTTTGAGAAGTGTAATTTGAATCCGAATGTAATATTTGACACCAGTGATTTTTATTTTGAAGCAAGACTTTATGATGAAAATGGTATTGTTGGCGAGCCGATTGTCGGAGGAAGCACATTACATCAAACTAATTGTCAAATTTTGGAAGATACTGGCGCAAAAGGAAAAGAATTTGCTAAATGTTTGAAAATAAGAGAGCCGATTAAATTTGAAATAAATGGCGAGAGCAAGAATGGAGTTTTAGAAATTCGTACAGCGTCGAATCAAAGAGGTTCGCGAATTTCAACTGGACAATAAAATGGAAATAAAAAAAATAAATTTTGGAAATAAAGCAGAAGTTGGAACTACCATGACGTGGTTTGTTGCGTTTATTATAATCTTTTTTTTGATGTATACTTATGTAATTGCCACTGGTTGGTTAGCGACGAAGAAGTATATTAGCGGCGAGAAGAATTCTTTGAAATTAAATCCAGGAGATGTTTCTGGAGATTTATCATTAACAAGAAATGTTTTAAATTTAGAAGTTGAAGGTGAGAAAAGTGTTAAGGCATTAATTTTTGAATGGGCAAATTTTAAAAAAAATGATGAGAGTTCTAATGCAAATAATCAGAGAGAGAAGATTGAGGATGAAATTAGGAATTATTTTTCTGAACTGGTTTCCATAAGTTCTACATTGGATTCAAATAAAAGGGACTGTCTTATTTTTTATGCTTCTTATGGCTCTAAGGAAAATTTAGTTTTGAGTGACGAGGAAAATAGAAATGTTGATTCTTATTTATTAAATTCAGATACTATTCTTGTTGTTAATGACTTGACTGGAAGTGATGTTAATAAAGTTCTTGTTTATAATAGGTTGAAATATATTCGCGGAACTTCTATTTTTTTTGAAGACAGCGAGATTATTTTAAAAACATATCAAAAGGAGGAATCATGTTAATAAATTTAAAAAATAAGCGAGGCGACATGGCTGTAATTATGGTTGTGTTTATGACATTGCTGCTTGTTGGTGTGGCATTGTATTATTTTAATACATCTAATAAAGCGTATGCAGAAACAATTCAAAATCCAGATATTTTAGATAAAGTTTATTTTCAAGAAGATCAGGCAAAATTTTATTTACAAGATTCTTTAGAAAGAGCAACGATAAATACATATCAGGATTTTATTGATAATGAATTATATATTGTGAATAGCGTTAAGAAAGATGATTATTTAATTTTTGATAAGCCTTGGAATGAAGAGGAAAAATTTGAAAGAAAGTTGATTGAGAATTTTGGAATTGAAATTTCTAAATATAAGATTGAGGGTTTTGATTTAGGAAATATGGAAATTAATGCTGAAGCTAATAATATTTTTGTTAAGATGAAGAATTTTAATGCTGATTTTTCAACAACCGAGAATGAAGTAGGTGTTTCTTATGATAAGGAAATTAATGCTGAATTGAATTTGAATGAGTTTGGTTTGCATTCGTTTAAGGAAATTTCTGATGTTAAGGAATACTGCAAGGAAATTGCTAGTGCTGTTGAAAAAGGAAATTGTTATAGTGAAGTGCTGAAGAATTTTGATGTTAGCGCCGAGTTGATTAGAAAAGATGCCGGCGGAAATGTTATTACTGTGTTTACTGACGAAACAGGTGTTGCTGATGCTTATTCAGTTGTTACATTGAGAAGCAATAAAAGTTTTTTTATAGATAATTTTGGTTTTAAAAAAGTTGTGATTATTTTTATTGATAAAAGAATTAAGAAGTGAAACATAAAAAGATTTATAAATTGAAAATACTTGAAACAAATATGATAAAGAGGATGGATGCGAAATTAAAAAAGAGTGATAAGAAAGGTGAGATGGAATGGAAAATTGTTCTATTTGTGGTTGCTGCTTTAGGACTTGTTTTATTAGTACTCATTGCAACAAAAGGGTTAGGTTGGTTTTCTGAGATATTAGACTTACTTCCCGGAAGCATAAGTAATCAAATTACAAAATGTAAACAATTAGCAGTAGATAATAAATTTCTTGATGATGCTTATTGTGAAGTTGTAGAAAAAGTAAAAACTTCTAAAGGTAAAAGGGCAATAAATTGCGAACTTGGTGAGATAATACTAGAGACAGGACAATTGGATAACCCAAAAAGATGTGAGAACAGAGAAAGATCATATTGTACGGGGAAAGAATCACAAGCACTTGAAGATGAGAAATTGTGGAAACCCGAAGAGGTAAAGATTAATGATTACACTTGTGTAGAAGTTTTGGCTGGCACTTTTGTAACTCCGCCTGTTATTACTGGAAGTTGTGCTAACTCTAATGATTGTCGAAATTATAATGATGATAAGGGTTATTGTGAAGGAGTAGAAGGATGTGTATGGGATGATACTAAACCGGATAAGTGCGTTTCTACAACTGATTGTAATTCCAAAACAACTAGTGTTGCATGTGCTGCTGCTAGTGGTTGTACTTGGACTCCAAATGTAGCTTAAAAATAATAAATTTATAAAAAAATAAAAAAATGGCAAAACATGATGATGTGAGAAGTGCTCCTACAACGCTTTTGATTATTATCTTATTTATTGTTTCTATTGGTTATTTTGCGTATTCTGGATATGGGATTGTTAATTATATGCTTAGCCAGACATTTAGCGTAGTAACGGATTATTCTATGTTGAATTTTATTTCTGGAATAATTACTGTTTTGGCAAGTATTGTTGTTTTTATTGGATGTATTTATGCTTGGAGATTAAAAAGCCCTGTTTCTAACTTAATGATTTATGGCAGCCTTGGTTTTATATTAAAGAATATTTTAGAGGTATTTGACGTTGTAGTTAAATTAGTTCAGTTAGATGTAGTCACGAGATATAATATTATGTACGCTAGTGCAGAAATTGGGAAAAATATATTCCATACTGGATTTTGGATTTTTGTAGCTCTCTTTTTTTCTGTTCAGTCTTTTAGAGATAATTTAATTGATTAAAATGTCAGATGATTATTCGACTTCTAGTGAAAGAAGAAATAAACGCAAAGATAAAAAACGTAATAAGAAAAAACACCCTTATAAAAAAGGCGGAAGTCAGAGATTGATGAATGTTGGGAAGAAAAAATGATTTCTCCAAAATGTGATATTTGTGGAAAAGAGTTAAGTGAGTTTGGAGCATTGTTATTTTCTCCTCCGGATAAAAGTGGAAACGTTAGAAAATTTCATATTTGTAAGAATTGTTATTTTAAGATTAAAGAAGAGAATGGTTTTTGATGTGTGGAAATTTAGCTACTCACTTTGTTCGCAGTGTAAGACACTGAGGGGCACCAAGGTTCCCCTTACACTAACCCATCCTTTGAGTTAGCTTGAATCAACTTCCCTTAATAATGTTAATTTAGATTTACTATTTATGATTGTATAATAAAAATATTAAGTTGATTGTTGTAGTTGGAGCGTGTCTAAAAATAGTTTTTTCTAATGACTTATTCCAACGCAATTTCATAGTCCCACCACCCACAACTCGCAACCCCACTCCTTCCCTATCGCGCGAACCCAAACGTGAATGAAATTGCGTCGATAATAAATTTAATATTAGCTGAATTATTAGACACGCTCTTGTAGTTGTTATATTAAAAATCAAATAATTTTACCACGTAATTACTTCAAATTTATAAACCATCTTTTGCTATTAAAATTATGATAGAGGTGTGGTTTTTGATTGCTGTTGGATTGATTGCAGTTATATTTGCAAGTATTCAAGATTTGAAAAAGAGAGAAGTTACAAATTGGATTAGTTTTTCTTTGATAGTTTTTGCGCTGGGGTTTAGGTTTTTTTATTCGCTGTTTAGCGGGGAGAGTTTTCAGGATTTGAATTTTTTTTATTATGGTTTAATTGGATTGGGAATTTTTTTAGTGATAGGACATTTGTTTTATTATGGACGGGTTTTTGCAGGAGGTGATGCAAAGCTGATGATTGCGTTAGGTACAGTTTTGCCTTTATCAAATTCTTTTAATGAGAACTTGAATTTATTTGTTATGTTCTTATTTTTGTTTTTAGTTGTTGGGGGTATTTATGGAATTCTTTGGAGTTTTGTTTTAGTTGTTAAACATTGGAAGAATTTTGCTAAAGAATATAAGAAGCAATTTATTTTATATAAAAAGTTTATGAATTCTTTTTTTGTATCGGCGCTGCTGGTTATTATTATTGGCATTGTTTTTGATATGTTGGTTTTGTATTTGGGGGTGATTTTGTTTTTATTGCCTGTTGTTTATATTTATGCGAAGGCAATTGATGAAAGTTGCATGGTTAAAAAAATTAAATCTTCGAAGTTGGTTGAGGGCGATTGGATTTATAATGATATTAAAATACGCCGGGGTGTTGTAGTTAAAGCAAAATGGGAAGGCGTTAGTATGAAAGATATTTTGGCAATTAAAAAAAATAAGAAATTTGTTTTAGTGAGGGAAGGAATTCCGTTTGTGCCGGTTTTCTTTTTTACGTTTTTGATTTTGGTTTTTATGTGGTTTAGCGGAAGTGTTGTTGGGTTTTTTTAATTTGAAATTCGCGAGCTCATTCTTATTGTAGCTGTGAATCAGATTTTGTTAAGAGAAAATTTGAGAGAGATTGTTAATGTTAACTTTTGAAAGGTTATTAATGGGGTTGTTTTATTAGGATTGTATATAAAAACTTTTAAGGTATTCTTCTCGGCAATCTAATTTCATCTGAGCTCAAAACTTTTATTTTTGTTTCTTCTTTTACTTTTTTCATTTCTTTTTTGTCTTTGTTTTCTTTTAAAATTTCCTTCAATTCAATTAATTCTTCTTCAGAAGCTTGGTGGCGTTTAGAATTTAAATCTTCTTTGTTGTAAACTGGGAGAAGGTTAATTATTATTTCTCCGAGAACTTTGTTGACAAACATTGAAACGTCTTTGGGTTTAAGGTTTGATTTTATGTTTTGAGATATTTCTTTTGCTAATGTAAATATTGATTCTGGCAAGTCTTCAGTGTCGAAAACTTCTTTTTTTGGAATAAGAATTATGTGGCCTTTTGAAATTGGATTGATTTCTAAAACTGCGATAGCGTCATTGTTTTCAGCGATTTTGTGCGATGGAATTTCTTCTGATGCAATTAATCTGAATGGTGACTGCTGCATTTTTGAAGAAGCGTTTGGAGATTGTTCTGAATCAGGAAGGTCTTTTATTAATTTGTTTTGGATTAGAAATTGCTCTAATTGTTCTGGAGTCATTTGTTCTAATTGGCGCTTCGCGCCTTCTTTGCTTTCTGGTGGAAATGAATTTTCAATTTGCTGGATGATTTGTTTTTTAATTTGTTCTGTTTGAGAATGTGTGAGTGGCATGAAATAGTGAATACAAAGAGGTTTAAGAAATTATTGGAAAAAATGGCTCTGTTGAAAATCTTTTTTATTGGAATTTTTTGTGTCAGTAATCGCCCACTAAATTTCGTCTCCATTTTATTCCGACGAAAACCCACTAATCAGGGAGGAGCCTCTACCTTCGAGGTTGAGGGGAGGGAGGCGGGAAGGAAATCTGATATAATACTAAATTCTTTTTGATAAAAATTTGCTGCTTCGCAGAATTAATGCTCACAAATTGGACTTCGTCACAATTTGTTCGACGAAAAATGATAATGCAAAATTTTTTTAAGGGGGCAAAATGTAAAGATTATTAGTTATATAATTTGTCGAAATTTAACGTAAAGATACCCCGCCCTTTAGGGCGAGGAGTATCTCACCCTCTTTTGTGCTTTGCGTTTCCAAGAATTTAGTCTGACACAAAAAATTCATGCTTTTTCAACAGAGCCGGAAAAAATGGTTAGCTCTAACGAGCTCACTTATTGGGTTATGTTAACTTAGATTTATCCTTAATTAGTGATAGTTGTTTTATTTAATCAAAATTAATAATCGAGCAACTTGTTGCGAGGTAATCATCCAAAAGCCCTTCGCATATCGACGATTTCTACAGAATTAACATTCTCGATTTTTCTTAATTTTTCTTCGAATGAATCAAGTTCTTTGCTTTCATCCCAAGCGAAAAAAAGTATCAATGCATTTAATCCAAACGCAATTGGCTCTGTAGTGATTTTGAGATTTTTTGTTTCTGCTATTTTTGCAAGAGCTTCTACTTTTTTCTTGATTTTTTCTAAATCTGTGTCTGGAGATGAAGGCATTAATTTTATTTTAACTGCTGCGATTCCCATTTTCAATTTGAAATCGGAAAGAAGGTTTATAAGTTTTTAGGAGCTCTTTTGAAATCTTTTTCTTTGGAATTTTTTGAGTTAGTAATCGCCCACTGAATTTTTTTCTTCGAAAGAAAACCCACTCTAATTCATTCCTTGAGTTTTCCAACAAGTTAGCTAATCTCAAAAAATTCATACTTTCAACAAAGCCAGTTTTTAGGAAAAGGTTTATAAATTTTAAATTGTTTAGTTAAATAATAAAAATGGCAAGTGAATTAGTATATTATTGGACTTCTCCTTTTCTTATAATCCTTTTTTTAATTATGGGGTTGTTCTTATTTATTTTTTGGATTTTGATGCTGGTGGATGCTGTTCAAAGGAAGTTTAAAGGGCCAAATGATAAATTGGTTTGGGTTTTAGTATTAATATTTCTTAATTTGATTGGAGCAATTATTTATTATTTTGTTGTTTATTCTAAAGTTAAAAGATAGTTCTTAACAATAATACTTAAAAATGGATGTGATTTTGTTTAGTTATGCAAAACGGTGAGAATTATGAAAAGATTCTTGAGAGAATTTCAAGAAGTTCGGGTGTTGAAAAAGAAGAGCTTGATAGGCGGGTTGAAGCGAAGCGGGCGAAGTTGAGCGGTTTGATAAGTAAGGACGGGGCTGCTCAGATAATTGCGGCGGAATTGGGAATTAGTTTTGATAATGAACGAATGAAAATTAATGAGCTGCTGCCTGGAATGAAACGAGCGAATGTGGTTGGGAAAGTTATAAGTTTATTTCCTGTTCGGACTTTTGAAAGACAAGGAAAGAAAAATAAAGTTGTGAATTTTATCATCGCAGATGAGACTTCCAATATTAAAGTTGTTTTGTGGGATACAAATCATATTGAGCTGATTGAGAAAAATCAGATTGAGAAAAATACAGTTGTTGAAATTTATAATGGCTCTGTGCGAGAGGGCGAGTTGCATTTAGGAAGTTTTTCTGAGTTTAAGATAAGCAATGAGCAGATTAATAATGTTAAGACAGAAATTATTTCTGCAGAGAGGAAGATTTCTGATTTTGTCCAAGGTGCGAATGTTAGAGTAAGGGCGTTTGTTGTTCAGGCATTTCCTCCTCGGCAATTTGAATCAAAGGTTAATCCTGGAGAAAAAGGGGTTTTGATGAATATAGTTTTAGATGACGGCAGTGAGACAATTCGAGCAGTGATGTTTGGAGATATAATTAAGGAATTGGGTTTAAGCGATTTAGAAGATATTAATATTGTTGAAAAAGAAAAAAAAGATTTGCTTGGAAAGGAAATGTTTTTTACAGGCAATGTTAGACTTAATTCTTATTTTAATAATTTAGAATTTAGCGTAAATAAAATCGATAGCGTTGATGTTTCTGAGTTGATTAAGGTTTTGGAGAAGTAAGATTGCTTTGATTCGCATATAATATTAACTAGATTTATGATCTTGATAAATTTATTTTTTAATTTATTACGAGTTTGCGAGTAGTAATTTTTTAGGAAGATTAATAAATCTTTGATTCTTTAATGAAACATGAAAAAGAAAGAGAGTGCAATTAAATTGATATTATTTTATCTTGCGTTGGTAATGGGGCTTTTTGCTCTCGCTGTTTTAATATACGGAATAATAATTTCTTTGGTTTAAGATGGTTGATTTTGATATATTGAATTGGATGTCAAATTTTATTAATTACACAATCTTTGCATTTATTTCAATTAATCTTGTTTTAACATCATGTTTTAGTCAACCGCAAATGTTAATAACTGCGTTTGGCTTATTTATTTCAGTATTAATTCAATTAATATATGTTATAATAAAGAGGATATAAAATGTTAGCTAAAACACATCTTGCAGTTAGTATTTTGGCGATTTTGCTTTTTATTCCAATTGTTACACATCCTATTTCTTTTGTTATAATCGCGTTGGTTGCAACTTTAATTCCTGATATTGATTCTGGATTTTCAACTTTTGGAAAACGCCCTACGTTTAGGCCTTTGCAGGTTTTTGTTAAACATCGCGGCTTGTTTCATAGCTTTACATTCCTATTATTAATAACAGTCTTTTTTGTATTGTTTTTACCTGTTGTGGCACTTCCTTTATTTTTAGCGTATAGTCTGCATTTACTTGTTGATAGTTTTACAATTGAGGGGATTCGGCCGTTTTATCCATCGAAGAAAGGTGTTAGCGGGAAGATAAGAACAGGAGGAAAGTTTGAAACCGGGTTTTTTGCTGCTTTTGTTATAGTTGATATTTTAATGTTTTTTATATTAATGAGTAATTTGTTTTAAAAAAGTAAGATTAGAAAAGTATTTAAGTATTAACGTCTTACTTTTTGCATGGTAGAAATAACTAGAATAAGCACAAAAGGTCAGATTGTAATTCCAAGAAGAATCAGAGATAAATTTGAACTTGAGGAAGGTAATGTTTTATCAGTAATGGAAAGCGATGATGCTATTGTTTTGAGAAAAATCGAATCTTCAAAAGTAAAATCATGGGAAGAAGCTACAAAACCATTTAGAGATGCTTCTAAAAAATCAGGGTTTACACAAGAAGATTTATTTAAAATAATTGCGGAGTCGAGGTTAAATTCAAAGAGAAACTGAAATGAAAGTTGTTCTTGATACGAATGTGTGGCTTTCAGGAATTTTCTGGAAAGGCGAAGCGCATAATTTAATTAATAATTGTTTTGATAAAAAAATTGAAATAATTATAAGTAAAGATATTTTAAATGAAATAATTGGTGTTGTTAACAGAGAAGAAAAATTTTCCAAGCATCTAAAAGACAAAAAAGAAAGTATTGAAGAATTGATTAGAACAATTTTATCTATCTCTCAACTAATTGAAACCAAAACAAAACTAGATATTGTTAAGGTGGATCCAAAAGATAATATTATTTTGGAAGTGGCGTTTGATGGAAAAGTGGATTATATTATAACTTATGATAGTCATTTGTTGAATATGTTTGAGTTTAGGGAGATAAAGATTTTAAATCCGGGAGAGTTTTTGAAAGAATTGAAGTGAAATTTAGAAAAAGAAATATATTTAAACTCTCTCTTCTTGATATGAAAAAGGGGCTATCAACAGCATACATTGCACTTATTGCTATTGCTATTCTTGTTGTTGCTGGAGGGGGTTATTATTTCTTTGTGAAAGGAAGTGGGGATACAAATGTTTCATCTGGACAAGAACAAATTGCAATTCAAAAGAATTTTGTAGATTGTGTTTCTGAAGTTCAAGATAACGTTAATGAACTTATTCCAGAAATTTCTGGGTATGAAGTTGTAAATATCAAAGAAGGTCAAAGTGGACAAACTACTTCTTTAAGATTAAGTTCAGGTGAAGAAGTAAGATTTTCGATTGATGTGGATAGAACAAAAAATTATAAAGATGCTTCTGGAAAAGCAGTTAGCATAAGGGTTATTAAACTTTCATCGAAAGGAGATTATAATGTTGCGGAAGATGCATTAAGGATAGTTGGTCTGGTGGTGGAAGTTACTCTTCTTTAAGAGGTTCTACTTTATTTAAGTCTGATGGAATAATTATACCGGCCGGACAGGAAGCAGATTATTTTAATTTGGAAAGGGTTATTTATTTACCGACGAGGCAGATTATTGTTGATATAGTTTTTAATGGTTTATACAATTCGGATGATACAGATGTTTTCCTTGAAGATTATTCTGATAGTGTTTGTTTTTAATATTTATTTTCTTAAACTCAACGACATCTAAATCCTGGAGTTGATGGGTCATTCATACTTTTTGGCCGCCGAATTTTGAAGAAGATTATTGATTGTATTTTATCTTTTTATATAAACTAGTTATTCTTTAATCTCTATTCTCTATCCAAATAATCTTTATAAAATCGAACTCTATGTTTATTTATGGTTAAGAAAGAAAGTAATGAAGAAGCTGATTCTGGGGAAGGAAATAAAGAATTTAAATTGACTGACTTGCCAGGTATTGGGCCTGCTGTTTCTGCGAAGCTAGAGAGTGCAGGAGTTTATGATATGATGTCGCTTGCTGTAATGGGGCCTGCTGAACTTGGCGACGCTGCCGGCGTTAGTCCTGCTGTAGCAAGAAAAGCAATTCAAGCTGCTCGAAATATGTTAGATTTAGGATTTCAGACTGGTACAGATTATGCAAAGAAAAGATCAAATGTTATTAATATTACAACTGGAAGCAAAAATTTAAATGAGCTTCTCGGGGGAAAGGGAGTTGAAAGCAGATCAATTACTGAATGTTTTGGAGCATATGGAAGCGGTAAGACTCAATTAGGTTTGACATTAGCTGTTAATGTGCAGCTGCCTGTTGAAAAAGGTGGAGCAAATGGAAAAGCAGTTTTTATTGATACTGAAGGAACATTCAGGCCTATAAGAATTAAACAAATTTCTGAGGCAATGGGAGCAAATCCAGAAAAAGTTTTAGGTAATATTTTTGTTGCGAGAGCATTTAATTCAGACCACCAAATCTTGCTTGTTGAAAAAATTTCAGAGATGATTAAGAATGGCGAGCCAATAAAACTTGTAATTGTTGATTCGTTGACTGCGCATTTTAGAGCAGAGTTTTCTGGAAGAGGAATGTTGGCTGACAGGCAACAACGTTTGAATAAGTATTTACATAACTTAATGAAACTTGCAGAACAGCATAATCTTGCTATTTATGTTACAAATCAAGTGATGTCAAATCCTGCACAGATGTTTGGAGATCCAACGACGGCGATTGGAGGAAATATTGTCGGGCACGCTTCAACATATAGAATTTATTTGAGAAGGGGAAAAAAAGATTCTCGTGTTGCAAAACTAATTGATTCTCCAAATCTTCCAGATAATGAAACAGTTTTCTTTTTAACTGAAGCAGGTATTAAGGATGGAGCTGTTGAGAGTGAATGATGTGCTCACGAGATGATTAACCTTAGGTTAAGGTTAGCACGAGATTTCTAAGAGGTTTGTCGACGATAGGGTTTTTTATAAAACTTAACAATCTAGAAATAAAGTTTAATATTAACAAGCAGATTAAAACTGTTGGCTTATTTCAACTTTTGCGACATTACTTTCTGGTTTTCCCGCATATTCTGTAACCACCCTTTTGACAGTCTCCAATACTTCTGGAGTGTACACTCTTACATTAACATTAATAGGATCATCTTTTTCATACCCACGAAATTCTGGACAACCAACACGATCAAATACAGCAAGGTGTCTGCTTGATAACCAACCTTTCTTTTGAGATATTAAATATACCCAGTTATATTTTATTCTTTCTTTCCCTAAACTGACTTTTCCTGTACTTCCAAGATTTTCATTTAGTTCATGAACGAGATCCTCCAACATCTCTCTGTGCCTTTGAATAGTTTCACAATTGGATTTTACAACTTTTACTTCAACCATATCTTTTTATAGAAAACTAAGCTATTTAAATGTTTAATTTGTTACTACTTTAAAATTAATAATAGGTTCTTCCTAACTTAATGACTTAAATTTAGGAAATCTCAGGGAGCGTTTAACCAATAAATTCTAAGAAAAATTGTTAAAAATATACTAAAAAACACGAAATGGATTTTCGTCGATAAAACGAAAAAACTATGTGCAATTATTAACCTTAGGTAACACGCCCCCACGAGGAATTGAACCTCGATTATGCGGACCGCAACCACATGTTCTATCCATTAAACTAAAGGGGCTATATATAATAGGAGAAAGAAGTTTTTAAGTTTTTAAATTTCATCTATCATTGAAATCGCGTCGTGAATTGATTTGTAATCGCAAATGTCTTCTGGAGAGAACCAGTGTTGGATTTCGTGCTCGGCTTCTTCAGCGTTGCCTGAAGCATGAATTAAATTTTTGACAGCGCGTTTTTTCATGTTTGCTAAATCAGGCGAGTCGATTGAAAAGTCTCCGCGAATTGTTCCTGGCTCTGCGAATGCAGGGACCGTTGAGCCGATAATTTTTCTAACCATTTTTATTGCATGCAATCCCTCGACGACAATTTTTACTATTGGGCCAGAAGTCATAAAATTTAAAAGCCATTCCCTAACCATTTTTCCAATTTCATACAAATCTTCTGTTCCATAATCTTCTTTTAATGTCGATTGAATATTAAATTCTTCATAACTTTTTTTTGTGTTTCGTCCGAGGTTAGTTATCCATTCTTTATCTTTAGGATAATGTGCATCCATTTGTTTTTTCGTCGGCTGAACCATTTGCAGCGCAACAATTTTTAATTCCCGAGATTCAAAACGTTTTATCACATCGCCAATCAAACCGCGTTTCACTCCATCAGGTTTAATCAACACCAATGTTCTTTCAGTTTCCATGAAAACTTTTTGAGAAGGATGTTTATAAAACTTTTTATTTTTAATTTTTAATTGTCGTCGATGAATTTCTTCAAAAGAAGATTATAGATTACAAAAAATGAAAAAAGAATAGGGTTGTTGGAAAAAAGAAATATTTATAAAGGACAAATCTTTATCTTAAATATTAAAAGGTGTGACGATGAATAATAAAGGGGTACAAAAATATGCATTGGTTTTCGTTGTGTTATTATTAATTATATTTTCTATGTATTTTGTTCTTGGAGATCATACTGTTACTATAACCAATGGGGCAACTAATTTGACAGTGAAAGAAGATTTACAACAAATTTTTAATTTCACTATAAATAGTGGAGATAGAAATAATATAACTCAAATTAATATTACTCTTCCAGCAAATTGTACTTTTACTGCTGGTTCAAATAATACTAATCTTACAACTAATGATACTTCAAGTGTAACAACAATTGGCAATATTTTTACAAATACAAGTGGAAGTGGAGTTTTGAATAGTACATTGAGTTGGTCTAATTTTACAGGAGGTGTTATGAATGGAAGTCATATTGCCAAGTTTTGGTTTAATGCAACTTGTACACATCCAGGTAATTACCCTATTACTATAACAACTCTTAATGCAACTGGAGTCAATAGAACTAACTTTAATCTTCAAGTTAATGATACTACTTTTCCTGTTTTGAATTATGGTAATGGAACTACTGCAAATGCATCTAATCAATTTAATAATATTAATGCCTCTCAACCTTCTATTGATGTAAATATAAGTATAAACGAGCTTTTTGTAAATAAAATAACTTTTGTTTTGTGGAATAGTTCTGGCTTGTTAAATATAACTGTTTTTTCTTTATCAAATAATTATACAAATACAACTATTAATTGGAGTATTCCTTTAGGAATAGGTTACAATGAGGGATTAACATATTATTATAATGTTACAGTAAATGATACATTTGGAAATGTTGGAAATTTAAGTCTTACTTCAACTAATGTTACAATTAGAGATAATATTGGACCTCATGTAACATTTGTAAATCCAGTAGGAACTCCGTATAGAAATCATACAGGAACTATTATATTAAATGCAACTATTACTGACAGATTCAATAATGTCCAGTTGGTATTATTTAACATTACAAATGCTACAAGTAGAACTGTTTCACTTCTTACAGCAAGTAATAGAAGTGCAACAAATTGGAATGTTACGCTTCCTTCTGGAAATGGAAGTTTTCCTGATGGAGTTTATAATATTACTGTAATAGTAAATGATACTATAAGTAATGTAAATAATACAGGTGTAGGCAGGCTTTTTGGACCTTATAGTGTTATTATAGATAATAGCGGACCTTCAGTAACTTTGGCCTCATTGAGTGCAACTACAAGTTCCTTAGGTGTAACTATTACAGCAACAGAAACTGTAAGTAGTATTAATGGGGCATGTACTGTAGATAGATCTGGAGCTACTATTACAGGTTCAAGTACAACTACATCTACAACTCAAAATATAACTGAAAGTGGATTAGATTGTGGTCATTCTTATGCTTATATTGCAACTTGTACAAATTATGCAGGTAAAGGCGGTTCATCAGCAGCTACTTCATTTTCTACTTCAGATTGTGGAACATCTGGAGGAAGTAGCGGAGGAGGCGGGGGTGGAGGAAGTGCTACTGTTTGGAGTAGTACATATATTCCTAAAACAGAAGAATTGCAAAGTGGATATACTCAAAAGTTAGGTGCTAAGGCTAGAATTAAATTAAGCATAAATGATCAAGAGCATTATGTTGGTGTTAAGAGTTTAACTGCAACTTCTGCTACACTTGAAGTGGCAAGTACACCTGTAACAATGAGTTTGAATGTTGGGGAAGATACTAAAGTTGATGTAACAAATGATGGATATTATGATTTATATGCTAAACTACTTTCTATAAAAGATGGTAAAGCAGAAGTAACTGTAAAAACAATTTATGAAAAAGTTCCAGAAGCTCCAGCAGCAGAAGATACTGGTGAAACTATTCAAGAAGGGCCAATTAGTGATATTGTTGATAAAGGAAAAGCTAATTTAACTTGGTTGTGGGTATTGATAATAGTTGTTGTTGTGGTTGCGATTGCTTGGATAATTTATGCTAATAAAAAGAGAAGGTAGTTTTATCTAAATTTTTATATAGTTATTTTTATTTTGTTAATTATGGAAATTGATTTAAATGAAGTTATGATTGGTGATTTACATTTGCATTCGAAATATTCCAGAGCAACGTCGATTTATTTGAGTTTTGAAAATTTAGTTAAGTGGGCAAAGATTAAGGGAATTAATTTATTAGGTACTGGAGATTTTACTCATCCTATTTGGTTTGAAGAGATAAAGAAGTTGGAAAATAATGGCAAAGGGATTTATTTCTTTGATGGTTTTCCTTTTGTTATTACAGGCGAGATTTCGTTTATTTATACGCAGGAAACATACAACAAATCGCGTTTAGATTCAGATTCCCACCACCACTCCCCAACCAACTCGCGACTTCACTCCACCACCATCGCGCGAGAAACCCCAAACGTGAAATCGCTCGCCCACCCGAGTGATAGGGAATTTACTGAATCTAAACGCTCGTTAGAAAGAAAAGGCAGGCGTGTTCATTTGAATGTTTTAGTGCCGAATGTTGAAGTTGCAGAGAAGATTAATTCTTATTTGGATACTAAAGGCAGAAGAGATTATGACGGCAGGCCGATTTTTAAGATTTCCTGTGAAGAATTCGTTAGAGAGATGAAGAATATTGACGATAAAATTGAAATTATTCCTGCGCATATTTGGACGCCCTGGTTTAGTATGTTTGGGAGCAAGTCAGGTTTTGATTCATTTAAGGAATGTTTTGGAGAAATGAGTGAGAAGGTTTATGCGATTGAAACTGGTATGAGCAGTGATCCTGAAATGAACTGGCGTATTGGAGAACTGCATAATAAATCAATTGTTAGTTTTTCAGATAGCCATAGTTTTTGGCCGTTTCGTTTAGGACGGGAGGCGACTATTTTTAAGAAGTTTGATTCTTATGATGAACTTGTTAGACAAATTAGAAAAAATGATTTTATTGGTACAATAGAAACAGATCCGGCTTATGGCAAGTATCATTATGATGGCCATAGGAATTGTAGTTTTTCATGTTCTTTTGAGAAAACTAAAAAATTAAATGGGCTTTGTCCAAAATGCGGAAAACCATTGGTGATTGGCGTTGATTATCGTGTTGAGGAATTGGCAACTAATAAAATTGGTTTTAGGCCTCAATGTGCAAAACCTTTTTTTAAATTACTTCCTTTGCATGAAATTATTGTTTTAGCTAGTGGAGGAAGATTAGAAAGTAATTCAACATGGAATATTTATAATGATTTGATTTCAAAATTTGAAAATGAATTTAATATTTTGTTGAAAGTTTCTAAACCAGAATTTTTTAATAAAAATGTCGACGATAAACTTGTTGAATTGATTTTAAAAAATCGTGAAGGAAAGATTTATGTTAAGCCAGGTTATGATGGAGAGTATGGTGTTGCTGAACTTGGAGAAAAACAGGCGACGCTGGTTTGAAGAGAATTAGCTCGCTTCGCGAGATTATATGGCTACGTATCCGCCTTGCGGCAGGATTTTTCGCTGAGAGGAAAATTAATGCAGAAAGATTTGAATATATTGTGGCTGATTTTATGGACAGGGTAATGAGATAATTTATTTGCTTTTTGGAGCTGCTCGCGCCCACGCTTTGTTATTAATATTTAAGATTGTCAAAACGTAAACGCTCGTCTCTTATTTTGATAAATTTGTAATGAGCGTCAGAAGTTTTCTTTCCGCATTTTGGGCAATCTGTTTTTAAAGTGTAAGAATTACAATAAGAGCATTTTTTTAATTTCATTTAAGGTTCATAATATATTCTTTGAGTTTTGGATGGAAAGATGTTGTGAAGTGTTTTTGCATTTCCTGCGGTTTTACCCATTTTAGTTCTGTGAAATCTTTTCCAACTTTTGGTTTACCACTTGTGGCTTCACATAAATAATAAATTGATAAGAAGTCTTTTTTTTCAGGATATGTTTTTGCAAAGATAGAGCCTAAACTTTTGACATTATATCCTGTTTTCTGTTTAATTTTTTTTACTAAAGTTTTTTCTAAATCTCCTTTAGCGTCAAGTCTTCCTCCTGGAAATGCCCATGTTAATTTGGGTATGTAAGGGTCCTTTTTTCGCTTGCCAATTAGAATTTTTCTGGTTTTTGTGTCAAAAATAACTCCTAATAATATAGTAAAATACTTTGCTTTGTTAAGGGTTTTTGATTTCATTTTGACTTTTTTTTGATAAATTTAAGTTTGAAATTTAGTATTTAAGTTTTTCGTATTTTAAATTGGGTTTTACCTTTTCCATTTTTCGTTGAACTCTATGCCGAGTTTTTTGGCTTTTTTTTCTATATCTTTTATGAGTTCTTGTAATTCATGGTCTGCTTTTTTTAAGTCAGATGATTCTACTTTTAGCGAATATTTTCCTGCTGCAATATAAATTATATCTGCTTTTTTAGAAGCACCACTAAGTGATTCTTTAATTAATGACAGGCCATTTGATTTAGTTGTTTTTAATGAGATTTCCTTTTTTACAATAGATTTCTTTTGTTTTTCTTTGCTAATAATCTCAAGAATTTTTTCTGATTCATTTTTACCGACGATGTTTTCTAATTTTCTTGGAGAGGACACACCATCTTTAATATCTTTAATAAAATCATAGATGCTTGATGTCTCTTTTATTTTTTTAATTGTTGAATCTGTTTTATCTTTAAGAATTGTTTTCAATATATTTTCATATCTTTTTTCTTGTTTGTACATATTCATCACTTCTTTTTTTTCTTTGTTTGTAACTCTTCTTAATGAAAGTTCGACGTTTCCTCGTGATATTCTTAATATTTTGCATACAATTTTCTTTTTTGGAACTACATAATCTCTTAAGTTACGTATACGTCCAGGAGAGATTTCACTAACTACTATAGAACCTTCTTTAGATTTTTCACCATTGCTTTCAATGTGTACAAATACTGTAGTTCCTTCTATTCTATCTACTGTGCATAAAACTGTATCGCCTTCTTCTAGTGTCATAGAAATAATTAATTGAATGGGTTTTTAAGAGTTGTGGAAAGGTTTTTAAAACTGAAAATCAAGCAGTGAAATGGAAGAAGTAAGCGATATCCTTGAAAGATTAGAATCAGATATGGAGAAGTTATCAGGAGATGAAAATGCAACAAAGGCTTATATGACTGCCCTAGATACAATTCAAGAACTCATTAAAGAAGATTACGATCCACATTCTATAAGAACTGCTTTAGCAACATATTGTCTTAGGAAATCAAGATCCTAAACTTTAACAACTTCTATTTCTAAATTCTTTTTTAGAAGATTAATGAAATCTTGTTCTTTTTCTTTATTGATAACTGCGCCCGCTGCAAACTCATGTCCTCCGACTTCTCCGCCTATTTGAATTATTATTGTATTTAGAATTTCTCTTATGTTTCTTCCGTTTTTACCGACGGTTCTTGCAGAAATTTTGATTTTTTCTGTGTTGTCATTGTAGTGAGCCATTGTGATAATTATTGTGCCTTCTTCGTATAATGAAGAGTAAGATAAGATGCTGGCTATGGTGCCAATTATTGTTTCTTTGATATTGTCTTTTGCGTTTATTATTACGAAACCTTTTCCTTCGACTTTATCTGAATTTTCAGAATTTGATACGAATTCTAATCCTGAAATAATTTGTCGTCTGTTTTTAGCGTGCAATGATTCTGCGCGTTTTTTGGCTTCTGACATTTCCAAACATAATTGTATTGCAGTTTCTGGTTCACCAAGTCTGGAACAAGCATTTATCATTGCGCTTAATTCCCGGGCATCTTCGAGTTTATTAAAGAATTTTATGAGAAAGATATCTCCAATTATTTCTTCATGCTTTCTTTTAGGAACTCTTAATAAAATTGCTGTGACGAGTCTTGTCATTTCTGCTTCATCGAGTTCAATTATACTTTTGTATTTGCCGTTTTTTGGTGTAAGATTAGTTTCTCTTAATAATTCTAATGTGCCTTTTGTATCGCCTGTTATTCCTGGAATGTATGGGTTTGAAGAAAATTCAAGAACCCTATTTATTGGGCGAGTTGAAGGGTATAATAATAAACCTCTTTTTTTTATTATCTCGTTATCGTCGATGATTCTTGAATTTATTTTGTCAACATTTTTCTCAAGACAATCTCCCACCATTCCTAATATTGCTAACTTTGCTATTTCTTTATCATAGTTTTTGTTGTTTAGGATTTCTTTGCAAAATAAATAAGTTAATCCTGAACTGCTGATTATTTCTTTGTTTTTTAATTGCGGGTTTATTATCTGGACATTTCCTGGAATTTCTTGAATTATTTCATGATGGTCAATAATGAAGACGTCTTGTTGATTTGATTTTGAAATGCAGTCTAAACTATTAGAAGCCAAGTCTAAGAAAAGAATGATTTTGTTTTTTGGAAGTTCATTGATTATTTTTTCTTCTAAATTATTTATGATTTTTACTGTGAATTGGATGTCTAATTTTTTTAATGTCTTTATCATTATTACTGCAGATGTGATGCCATCAGTGTCAAAATGACTTATTATACATACTTCTTTTTTCCTTGCAAGTTCTAAGAAATTATTTACTATTTGTTTAACCTCTTTTTCCATTTTAAAAATTTTGTAATTAGGCTGCGTTATGATATTTTTTGAGTTTTCTTAATTGAGCGAAAACTCTGTCTTTTTCTCTCATTGATTTTTTATCTTGTTTGTTTTTATCAAAATGAGTTTTAATGCGATTGAGTTTGTCTTCGACGTTTTTTAAATCTGGATTAATATAAGATTTGTTTTCTTTTAAAATTTTAGATATTTTTTTGTCATATTCAGATGGATGAATTCCTTCTTTACGAAGAGCTTCACCGATTTTTTCAGAAGTTAAACCAGATTTTGCTAAGTCAAGGATTTTATTTTCGAATATTTTTTGTGTGACTTTCACTGATTTTATTTCTTTTTCCTTTATTTTTTTGGGTGTTTCTGCTTTTTTTGGCATGTTTTATGGAGTTGGAATTGGTTTTTAAAGTTTGTGATACAATAAGTTTTAAAAATACAAATACGTAGAGTTTGTTATAGCCCCATAGTTTAGTGGTCAAGAATACGGCCCTTTGAAAGTAAGATGAGGATATTTTTAATTTCTCATTAGGAAAGAAGAAAGGCTGTGACCCCGGTTCGAATCCGGGTGGGGCTATATTATTTTGTATGATATAAATCTTAATAAATAAACATTCTTTGTTTTTTAGATGATTCAAAGAGACGAGTTTGGAAGAGAGTTTACTATTGTTAATGAGGGAGAGGGTTTTGTTATTGCTCATGGCAAAGCTCGGAATTTTACTTATTGTGATGATAAAAGTCCCTTTGGACAAAGAATTTCTATTCCAACATTTTATATTTTTAAACCTCATGAAGGACATCCTCTCGAAGTTTCTCATATTGGCGAAGGACAAATAAATGTTTGGCCTCATGAAGAAAGAATATCTGATAATCCAAGAATGCCTGCAAGAGTAGAAGAGGATAGAATTTCACATGATCTTGCAACATTTATGTTGGTGCCTTATGCTGTTAAAGATATTGGAAGTAAGACTAAATTGTTTGACACTTTTGAAGATGGATTTCGTCGCAAGGATGGAAAGGGTCAGCCGGTTTCTTTATTGTATGTTGAACACGGAATGGGTATTAGCAGACAAAGTACTCCTTATGTTTCTCAAGTTTTGCCAACCCAAGTTACGTATCATTTTTGGAGTTGGCTTGTTGAAAGAAAAGAAATTCATTCATTCAAGGGAAGTTTTCAGGGACAAGATTACGAAGGATTAATTTCTATTCCTTACGATAAAGCGAGAAAAACTTTAACTCGTGTTACAAAAACATTAGAAAAGAGGTTTGATCAATCATTAAGACTTGATAGGGAAACTTTTTAATATCTTTCTTTATATCTTCCTCTCGATTCTACTTTTCTTAGTTGTTCGAGAACCTTTGGATTTTTATATCCTTTAATAAATTCCTTAAACAAAATTTCCCAATGTTCGAAATGTTTTGCTTCTAAAGCTTGTTTTAGTAAATGCAAATCAACTGCTTTGTCTTCGAGTTTGTGAGAATGGAATCCGAGGCCGAAATCTATGAAAAATATTTTGAAACTTTGGCTCGCTGTCGCTCGCTTATTTGGAATTGTTAATGCCGAAGAATTTTTTATGTAGTGTGATACTTCTGAAGGTGGTGTTGTGATTGATTGAGGATTATCAACCAAAATCATATTGCTTGTTGTCAAGTCGCCGTGGATAATATTTTCATTGTGGAGTTTAGATATTTCTTTTCCAAGTTCATTGCATATTTTGATTTGATCTTCTAAAGAAAATTCGTTTAAGTGAGTTGATAGTTTTTTGCCGTCGATGAATTCCAATTTTATTTTAGAATTTTCAACTTTAATGACTTTTGGAGAATGAATAATTTTGTTTACTTTTTCCAAGAGTTTTGCTTCTGACTTTGTCCGGCGTTTTCTTATTCTTTCGTCGAGGATTTGGAGGCGATAGGATTTTGGAATACGGTTTTTTATTATGAATTTGCTCGCTTCGCTCGGAATTGATGGCTCCAAATCGGGCTCCGCCACGATTTTTCGCTGAGAAGATTTTGAAGCCAAAGATTTTTTAGAGCGGGGCGAGACTTTTTTTTGAGATTGAACTAAAAATATTTTTGCTTCTGCTCCTTGTTGAATTAGTTTTTGGGCTGACATTTTAGAAAAATAAATATTTGAGTTTTCTTTCATAATCTTTATGTTTAAACCATTGCAATATTGCCGAGATTAATTCAACTTCATTTTCGACAGTTATTGTATAAAGAAGCCTCCATCCCTTGGGCAAATCATATTTCCAAAGATTTTTTACATCATATTTTATTATATATTCTCTTGGAATTAATCTTTTTGGGATTTGGATTCCGAAGAAAGCATTATTTTGTAAATCTTTGATGGCCCTTTTAATTGATTTTTTTATTGGATCGTTATCATCTAATGAATTAAAACTTTTTTCTAAATTATCTGAGATAAATTTTACTTTTGAAGGTTTTATCATAATTTAATCTCCTTTCTTTTTGAAAGTATTTTAGCGAGCTTTGGATTCCAAATATATCCCAATGTGCCGTTTCTGTCAAAAGCAATTTTATTAATATTTTCTAAATAATCTAGGACAATTAAGTAAGTTTGCCACATCACTTTTTTTGGAAGTTTTTTCCAGAGTTGTGTTCGATTGAATTCACCAGAATATTCTTCGATAGTTTTTTCTATCATTAATACAGTATCTAGCGTCGGACTTCTAATAAAAGGATTTTTTGATTGTTGTTTTAACATAATTTATAGTATATCAATTGATATATAAATGTTTGGGTCTTGCTTCTGCTCCTTGTTGAATGAGTTTTTGATTTTTCATTTTTTATCTCTCCAAATAATAATTAAAGCTAAAGCCAAAATAAGTGATATATCTGAGACTAAACAGTATTTACACCAAGCGTTTAAGACGAACGCCTGAAGGTAAATGAACCATAAAGAAATAAGTGAACCAGTAATTATTCCGAGGTTTATTATTCTTTTTTTAATTAAGGCTGGATTTTTAATTTGCAGCCATGTCAGCCCTATTAAAAATGTGAAAATGGCAACGCCATAATGGGAATTTTTAATTCCAAAAGTATATGCATAGTGGGAGTTTTGAACAACATCGCATCCTTTTCCTGGATCGCAAATTATTGAGGTTGGTGTTAGTGAAATAATTAAAGATGAAATAAATGAAATTCCAAAGAGAAATATTAGGATATAGTATTTGTTAATTTTAATTTGTTTTGACATTTTAGAATTAAATTTTAAACTTTTTTCCTTTACTGAACTTTCTAGCTAGTTTCATCATTTGTTTTTGGTTCATCATACCTGATTCTGCGTCGATTGATGCTCCGCTTGAAACCATTTCCTTTAGAAGTTTGTATTGTTTTAATAGTGAACGAATGTCTGAATTGTTGACGCCTGCACCCTGAGCAACTCTTGTGATTCTTGATGTTCCTGTTTTTTTGTCGTCGAATATTTCAGGGTTTGCTTTTTCTTCAGGCGTCATTGATTTTACTATATGCTCCCATTTTTTAATTTTAGATTCTTGAGATTCTAGCGCATTTTCGGGAATTTTCGTATTTCCTAATCCGGGAATCATAGACTTTATTTTATCTAAGCCGCCGAGAGAACCCATTGTTTTGACTTGTTCGATGACGTCTTCTAAATTTAGTTTGCCTTCTTCTAATCTTTTTTGCATTTCTGCTTGTTTGGTTGAGTCTGAAGTTGCTGATTGAACTTTTTCAAGCAAGCTTTGCAAATCGCCCATTCCTAAAAGTCTTGATAAAAAAGAATCCGGGTTAAATGGTTCTAAGTCATTTATTTTTTCTCCTGTTGCAATAAAATAAACTGGAGCAGATGTTTGTGCGCAGGCAGTTAATGCCCCGCCCGCCTTTGCTGTTGAATCCATTCTTGTTATGATGACTCCTGAAATGTTAACTGTTTCGTGAAATTCTTCTGCTTGCTGTTTTGCAGCTTGGCCAATGTCTGCCGGCATAATTAGGATTTTTTCTGTTGGATTTATTTGGCGATTTAAAGCAGATAATTCTGTTACGAGTTCTTTGTCTAAATTGTGTCGTCCTGCTGTATCGATTAAAATTACGTCGTAATCTTTTAGCTCTTTTTCAAAGCCTTTCCAAATTTTAATAGGGTCTTTTTCTTTTATATTAATGTAGTAATTTAATTTATTTTTTTCAGCAAGTTGTTTTAATTGTTCTGATGCTGCAGGACGGTGAACATCCAATCCTACTAATGCGACTTTGTTCCCTCTTTTAGAAAAGTAATTTCCTAATTTAGCAATTGTTGTTGTTTTTCCTGCTCCATATAGGCCAAGCAAGAGGATTCTATTCTGAGAAGATGTTTGCAGTTGTAATGGTTTTTTTTCTCCGAGGAGGTTTAATAATTCATCATGCAAGACTTTGATAAGATGTTCTTTTTTTTCTATTCCTTTTATTCTTTCGTCGTAGGCTACTTTTTTTAGTTTGTCGCTTATTTGCTTTACTAATTGGATATTTACATCTGCTTCGATTAATGCGCGCTGCAAATCTTTTACGATTGAATCAACGAGATTTTTGTCTAAGAATATGGCGTTCGCTATTTTATCAGTTGCTTTTTTTAATACAGCGCCTAGTTTTTCTAACATCTTCATACCTGAATTTTTGTATGTTTTGAAGTAAACTTCAAAAGCATCGAAATTTGCTGAATCAAAGATTCAGTTATTATGGGAAGGAAAGAGAGAGTTATTAAAGTTTTGGTGTGAATCAGTATCTCCAAACAGAGAAAAAATAGTTCTATAAATTAATCCTCCAAAGAATACCAATAGAATAAAATTCACTCCTCTACTCGCGCCCACGTTTTGTTATTAATATTAAAAATTGTCAAAACATAAACGCTCGCTTAACGCTCGTCGAATTTATATTAATTATTAACAAAAATCTGCGAATGTAATGAGCAGCAAATTTCTTCCCTTGGAATGACAAAGACTCATCGGAGATACTCGTGAATATAAATTTATTTAAACAGCTTTTTTTAAGTTAATGTATGAAATCTGATAAAACTTATGTTGTTTCTAAGGGTTCAAAAAGGGAATTATTGCTACAGGGTGTTGATGAGCATAGTAGGCCTGTTGCTGAACCATATCCTTATGTTTATCGTTTTGGAGATGTTGGCATAATTCATTCTTTGTTTGACGAATATTTTAAAGAGTTAATTGAAAAGGGTAAACAGACAAGATTACAAATTCGTGAACAATTTGAAGGACTTGGAATTCCATTTGAAAATGAATCTGGTAAAGAAACAATAACAATATGGGATAAAGAAATTATTGCTCCCCCTGTTAATAGAACTCTTTGTTATCATTGTGATGGCGACGATGTTTTGGTTTTAATGACCCATGGGGATTATGGTCATTTTTTTAGAAGAGAAAAAGTTGATTCTTCTTGTGTTTTTGTTCCATTGCATGAGGATGAATTTGAGAGAGTTGATGGAAGTGATTTACCTGCTGTAAAAAAAGAAGTTAGAGAGTTATATAAAAGTAGAGGTGAACTATTTTATCATGATTTGGAAAAAAGAGTTAGTTTTCAATTTAGAAAACTTCACGAGTTTAATCTTTTTGGAAATCTTTCAAGAATTCCATTAGAAGTTGCAACAAGAGTTTTTTCAAAAGAACAAATTCAAGGACAAACCCAGTTCCATAGAAAACTTGAGGAATATGCTAGAATTCGCAGACAATCTTTGGCAAATGCACAGTTTCAGTCTCGTAGAAGTTACACTGCTGTTTAGTGTTAAATTTTGGTTAGAACTTAATTTTATTCCTTATTATTTTGTATTGAGAAATTGCTATTCCGGAAATTCCTATTAAAAATCCGAGTAATAAACCAAATAGGTTGTGATTGTTTGTTACGATTCTTTGAATTGAAATTATTGTTAAAATTGCTATTGATAAAATGAAATAAGGAATTTTCCATGATTTGTTTTGGTCTATGAAAAACCATACTATGTAAAGGAGAAAAATTGTCCAAGCAATGTGGGATGAAGCGTCGAATAGAATATCTTTTCCAAAAATGAACATTGGAAGGTATTTGAAAATAATTAATCCAATCGCGATTACAATTCCTGCGACGAGGATTTTTTTAATTTGTTCAACCTCTTTTTTTTGCATTTTTGAAATAAATGATTTAAGTTAATAAAGTTTTGGTGGGGGAAGATTTATAGGCACAAATTTTAAAACGAAATGTTTAAAAGAATAAATAAAGAACCTTAGCATATGCCACCTAAGTTAAAAATTGATAGTATAGAATTCGAAGATAATTCACAAAGTTATTTTGTAGATAGTCCTGACTCTCCATTCTTAGTTTTTGATGGTTCGCTTCAACATGAACAACCTGAAAACTATGATTTGTATACAGATGTTTCCGGAATTAATACACTTGTTGTTAAAGTAGGTACAAGCATAATAACTCATGATGACTCTAGAAGAACAATATATAATATGAATTGTATTTCAGAAGATTTAACTAGATTAAGAGAAGAAAGAGGTTTGAATATTCTTTTAGTTACGTCTGGTGCAATTGGGCTGGGAAGAAAAGCGAGATTAAGAAAAGGTGAAAGAATACCTGAAAAAGAAAAAGACACGCCCCAACAAAAAAGATTAGACGCTATAGAAGGTCAGTTTTTACTTTATGAGTTATGGAGCCATCATTTTTATCCGCAACAAGTAAGAGAATCTCTTGTAACACACGATGATATTAAAAGCCCTCAAAAAAACGCAAAATTATTATTAAAATATAAGAAGTGGTTATCCGAAGGTAAAATTCCAATAATAAATGAACATGATGTTAAAAGTTTGGAAGAGATAGATATTTTATTGAAAGGAGAGCGAACATTCAGAGATAACGATGGTTTAGCAAGTTTACATGCGCAATTTCTAAAAAGAGCAGGTTATAATCCTCTTTTACTTCTTTTATCCAACAGCGATGGAATTTATACCGCAGAGTCTTTTAGAAATGGTAATTATGTACCCATAAGAATTGTTAAGAATTCAGATGGATTAGAAGAACATGCATTGCCTGTAATTTCAGCACGAGGTCGAGGCGGTTTAATTTCAAAAATTGAAGCTGCAAAAGATGCGACATCAGAAGGAATTTATACAGTGATAGCAAACGGACAATATTGCAATCACGATTCATCTTATCAAAAAAGAAAGTTAAATTCACGAAGAAGATATAATGTATTAGATTCTGTGCTGGATGGAAAAGTTGCTGGAACTAGATTTCTTCCATCAAAGAATTAGGGGAGTAAATAAACTTGTTTATATCTTTTTTAATTATAACCCCAACCTTTCAATAAATTTTTCTTTATCGAAAACTTCAATGCTTCCATAATCCTGTCCGGTGCCGAGAAAGAGAATTGGTTTTTTTGTAACATAGCCGACGCTTAAAGCTGTGCCGCCTTTTTCATCTATGTCTGATTTTGTGAGTATTATGCCGTCGATGCTAATTGAGTAATTGAATGTTTTTGCCTGCTCAATTGCGTCATTGCCTGTTATTGATTCGCCGACAAATATTTTTAAATCTGGTTTTGAAACTTTTGCCACTTTTTCAATTTCTTTCATCAGGTTTTTTTCAGTGTACATTCTTCCTGCTGTGTCAATTAAAACTGCGTCGAGTTTGTGTTTTTTTGCGTATAAAACAGCGTCGAACGCGACTGACGCCGGATCGTGCCCGTATTCATGCGCAATGACGTGAATGTTTAATTTTTCTCCGTGATGTTTTAATTGTTCAATTGATGCAGCTCTAAAGGTGTCTGCCGCTGCAAGAACAGATGAGATGCCTTGTTTTTTCAGCAGTTCAGCTATTTTAGCAATAGAAGTTGTTTTTCCAGTGCCATTTACTCCGCAAAATAATATTATGAAAGGTTTTTCTTTTTTTGATTTGATTTGTTCAGGAACATCTATGGGGTCTATGAGGATTTCTCTTATGATTTCCTTGAGAGCATCTTGAATTTCAAATTCTACTTCTTTACGCAAGAGTTCTTTGCCAACAATTTTTTCTTTTAATTTTTTTATGATTTTTTCAGCGACTTCTAATGCAACATTATTTTCTAAAAGCAATTCTTCTAATTCTTCTGCATAAACATTGAATGTGTTTTCATCAATTTTTATTTTCGCAAAAGTTATCTTTTCTTTGACTCTTTGGAAAATTCCCTTTGTTTCTTCTGGTTCTTCTGCTTTGACAATAATTTTTTTTGGCGGTTCTTCTAAGTGCCCTCCCAAATCGCGTCCCACCCTAATGGTTTTACTATCCTCCTTTTCTTTCTTTTTCTCGAGGATTTCTTTTTTTGTTTCTACTTCTTTTTGTAATTTTTCGAGCCCTTTTTCTTTTTCTTTTACTTCATGAGAAATTGGCTCAATGTGAGAATCTTCTTTCTTTTCTTCAGCTTCGGCTATTTCTTTCTTTACGAGGTTTTGAGTCCAAGATTTTAACTTTTCTTTTAATTTTGAGAACATGAAAATTTAAAAGAATAAGGATATATAAGTTTATTTATGAAGGCTTCAATCTATTTAGAAGTCTTGAAAGGGTTTATAAATATTAAAATTGTTATTAATCTATGGAAATTAAATCTGACAAATCAGGGAGAATAAGTTTAGTGACGACTTTAATCGCCTTGGGAATTGTTGTTTTAATGACTGCAAGTATTTTTGCTGAAAGTAAAATTGCTGAAAGAAATAGCGATGATGCAGAAACATCTGTTGATAATGTAGTAGATGAAAGTGTTGAAAGAACTTTAACATTGGAACTTGGAGAAACTGAAGATGTTGGAGATTTAGTTTTGAGATTAGATGAAATTTCTTTATTGAAGAGCGATCCTCCTGTTCGACAAGCGACAATAAGTTATGGTTTGAAACCAGAAGGTGTTGAGAAACCTATTGAAACTGTTAAAGTTTTGGAAGGTGAAAAAAGACTTCTTGGAGTAAGAGGATATTTATTTAGTGTTAAGAAAATCTCTGATAAAGAAGTTATTTTATTGGTTGTTAAAAAGTCAACTGAAGTAATCCCTCCTTCAAACCCAGATGCTGTTCGAGTTTATTTGAATCCTATAAGACAAGTTTCTGATACTGGAAAAGCAAGTTATGAAGTTACTGTGAAGGATTTTCATAAAACATGTGTTCCTACAGATAATTCTGTTTGTCCTGCTTTTAATCCAAGATATGAATATAAACTTGAATTTCAATCTAGAGCAGGTATTGAAGGAACATTCGAAACAGATACAATTGTTTTAGGTCCAGGAGAAAAGAAATCTGTAAAGTTAGTTGTAGAAGCTGATAGAAAAGGTAGCCACACTTTTGTTGTTATTGTTGGAAGCAAAGAAGAGCATATTGATGATGCAGTAAAAGGTGTTTTGGTTTATGGAGGTTATATTGACCCAGAACCAGCAGCTTATTTTATTGGAGATGGTTTTGCTGTTAATAATGATGGAATTCATGGCAAGCTTGTAAAGTTAAGAATTTTGAACCAAAAAGAAGGTCTTAAGGGAACAATGCATTTTGGAAATAAACCTTATCGTATTGAAGGAGCTCTTTCAGATACAGAATCTTCAGTTATTGAAGGAACTGCTACAGTAAGGGGAATTGAATTTACAATATATAGTAAGAATTCTGATGAAAAGGTTGGAAGTTTTACTGGCAATGTGGAAAAGTTTGATAATTTTCTTTTATTGGAAGGTGATTTGACAATGGTAGATATTTGTGACAAGACTGACTATTATTGTACTGATGTTGTGGCTTCAAATAAATGGACGTTGACTGCTATTGCAAAGAGAAAGGATTTTATTAGTGTAGTTGAAGTTGGTTCAGAAGGAGAAAAGTCAGAATCTATTGCTATTGACGAGACTGTTACTGTAACAAAAGAATCTTCTAGTGAATCTTTGTCTGGAGAAGATACTGAATCTGCTTTGGAAAAATCAAAAGATGATTTGTATATAAGGCCAATAAAAGTTAAGAAAGAAAAGTTTCTTTGGATATTTCCCTCTGGAAAGAAAGTAGTTGAAGTTGAAATTATTAAAGGCGACAAAGTAATTAAGAAAATTATTAAAGAAGAATCTACTAAACGTATTGAAGGATATGATGTTAGTGTTGGCTCTTTAGATAATGAAGAAAGCATTGAACTTACAGTTGAAAAAGCTAATTAATTTTTATTTTTGTATAGGTTCATGACTATGTCCTCTTTATGTGTAAATTTTCTTGCTTCGCAAAGATTAATGGCTTCTACTCGCGCCTTGACTTTGCTATTGATAATTCAAATTGTCAAAGTCAAAACAACTCGGTCAGACTTCGTCACTGCTCTCGCGACCCCACTCAAACAAAGTTTTGAGGCGCCACTCGTGAAATCGCTCGTCTCCGCTAAGAAATTGTTAATCTATAATTCGGGATATATTGTTATCATTTTTCTCGACGGAAAAATCTGGTGAAGCCGATTTTGAAGTCACAATAAATTTTCGAACGAAGTGGGAACTAATTTTTGGTTTAGCCCATGACATATGTCATGAACCTACACACTCTCTTAATTCATACATATTTTTATAAATCTGAATTGTCTTAATGAATTATGAAAGGGATATTGGTGATACTTGACGGTTTAGGTGATTTGCCAAACAAACAGCTTAATGATAAAACTCCTTTGGAAATTGCTGAGACTCCTAATTTGGCCTTTTTAGCTAATCGGGGAGAAATGGGAATTATGTATCCTGTTAGGCTTGGTTTTATTCCAGGAAGTGATGAAGCGATTATTTCAATTTTTAATAATCCGCAGATAAATAGTTCAAGAGGGCAATTGGAAGCTAGAGGCGCAGGTTTTAAATTGATGAGAGGAGATCTTGCATTAAGAGCTAATTTTGCAACAATTGATTCTTTAGATAAAGGCAATGTGATTGATAGACGAGCTGGTAGGACTTTAACAAGTTATGAAGCAGAAATTCTTGCTAAAGATTTGAATAAGAAAATTAATTTGCCTGTGAAGTTTGAATTTAAATCTACAATTCAGCATCGCGGGGTTTTAGTTTTTAGGGGTGGTTTTTCTGAAATGATTTCAAATAATGAAATTTCTTATTATAATCAGGGAAAATTTAATGAAAGAAAAAACGTTCCTTTTTCAAGGCCGTTGAATGAAAATGAGAATGCGCAATATACTTCTAATGTAATAAATGAATTTCTTGCCCAGGCTTATACAATACTTGAGAACCATCCAATTAATTTGGAAAGGAAGAAGAGAGGGTTGATGCCTGCTAATTATATTTTAATTCGCGGGGCAGGAATTGAAATTCCTAAACTTAAATTTTATAGAAATTGGCTTTCTGTTGCGTATATGCCTTTGGAGATTGGATTTTCTGAGTTGAGCGGCATGGAGACTTTTAAATTTGAATATCCCAAACTTAAAAAATTAGATGTTTATGCAAATTTATATGATGGGTTGAAACAGGTATGCAATTTTTCAATTAAAATTTTAAAAAAACACTATAAAAATTTTGATTATGCTTATATTCATTTTAAGGAGACTGATTTGCCAGGGCATGATAATAAACCTTTTGAGAAAAAGGAAATGTTAGAGTATGTTGATAAAATTTTTTTTAAGTTTTTGAGAAAGTTTGCTCCTCCAAATGGAATTAAGGTTTGTGTTACAGGCGATCATTCTACTCCTTGTAAACTGAAAGCGCATAGTGCTGACCCTGTTCCTGTTTTGCTGTATAATGATTCAATACCTAAAGAAAAGAAATTTTGTGAAAAAGATGCTCACAGAGGCACCTTAGGAAGAATGACTGGAAATGAGCTTTTGAAAGTTATTGGTTTTGATAAGTGATGTTATATTTGAGCATAGATATTATTAAAAATTCTAAGTATTTCTTTTAATAAGATAATTGAAAATGATAACCTACAACGATATTTACGAAGCTGCTAAAAAGAACCCATTGGTTCTTTTTGAATCTCCTCGAAACACTGAACGGCGATTTCTAATTGCCTCCGGTGAAATCGCAGCGCAGCTTCTTATAAATGGAGAATTAAAATGATAACCTACAACGATATTTACGAAGCTGCGAGAAAAGAGCGATATAGCGAGCAGCTTCAGAATCTTCCAAAAAATTTTATTTTAGAAGTTGCTGATTATTTTAAAGATAAAAAGGAAATGGCATTAAAAGTGGATGATGTTTTTTCTGATGTTATAATTAAGACAAAGAAGCAACTTGAGAATGCGATAACTTTGTTTAAGGAGTTGATGCTGCGAAGAAGAAAGAAATTATTGAATCTTGTGTTGATTGCTTCTGAGACAGGAATTAGCAAGCAGGATTTTGAAAATATGTTTGCTATTGAGAAAGAGTTGTTTGAAGAATTAATGAAATGCATTGAAGCAAGTGATAAAAAACTTAATGAGAATTTGAGCGGAAAAAAAGATGCGGATTTGAAAAATGAAATGATTGTTTTTAGTGATGGTGTTGAGGAGTTTGTTGGACTTGATGGAGAGAGAGTTGGACCGTTTGAAAAAGGGCAGATTGCAAATCTTCCGAGGGAAATTGCGTATATTTTAGTTGCTGACGGCAAGGCGGAAATTGTTGAGGAGTAAGAAATACTCTATTAATTAGAAGTTACTTAATTTTAGCAGCAAGATATATTTTTATAATTTAATTTAGCATTCGTTCCAAAGTCACTCGTGTTATCTATTGGCTTGAAGATTCTGTTTCACTTGAATCTTCTCGCTAAGGAAAATGTTAACGTAAATTTTTTTGAATGTTATTTATCATTATCACTCTTTCAAATTATTATTTTTTGAAACAAACTTTTACTATCATCAGTTTATGAATGCCTTTGAGTTAATTTTTATCAAATCACGAACGAAGTGAGTGCTAGATTATTGAATTGAAAACAAAAACCTTATTAACTTCTTATTTTTTTAGTAATCATGGTAAATAGTCGATTAGTGTGGGGGTGGGTTTTGATGGCTCTTGGATTAATATTAATTGTAGTTTCGCCGTTGCTTATGTTTATTTCATTATTTTATGGAATTCCTATTTTTATTATTGGATTAGTAATATTATTAAATAAAGATGAAGATAAAATAGAGCAAATAAATAATATAAAAAGTATAAAAAAATCTAAGAAATAAAATGAAGAAAATTATTGTGACAACTGCGAATGATATTCCAGGAAAACAAATTAAAGAGGTTCTTGGAATTGTGAGAGGAAATACTGTAAGAACGAGGAATGTCGGCGTAGATATCGGGGCGTTTTTAAAAAATCTTGTCGGAGGAGAAATTAAAAATTATACTTTGCTGACTAATCAGGCAAGAGATGAAGCATTTAACAGGATGGTAAATAATGCTATTGAACTTGGAGCAGATGCAATTATTGCAATGAGGTTTACGACTTCAACAGTTATGACAGGAGCTTCTGAGATGCTGGCTTTTGGAACAGCTGTTAAATTGAAGTGAAATAATAAATAAAAGATTAAATAAAATGGAAGATAAAGATAAAAACAATTGCATTTTTCCAAAATGTCCGAAGTGTGGAAAAGGTTATTTATTGCCTTTTTCTTACAAGGAAGATGTTTTTGAAAAATGGAAATGTTCAAATCCTGAATGTGCGTATGTGATTGAGAAGAGGTAATTTTGTTAGAAGGAATAAGGTGAACTAGATTCAACTTTGAATGATAATTTGTAAATTTAGATTAATATAATTTTTGGGCGGATTTAGAAAAGGTGTAATGCTATACTTAAGAATGGGAATAATTTGTAAATTTAGATTAATTAATTTGAATTTGGATTCAAAGATATATTTTTATATTCATTTTTCTTAAATTATAGATGGTATTTGAAATAATTTTAATCTTAGCATTTATTGGGTATTTGCTTTCAGCTTATGCGTTTTATATTGAAAAGAGAAAGGAGAAAGAAGAACGTTATAAAGCAGTTTGTGATATTGGTGAACATGCTTCTTGTACAAAGGCGTTTACGAGCGCGTATGGAAAAATGTTTGGAATTTCAAATTCGATTTATGGAATGTTGTTTTATGTTTTGGTTTTTATTTTGGCTTTGTTGAATTTTGGAAATTATATTTTTTATTTGAGTGTTTTAAGTTTTCTTGAAACCTTGTATCTTGCATATATTCTTTATTTTAAATTAAAGAATTTTTGTTTGATTTGCCATGGAATTTATTTAATAAATATCTTATTGCTTGTTTTTAGTTGGAAATTTGCTTTTTGGATTTAAAGATTTTAATGGAAAGGGCTACATTCTATGTTAAATTTTTTTGAGAGATTTTGTTTGTCATCATATGCCCACCCAAACTGTGTCCCACCCTAATATCAAACAAAATCTCTAATTTATTTGAATTGATTTTTGTAAGAGGGGATGTAGCCATGAATTAGCGCTCGCAGGCTCGCGGTGTAAGGCACCAAGGTTCCTTGACAATCAACCTCCTTTAAATTAGCGCTCGCAGGCTCGCGGATTTGAAAAGATTAACTAAGATTCAACATAGATAATCATGATAATTATTGAGTTTAGGTTATCATAATTTTTTAATAAAAACATATACTTTGTGTTTTTTTAATGTAGTTTTCTTACTGAAGTTTTTTAAGAAAAACTTTCTTGAGAAAATTTGGAACTCGCAAGCTCGTTCAGCTTAAGACTATTATTAACTAGATTTTGAGTTAATTAGAGTTTATATCAATCATTGATTGGTGCGAGTGAAAAGAATATAATTAAAAATGAAAAAAGAGGAAGATTATTTTTGTGATAAATGCGGTGAGCCGTTAGAGTACGATTCGTTTTATATTAGATGGGTTTGTGATAAATGTGTTAGGCATGATTATTGTTTGAGGAAATGAAAATGGTTTAGAATTAATTATCTTTGTTTTAAGACAACAAGTTTTAAAAGTCAATTATTTCTTGTTTACAATATATGCCTGCATAGCTCAGTGATAGAGCAACTGACTTGTAATCAGTAGGTCGGGGGTTTAAATCCCTCTGCAGGCTTTTATATTATCGAGCAAAGCGGGATAATCTTGATTCTGGATTTAAAGTCACTTAAACGCTATATCATTATAGAAGTCGGGGGCGAGTGATTTCACGAGTGTCGTCTCAAAACTTTGTTTGAGTGGGGTCGCGAGGTTAAATCCCTCTGCAGGCTTTTTATTATTTTAAAATTTCCAAAACTCTTATCTCACACATAGAAAGAGGATATATTTTTTTAAGTTTTAGTGAGATTGTTTTTTGAATTTTGTTTTTTATTATGTCGTCGAAAAGTTCTTCTGCGTCTTTGTCTTTGACATATTTTAATAATTCTTCTTTTGCTTTGTTTCTTAATGCTTTACGAACTGCTCTTGAGACTTTTCTTCTTGTGACGAGAAAAGGTTTAATTTTTAATTTAGCATCTTTGCAATTTGATGTGAATGAATCTTCAACATAGTTTGTTCCCTTTCTTACCATTCGTTTTAAGTAATATGGCATAAGTCTAAATTGGATCGGATGTGCAATTGCTTTTTGTTTTTCTCCAGAGCCTTCAATTTTTATATTAAATCGTGCTTCAATGCTTTTACCTTTTAGGATTCTTGTTAAATCAAATTTTATGAATCTTCCTTCGAGTTCTTCTAAATTAAATGCTTGAGCTTGAGTTTCCTTATTAATTAAAGGTATTTCAACATCGAAAAATCTCTTTCGTTTTTTTGTTATAGTTGCCATTTAAGATTGCTCGCTTTCGAAGCGAGGAATATTTAGATTGTGAATATGAAGACACCGAGTTGTGTTGTTAGTGGTTGTTGAGATTATTTTATTTATCATTTTATTCTTGTAAGACCTTTCCTGCCCTTATACCTCTTTTTTGGTATTTAGATTTTTTGCATACGCTGCAGGTATACATGAAATTTGTTTTTTTAGTTGTTTTAGTTTTTCTTTTATGTTTTGATTGCGCTGGTTTTGAGCCCCATTTTCCTAAATTTCCAATTCCTCTTCCAAGTCCACGCAATCTTGCTCTTGCTTTACTTCCCCGAGTTAAAGTTCCCCTAGTAAATCCTGTTCCCACTAATTTAATCTTTTGTTCTGTTTTCTTTTTACAGAATGGACAATAACGTTTAGTTGTTTTTGGTTTTTTCACAAAGATGAATGAGAAAAAGGGTTTTTAAAGTTAGTGGATTGATTTAATTTGAATGGTCCTACGACAACTCGGCACTTCGCACACCAACCCCACACTTACACCCTTACCACGAAATGCCTCGGAATTTGAACTTTTATCAGAAACATAGAAGTCACGCAGTTCTGAGAATTACAGATTTAACAAAGTTAAATCTGTATGGTCCTACGCAGAATTGAACTGCGGCCATATCCACGTCAAGGATACGTTCTACCATTAAACTATAGGACCTATAATTATTCAAATAATTCTTCTGGCGTAAGATCTGCAGATTTGATTATTTGATTTAATGTGCCTTTTTTGAGAAGATTGTGGTTTGGAACCGTAATTTTTATTATTTTTTCTTGAGTATTTTTTTCTAACCGAATATGAGAACCTTTTTGCCTTACAACAACAAAACCAAATTTAGCAAGTTTTTTTATTAATTCTCTTCCAGAAATTTGAGGTAATTTCATATTATTATCTTTTTTAATTCAGCATTTTCTCTATAGATAATTAACTCATTTTCGTCTGCTTCTAAATAAAGTTCCATTGCTTCTTTTATATTTTTCAATGCTTCTTCTTTTGTTTCGCCTTGCGAAATACATCCAGGTAGAGAGGGAACATAAACTGTAAATCCTCCTTCAGTTTGAGGTTCTAAAACAATTGTTATTTCCATGATATAATAATAATGCCTTCCTTTATAAGATTAGTGGTAGATTTTTTTAAAACCATTCTTCTCTTTCTTCTTTAATTCAATATCCTATTTTCTTTTCAATTACTAACTTACTTACTAAGTAACTAACTTAATTAATAAGAAACATTTATATATTAAAAATTTCTATGTTATCTATTGAGGTTTTAAAATAAGGTGAAGAAATATCTGCTTTTGATAGAGGATGAGAAATTGTGGGAGAAGTTTAAAGAGTTGAATAAGAAAGATATTAATTCTGAGATTATTGAGCTTATTAAAAAGAAAATAAATTTAGAGGAGAGAAAAAAATGATTTCTGAGAATATTAAAAAAGGACAAGTTACAATTTTTATCATTGTTGCGATAATTCTTGTTTTTGCAGTTGTGATTTTCTTTTTTTATAGAGAAAGCATTTTCAAAGATAAAGTTCCTGCGACAATAAGTCCTGTTTATAGCAGTTTTTTGGATTGTGTTGAAGAGGATACTTTGCTTGGAGTAGATATTCTTGGAACACAGGGAGGCTATATTTATGTTAATGAGTTAGAGTTTAGTCCTGGCAGTGCTTATATGCCTTTTTCTTCGCAGTTAGATTTTTACGGCAACGCAGTTCCTTATTGGTATTATGTTTCTGGAAATAATATTCAGAAAGAAGAAATTCCTGCAAAATCAGATATGGAAAGAGAGCTGGAAAGATTTATTGAAGAGCAAATTGTTTTGTGTAATTTAAATTTGTATAAAGAGAACGGATACAAAATTGAGAATGGCGAGCCAAAAGTAGATGTGAAAATTAATAGCAAGAATATTGAAATTAATTTAGATATGGATTTGAATATTAGGAAGGGAGATGATAAGTATTCTGTTGCTTCGCATAAGAAAACTGTGAAGACAAATTTTGGAAAGTTGTATGATATTGCGAGGGATGTTTATGATTATGAACAGGACACTTTGTTTTTGGAGAATTATGGAGTTGATACATTAAGGAATTATGCGCCTGTTGACGGTGTTGAGTTTTCATGCAAGCCAGAGACGTGGATTGCGTTGAATGTTTCTGAAACTTTGAAAGACGCGATTGAGGCGAACACACAGGCATTGCGGGTTAAAGGCAAGTATTATGATTTGTCTAAAGATGGAAATAAATATTTTGTTGTTGACGTTGGCGATGATTTGTCTAAGGATTACAGAGTTAATTTTATGAATTCAAGATATTGGCCTTATGCGTTTGATGTTTCGCCGACTCAAGGAGATATTTTAATTGCGAATCCTGTTGGGAATCAAGAAGGTTTGGGAATTTTGGGTTTTTGTTATGTGCCTTATCATTTTGTTTATGATTTGAAATATCCTGTTTTAGTTCAAGTAATGGATGAATCTGCCGACGAAGTTTTTCAATTCCCTGTTGCAGTTGTGATTCAAGGCAATAAACCAAGAGAACCTTTAGAAGGAAATGCAGCTGATTTAGGAGATGTTGAGCTTTGCCAGTATGCTAATCAAGAAGTTGAAGTCAGAACTTATAATACTAATTTAAATTCTGTTGACGCTGATATTTCTTTTAATTGTTTAGGAAGCAGGTGTAATATTGGTGAGACTTTTCAAGGAAGGCTGACAGAGTATTTTCCTCAATGTGTTAATGGATTTGTTATTGCAAAAGCTGAAGGTTATGAGACTGCGCAGTATTTGGTTTCAACTAATGTCGAGGATAGTGTGGATATTATTTTAGATAAATTGTATGAAGTTGATATTGATTTGTTAATTGACGGAAGGCCGACAAGCAAGGAAGCGATTATTTCATTTGCTGGAGATAATAAAGCCAAGACAATTATTTATCCTGAACAGAGAAGTGTTGAGTTGAGTCAGGGGTTGTATGATATTAAAGTTCAGGTTTTTGATGATTCTATTTTGACAATTGGAGCTACAACAACAAAACAGTGTTATGAAGTTCCTCGCGGTGCTGTTGGAGGATTTTTTGGAATTACAAAAGAAGAATGTGTTGATATTGAATATCCTGAACAAGTTGTTTCACAAGTTTTGATTGGCGGAGGAGAAGTTGAATATTTCATTTTAGAATCTGAATTAATTAACGCAAGAACAATTGAAATTGATACAGAGAGTTTGATTAAGCCAAATAGTATTGAGGCAATAAACACAAATTATAATTTATTTGAAAATAGAATTTTAGGGGTGAAGTTTAAATGAAATTTTCATTTGCGAAACTTACTAAGGTGCCCGAAACTCGCGACCCCACTCCTTCCCAAATATTTGAGACCCGCCCAAACGTGAAATCGCTTGCCCACCTATTTGAATCCCTAATACTAAGAAGTCCTGTTCATGATATTTCTAAGTGCCCACCCACCCCTAAATCTTCGTCCCACCCTAAATGGGTGGGTCCTGTTAGTGGAATTGCTAAGCCTATTAGTTTAACATTCATCTTGTTTTTCTTAATCGGAATTTTTATTTTGAATATAGCTTTAGTAAATTCGCAATATATTCCCCCAAGTTATCAAGCAGGTTATGGTTATGGAGGTGCGAATGATTATTGGAATTCTGCGAGTTATTCTCAAGCTCAAACTTATAGACCAGGATTAGGAACTAATTATCCTTATTATAATTCAAATCAAAATTTGTATAGAGATCCTTATTATGGAGGAGATTATAGTTATAATAATCCTAATAGTAATTATCAATCTAGCAGTATTTATTCTAATAGAAATCAATATTATAATTCATATTCAAACATGTATCCGACTTCATCGTATGGGAGAAATCCTTATTTATCGTCGGGATATGGGGGATATTATCAGCCTTTTCCTTCGCAAACTTATTTACAAGGACAGGGAATTGATTTGTATAGGAATTTTGACGACGAGCAATGCGGTTTAGGACAGGATTTTTTAATTCAGCAGGCGCCGTTTGGATGTTCGCCGAGCGTTGTTAGAAGTGATTTGTTAGAAGAACAAAATGTGCCTGTGTTTTGCCAGCTTGCTGCGACAAAATTAAATCCTTTGATTGATGTTGATGCGATTTATTCAATGGAATTTCGCCGCGATAAGAATTTTCCTGAAGATGTTGTTGGTGTTGGGTTTCATCCTGCAAGAGCTGCAGTAAGGCAAACATCTTATCTTGGCAGTTCATCTTCTTATGGAGCTAGTTTTTCCGGCAGAACAGGCAGTTTGCTTAATTCAGCTGTTATGAATAATGTTGGCTATGCAGTTGTAGTTTTGAAACAGCAGCCAAATGAAAAAGATATGCCTGATTCGATTTCTGGAAATCTTACTGCTGTTTTAAGGTATGATGTTAAGAATGCATTTGGTGTTGGGAATGTTGAATTTGCATTGCCGCAAGTTGATGATTTATCATGGAATGAAGATTATAGGAAATATAGTTTTTGGAAAGGCAGGGGATTTTTGCGGGCCGATTTAGTTGAGCCTGACAGAGCAGTTATTTCAATAATGTCTGACCAGAATTTAAAAATTGATACTGTGAGTTTGACTGTTGGACAAACTGCTCGAGAAGTTAGAATGCCTGGATTTTATTGTTTTGCAAAAGCAGAAGTTAAGTTAGATAGAATTGGATTTCCTGATACGACTGCCCGATTAAGGATTGATAATGATTATGTTGATTTAGTCGCTGACCAAAGATTTTTAGATGATAGATGCAGGGTTCAGTTTGTTGAAAAGAATGGCTTGTCTGAATTTGCGCAGATAAGATGCAGTGAAGACGACGGTGCGACAAGATATTATGAATTTCAGAAAAGTCCGCGAGTTGTTTTAAAAATTAATGATGTGGAGGGAACTTACAAAGTTGGAGAGCCATTGTCTTTGTTTGGAACTTCGTATTATGTTGTCAGGGCAATTGAGCAAAACGATGAAAATGGAAAGATTTCAATTGTTTTAGATTCTTCTTTGACGCCTTATAATTATAGAAGCTATCCAAGTTTGACGTCGAGTTCGAGTTCGTATTTGTATAATAATAATTTGAGAATTGATTTAGGAGAAACATTGGATTTGTCTGATGATAATAAAATTCAATTTTTAAGTTTGTCAGAAGGTGTAAATGAAGACTTTTCTCAAGAAAATGATGTGGATGTTGGTAATTATAATTCTGTGTTTAAAGAGAATTATGATAATGCTATTGCTGATTATTCCAGAGTTGCAAGTGATTTTGCGAATGAGCTTATGGAACCAGGTTTTGGCGAAGCAGGGAAAACTTATGGAGAAGAAGCATTGGAGAGAGCTGCTTACTTGGCAGAGGCGACAGGACAGATATTAACAAGCAAAGAGTTTATTGATAAAATGAAAGACGAGTATGGTGAATTAGAAAATGAAAATGAGCTTCGGCTTTTGGCAGACGAGTCTTTGTTTTATTCAGAGGAAGAAACAAGCGGTGTTATGATTGACGGAAGGTTGCATATTATTACTTTTTTAGGAGCAAGCAAACCGAGGTTAAGTGATTTTAGCGCAAAGTTTTTTGTAAAAAATACTCAAACAAATAAAGTTGATGATTTTGTTTTAGGAAAAGATGGCAGGCGAGAATTTGATAGAGGAAATAATCGGGATCAAATTATTCTTAGATATTTAGATGAATTTTCTGCTGATATAGATTATATCGGAGAAGAATATATTGATGCTAATTTGAGCAGAAGAAATATTTCAAGAAGGTTTACTGTTTTTAGAGACAGGCCGATTACTATTGGTAATGGGAAATACACCCTTTCTGTTGAGAATATTAATTTTAAGAATGTTGCTTATGTAAGAATTGAGCCAAAGTTGGAAGATATTAGGACAGAGGCGAATTTTAGCATTAATATTGGAATTGAAAAACGGGCGATTAAATTGAGTCCTGAACAAACTGAAAATAGGATTAATAAAGCGAATGAGACGCTTGAAAAGTTGAATAAGATTTCTGATGGACTTGGAAAAGTTGTGAAAGGAACAAAGGCAGCGTGTCTTGCTACTGGCGGGTTTTTGATTACAAAGAATTTCCTGCAGAATTTGGGAGGCAAGCAAATCGCAAGACAGCAAATTATGAGAAGCCAGGGAGGCTGGCAAGAGTTTTGCAGACAGGCAATTGCAGATAATGATGGAAATTATGCAAGCATGGATGATTGTTTTAATAAAAATGCAGATGCAATTGACGCCGACGTTGAAACACTTAATGGATTTATACAAAAGCAAAACGATGAGATAAAAGCTGCAAAAGGAACCCAAGGAGCAAGTATTTTTGGAAATGATTATTATGATAATGATGAATATGTAAAAAATTATCTTCCTGGTGTAAAGAGTGATATAGAAGCTTATGGAAAAGATATTGTTGATCCAAATAATCCTGATAGGAAAATTACTTCTGAACGGTTGGCAAGCATATTAGAACAGAAATATGAAAAAGAGGGAGGTTATAGTATTGAACAAGCAAGAGATGTCCAATTGTATGCGCGGATTTTGAATTCAGAGGAAGTTTCTGCTGATTCAAGATTATATAAAATGACTCAAAAGAATTTATATGATACTGCTGCCTTGATGGATGAGACAACTCAAGGATTAATTGATGCTGATACATTGCAAAATGATTTTGCAAGCAAGGGATTTCCTAATATTAATATTCATTCTTATGGCAAAAAGAATTCTGTTACTGGAATTTATAGCGGAGGAACTGTTTTGGGAAGTAATATTAAAGGAGTTGAATTAACTGAAGAAGAAAAGAAAAAGAGTTTTGCATTTGAGCCATTTTATTATGGGAATGAAAAATATGTTGCGCTTTTAGATGGTTCTGGAGGAAATAGATATAATATTAAAAATGTTTACAAATTAGGTGATGTTGGTGCTGGGAATGTGATTAATGTTGCCAGCGCTTCCGACGAGGCTACGCTTAAACAACAGTTTAGAGGATTTGAGAAATTTGACGTGAATTCTTATAATAATGTTTACAAAAGTCCTGAAGCAAGATTTTATGAAGCTGAGCCTTACAAAGGATTTCCAGCTGTTGTTCCATTTGATACGACAAAAGGATGGTATGCTGCAACTAAGCAGACAATTGCTGCGTTTGGAAGTTTAGGTGCGTTTGATGATTCAGGAAGGATTTCTAGTTTCTGGCTTTGTAATGTTGGCAGTAATGGGCTGGAAGAATTTAATACTGGTTTTGGCGACGATAATTGTCAGCAGATTAATATTGGAACTAACCAGCCTTATGGAGAAATTTTAGGATTACCGGTTGGTGAGGCGTCAAGACTTGTTGGAAGAGCAATTAGGGCATTGGAATCTGCTTCGAGTCAAAGGCAGGGCAATGTAAATATAAAATATATTTCAATTGAAGGACAGAGAATAAAAGTCGGCAATCCTGCTGCGAATATTCCGCAGATGCAATGCCAGGATTTTATGTCGCCTAAGGATTGTCATTTGTTGTTTAATGTCTGCGACCCTGTGATTTGTCCGTCGTCAAGGTGCAACCTTGGAGGAAATTATAATGTGCCGAATGTTATTCAATCTGGAATAATTGGAAGCATCGCATTGTGTTTGCCAAATTATAAGGAGGGAATTGCTGTTCCTGTTTGTTTGAGTGGTGTGAATGCTGGTGTGCAAAGTCTTCAAAGTATTTATCAAAATTATCATGATTGTCTGAGAGAAAGTTTAGATACTGGAAGACAGACTGGAATTTGCGACGAGATTCATAGTATTTATTTGTGCGATTTCTTCTGGCAGCAGGCGACGCCGATTGCGAAGATTGGAATTCCAAAATTAATTGGAAGTTTGCTTGGAGAAGGAACCAGAGGAGGAGGAGAATATCTTGGAGTTCAGAGCGCTTGGGAAGGAGCTTCTAATTCAATGGATTATTTTACAAAGAGTTATGCAGAAAATTCTTACAATGCATTTAAAGTTAGAAGCACTGATGAAGTTGGAACTCAAGTTTGCAAGAATTTTGCTTCATTAAGATTTCCTGATGTGATTGATAATTTGATTGAGCCTGATTCGCCGCCGCAATATAACGCGTGGTTTGATGAAATTCCTTTGACAACAGCGACGGTTCCTGCAACTTCGCAGTATAAAGTGTTTTATCATATTTTTGGCGGAAAAGATTTTGGAAGTTATTATACTGTTTATTTGAAATCTGCTTCCGGAACTTCATTTTTTGAAACTCCTGGAAGATTAGTTGTTGCTTCAGGATATATTGACAGAGGTGGTTATGCGTCAGATACTTTGGATTTTACTCAGTCTGCGGGATATAGTGAGTTGTGTGTTAGTGTTAATGCGCAGGAAGAGTGCGGGTTCCAGAAAGTTTCGACTTCGTTTGCTTTGGATTATTTGAGCAACAAATATCTTAATGAGCAGGCGTCAGCGACGGGAATTATGTCTGAGAGTGAATGTGTTTCTGGAAGTTCTAGTTTGTACTCGTTGGCTCAGCCGAATTTACAACAAGGTGTTGATGAAGTTATTAATCCTCAACTTTATAATTATGGAATTGTGAGAGTGTGTTCAACTGATAACCCTGGAAATAGAAATGATCCAAAGACCGGGACTGATGCTTCAAGATGGCGTGTTGTTGGAAACTGCGACGGAAGTGTTGGAAAAGTTCAGTGTTGGGTTGATACTCGAAGTGTTAAAGAAAATATTGATATTAAATATTTAGAAAAAGGCGCATTAGATAGTATTGATGCGAATTATATGGATTTCTTAAACGGAACTGAAGGTTTTATGGATCAAGGAGAAGTTCAATCTCAAATAGAATCAATAGATAAAGGAACACTTAGTGATAATGAAAAGATAAATACTATTACTGATATTTTGGATAAGGTTGTGTTTAGTCATCAGAAAGCTTATTTGCTGTTGTTAAGAGGAGATGCTTATAAGAATCTTGCAATTCAAGCATATACTGGTATTAAGAGTAAATTAAGAGAGAAAGATTCTGTTGTGCCTGTTGAAAATCCAAGGCCAGAAGATAAACCTAATTCTTTGCCTGTTGTTGAAGTGCCTGTAAGTGAGACAGATAAAAAAGATTCGAGTGAGCAACAAAAGATTGATGAAGAAAATGCGAGAAAGGCAGAAGAGGCAAGGATAAGGGCAGATGAAAAAGAAAGATTGTTGAGAGAAATTAATCAAGGTGTTGGCGCAGTTGCTTGATTCTAAATAAAATTAGCGGCCCGCTCCAAAGTCGCTCGCGTTATTTATTGCAGCTCGCGACCTCACTCGAACAAAGTTTTGAGGCAACACTCGTGAAATCGCTCATCAAAACCGACTTTGTCAAGTTCTTCGCTTAAAGAAATTATGAACCCAAAAATTCTGAAATATTTTGTTATCAGGTTTTCTCGATGAATAATCGTGTCAAAAGGTCGATTATAAGTTAATAATTCTCGCGACTTTGGAGCGAGCAACTTCACGAGAACTAATTTGAAATATTAATAGCGAGTGGGGTTAGGAGTAGAGTGATTTTTAGGATTCTAAAGATTTTTATATGAATAATTTCTGGTATTTCTATGCGGGAATGCCGGATGTCGCTTATATACTTAAGCTCGTCCATCACCCCAAATATTGAAGCGGGAATGCCGGAGAACTCGCGACCTCACTCGAACAAAGTTTTGAGGCGAGACTCGTGAAATCGCTCGGGTCAAACGGGCGAAGAAGTTTTCTCATTCACCGAATGCGGGAATGCCGGAGTGGTCAAACGGGCGAGGTTTAGGACCTCGTGTGCTTAGTGCCTACCTAGGTTCGAATCCTAGTTCCCGCATCATGCAATCAGAGATTGCATTAATTAAATTGGGATGAGAACCGACGGTTCGACGAGCAATTTCGTGTTAAGGGCGTAAGTGGAAAGAGGTGGCGAGTGATTTCGCGAAAGTAAAAATTCAAATATTTATGGGTGTGGCAGTGAGCGGGGTCGCGAGTAGAGATTGCGAGCATCCTAGTTCCCGCATTACTATTGAACGAAGTGAAATAGTATGTGAATTATAATTCTTAATAGAGGAGTGGGTTAGGGTTTCCTAGTTCTCGCATAAACACTTTTCTAATGCAATAATCTATAAAAACACTCTAATCAATTTTTAATTATGAGTTTAGATGATAAAACTAAGAAAAGAATCTTTGAAGGAAGTAATGGTAATCGAGAGGTTACAGTTGTCACGACTAGATTGACTGAAGAAGAGGCAAGAGAAATGTTTCTATATAGGCCATCTAGTAAATATTCTGAATCACGATTTGGAGGAAATACATTAGTAGATGATGCGTGTTTATTATTAAATGAACTTGCTCATAGATGTGAAATGTGCAGAGCCCCTACAAAAAAAGAATATTTGATAGAAAATGTTTGTCCTGATTGTGACGGTCGTTCAGAGTATAATGGAACTGACCCGAGGGCATCTGTTAGGTAATTTTAAAGTTAATCAAATTTTGAATTTATTAAGATGATTGCAGGATTATTTGTTAATGATTTAGGATTATTAGATATTAATATGCGAACAGAGTGAGCAGGTATTATTTTAGAATTATTTTTCTTTTCTCTTATTTTTATTTTCAATTTCTTTGATTTTCAATTTGTCTTCTAATTGAAGTTTGTCAATTAGTTCTTTGTAACGATTTCTAATTGTTACTTCTGTGATTCCTGCAATGTCTGCTACTTCACGCTGCGTCTTTTTTTCGTCATTCATTAGCGCAGCGACGTAAAGTGCGGCTGCTGCGATTCCTGCAGGGCCTCTTCCACTTGTTAGTTCAACATCTTCTGCTCTTTTTAAAACTTTGAGAGCATCGTTTTGAGTTTTAGGAGAAAGTTTTAGAACTGAACTGAAACGCGAGATGTAATCTTTTGGAGAAGATTGTTTTACAGTTATTCCAAGTTTTCTTATTATGAATCTGTAAGTTCTTCCGATTTCTTTTCTTTCGACGTCGGAAGCAGTTGCCATTTCGTCTAATGTTCTTGGAATATTATAACTTCGACAAGCCGCATATAAACACGCTGCGATAACTGATTCCATACTTCTGCCACGAACTAGCCCTCTTTGAAGAACGTAATTGTAAATTCTTGAAGCTTCATCACGAACAACATTTGGAAGATTTAGATAAGAGGCGATTACTCTTAATTCTGCCATTGCTAGTCTTAGATTTCTTTCAATAGATGTAGAAACTCTTTCCTGCCATTTTTTTAATCTTAGAAATTTACGGGTTTGGCCAGGTTCTAATTTGTATATATCTGAAATTTCTCCAACATTTGTTATAAGTCCTTTGTCAAATTTTTGGATTGACATTGGTGCTCCACCACGGCCTTTTTTTTCTGATTTGTCGAATTTTCCTTGGGGGTCTTGACCTGTGTCCACCATTTTTTCTTCCACGACTAGACCACAATCATTACATATTACTTCACCATGATGTTCGTCATAAGTAAGATGTATACTTCCACATTCAGGACATTTTCGTATAAAAGCCATTTTAATTTAGATTTATTTTTACAACTACAAAGTTTAACACAATGGTTTATAAAGTTTTTGTATATATAAACCTTTAGGTTTTTTACGAGGAGAAATTAAGATTTACTAAAGATAAGGGGTGAAAATGTTAGAAAGTTAATAGAAAATTAATAACCTATGTTTCTTTGAACAATTTTGTAAAATTGTACTGGAAAGTGTGCAATCATTACACTTCCACTTGGAGGTATATCATTCCCTCTTGAATATGCATCAGCATCTTCAGGTTTTTTCTTTCTTACTTCTTCATTCCAATCAGAACCATTTCCTATTGCCAATGAAATTATTCTTGGCATATCTCTTTGTTCAACTTTGATTCTTTTCTTTGTTGATTTTTCAAATGCATCTCCTTCAGGAGAGACAATAATTTCTTCTAACCCTTCAATCATAAAAATATAATTTATTTAAGCTTTTTAAGAATTATTATACTTAATCACTCAATCAAAACACCGTTAATATTTCCTTCTTGCGTAGGACGATTAGTTATTCTAACTTTTCCCAGTTCTGTTTGAACTATTGCGCCTTTTGTCAAGATATTTTGTCTTGCTAGGAAACGATTACTTGGAGTTTCTGTTACATTCTTAATTTCTGTTTTTTTAACTGATGTAGATTTGGAATCGCGGACATTAATTGTTTTTCCCGATAAAAGAACGATTTTTTCAGTTTTTCCAAGTCCAGTAAGTTTTTTTCTTTTGTCGTTACCAAGTTTTATAATTCTGGCTTGGCCAGCTCGCTCATATGATTTTTTCTTTCGCATCTTTGAGGAGTATTTTCCACCTGAAATTTTTCTTCCGAGTTTCATATTTGAAAAGATTGAAAATGGTTTATATAGGTTTTGGTTACAACAATTATTATAAAACCAAGAGGAATAAAATTTCATGCCAAGATATCAGATTAGAGTTACTAATGCCAAGGAAGAAGTTGAAAAAAGATTTCCAGTTTTTATAAGAGAATATTCTGTTGCAGTTATTGAAAGTAGTGCTATGCCGACGTATTTGACTTTTTATAGTGAGGATTTAAATGAGGATGAAATTCGTGAGAGGTTGAGTGGTTTGGAAATTCTTTCTGTTAAGGAAGCAAATTGATTCTTAGAAAAGTTTAAAAGTTATGTTTTGTGAAAAATTTAATGGAATTTAATGAATGGTTTAAGGTAAATGATTTAGCTTATATGTTTGGTGAAGGTCCGAGGGGAACGACTTATGCTTATGTTAGAGGTAACTTTAAATCATTATCTAATTTTATATATGAATTGAGCAGAACTTATTGTGTTGCTTTTGCTAATCTTGATAAGTTAGATTATGATGAAAAATTAAGAGAGGTGCTTGAAACAGGGGAGGATAAACATATTGAGCCGATTATTACTTTCTCAAATGATCGGATAAGATTAATTAGAAGATTAGATGATGTTCACTTGCCGCCGCAGGGAGGACCTTATTGGGGAAGTGAAAATCATTTAGAGATTTGGCATCATGAACAGTGTGGTGGAGATTCTCGGGAAGAAATGATTCAGAAAGTTTTGACTGCTGTTAACAAATAATTTTTGCAAAAGTTTAAAAACTAAATATATTACAGGACTTTATGGTAAACGGAATTGAAAGACCTTTGGATTTGTTGAACAACTCTAAGGGTAAAGAAGTGTTAGTGCATTTGAAAGGTGACAAGCAGTTTGTTGGCACTCTGCTGGCTTTTGACATCCACATCAACTTGGTGTTGGATAACACTAAGGAAATGCAAAACAATGAAATGAAGAGAAATATAGGATTGACTTTTTTAAGAGGCGATACAATTATCTTTATTTCACCAGCTTCTACTTCATCTAAGAAAGAGTAAATTGACTTCTATTTTATTTTAGAATGTTACATGTAATTGGAATTGTTGAGAAGAATGGATCATATGTGAAATTGATAAGAAGATATTTAAACTAAGATTTTTACATTTTTTAATGGAAGCTCAATTTCATGATGAAAATAAAAGAAGAAGTCTTCACGACGTAGTTAGAGACGAAGTTGAAGAGATTGATGCAGCTGAAAGAGTTGTATTCAAATATGCTTTTCCTTCTGAGATATATGAAGAGGATAATGGGTTGGCAGCATATATTGCATTATCTTTTGTTGAGATACCTTTTAAAGTTTTTCAAGTTGGAAAGAATTTATATTATCATACAAGAGGATTAGAACATCGACACGAATCTAGCAGAGAGCATTTTTCAGCTATTGGAGATTTTTAATTTATCTGTTTACAAGTTTGTAGATTAATAAAAGATAGTTATGAGATTTTATAATGGTATGTAATATGGAGAGCCGTGTAATTTTGGTTCTTCTTCGCATTTTGGACAATAAGGAACTTCTTCATTTTTTACATTTCCTGTTCCAGCCCCATGCATTCCTTTAATCCATTCAGAATGGGCTATTCTTCCAGCCATCACTTTAGAACCACATTGAACACATTGCCATCCATCTTCATTTTTTTTGTAAATAATTTCTTTACCTTTTTTACGTCGGTATGTTATTCCATCTTCTTCAGCTTGTTCTATTTGGACATCATACCAATCAGGTAGTTGAATAGGATTAAATTCTAATGATTTAACTAACTGAGAATTTTCTTCTGTCATTTTGTTAGAAGAGTATTTTATTTTAAAAATATTTATGTATTGGAATACCTTCTTTCCAAACTTATAAAAACCATTTCTTCTTCTATAATCGATGGATTTTGTTTTTGAAATTATTGATAAAACAGGGAGAGAAATTAGATTAATATCAAGGCAGTGGAAACATATATTGGATCATGGGGATGTGGATGTTGAAGATTTAGAAAATGTTAAGGGTGCTTTGACAAGTCCTTCAAGTTTGTTAATGCAAAATTTAGATGAAAATAAAGGCAATTACTATTTATACAAAAAAGAAAAGAGAAAATATTTAATGATTGTCGTTAAGTATTTAAATGGAAATGGTTTTGTCATAACAGCATTTTATGTTAAAAATGTGAAAAAATGAAAAGCAATGTTGAATTTTTTTATGATCCTGAAACAGACCTTTTGGAGATTTTTGTAGGAAATCCTATATCACCACCGATTTACGAAGAGATTGCTCCAGATATATTTGAAGGAAGAGATGAAAAAACCGGAGAATTAAAAGGGTATAAGATATTTAATTTAACAAAGCAAAAATCATTAAAGAATGTTAAAGTTTCTTTGCCTATTGATGTCAATGCGTTGTCTGGTTCTTGATTCGAAGAGTTTATGATAGCAGATACTCTCTCGCAAGCACAGATTAATATTGGCTTCGAAGCCGACTTCGTCAGGCTTCTCCGCGACGACGAGGATAATGTAGAAAATTCTTTAATCATTGGTTCAATAAAAAGTGGATGGTATCATTGACTTAGTTAATTTCTTAAAGTCTTGTTTCTTATTCATTTTATGACATCGAGAATTAAATTAACTTTTTTAGGAACGTCGGACAGCATTCCTACTGCGAAGAGGAATCATCCATCGATATTATTGGATTTTGACGGCGAGCATATGCTTTTTGATTGTGGCGAGGGAACACAGAGGCAGTTTAGAAAAGCTGAAAGAAATCCTGGTTGTGTTTCGCGGATTTTTATTAGCCACTGGCATGGTGATCATATTCTTGGTTTGCCTGGATTGCTGCAGACTTTAAGTTTGACAGGACATGAAAAAAATATTCAGATTTATGGGCCGAAAAACACAAAGTATTTTATGAAAAAGATTTTCGAGACATTTGTTTTCGTTGACAAATTTCCATTAGAAGTTCATGAAATAGATAAGAAAGGAATTGTTGTTGACGAGAAAGATTTTTATGTTGAAGCAGAGAAAATGGATCATGGCACGCCGACGTTAGCTTACAAGTTTGTTAAGAAAGGACATTTGAGAATTGATAAGGCAAAGTTAAAGAAAGCGAAAATTCCTAATGGAAAACATTTGAGTGATTTGAAAAATGGCAAGGACATAAAAGTTAATGGAAAAATTTACAAAGCAAAAGATTTTACATACGGAGATAAAGATGTTGCTGCTGCGATTGTTATGGACACTAAGTTGAATGATAAAATTGTGCCTTTCGTAAAGAATTCTGATTTGTTAATTATAGAGTCTTCTTTTTCAGATGAGTTGAAAGATAAAGCATCTAAGCATTTGCATTTGACTTCGAAACAAGTTGGAGAGATTGCGAAGAAAGCGAATGTTAAGAAATTAATTCTTACACATATTTCAATGAGGTATGAAAATAATATGGATGTTATCTTGAATGAAACTAAGAAAGTTTTTAAGAATTCTCATTTGGTTAAGGATTTGGAGAGTGTCGAGGTGTGAGAAAATAGCTGCTCGTAAATTCGCAGATTAATATTATGTTAATTCTAAAACCAGATAAATTTAGTTATAATTAATTAATTCACGAGCTTGCGAGTGGTATTTAAAAAAAGCGGAGACCGGGAAAGTTTGTTGTCCTACTTACATCAGGGGCGATTTGGAAGATTAGTGAAACAACTCGTCGAACCCGTCGGGTTCTCGTCCTGTATAGAAAAAGCGGAGACCGGGAAAGCTCCCAACCCCATTTTTCTACCACCTAACCCCAAATAATTGAGTAACCGAAAAATGAAGTTGCTCGTCGAACCCGTCGGGTTCTCGTCCCGATATTA
>Ga0209211_10000830_pt1 | contig 61399 bp, 56 predicted proteins | sample RifGroA2_FD_183992 | JGI IMG/M metagenome (GOLD analysis project Ga0209211, IMG submission 183992) | Groundwater microbial communities from Rifle, Colorado, USA - Groundwater A2 (SPAdes) (version 2) | ecosystem: Environmental > Aquatic > Deep subsurface > Groundwater | place: Rifle, Colorado... | reverse complement strand
CCTTATCTCCCTGATCCTTTTCATTCTTCTTGTCCGTCTTTTCCTTCTTAACCATCTTATCCGTCCTATCCGTCCTATCCTTCTTCTCCGCCACGACGATCAAAATATTTGGATTCTTAAATCTAAAGATTGCATTTACTAAATTCTTTAAAAGATAAAAATTGCTAAAAGCATATAAAAATTTTTTATAAGTAACCCTGAACCCACAAATATTTAATTCCTCTATTAAATCATTAGGAGTATATATTCTAACGTGCCCCGAAGGGTGGCCGAGATACACTTGATCAAACAAAGGAACTGAAACTATCAACTCCCCATGTGAATTAAGAACTCTATAGACTTCCCTTAGCGAAGAAATAGCATCATTTTTATAGAGATGTTCTAAAACCTCAAGCAAACACACGTAGTCAAAGGTCGAATTTTTAAACGATAAAGATTTGGATGTACCAACTATAAAATTTCCACAAAAGAGGGTGTTTGCCCGTTTAGCTGCAATTGGGGATAAATCCACTCCAGTTAAGTTAATCTTTTTTTTATCTTTTTGTAAACGATTTTCTAGGAATCCATAACCAAAACCAACATCAAGTAACTTTTTGTCAAGATTTAGAATGAGATTAGCCGCCGAACGGACTCTATCTTCAGTAACAAAATCATACTTAGAAATTTCAAAAACATCTCTTATTTTTCTATCCCAAAATTTTGCGGTATTAGGATTTTTGTCCATAATGTAATTCTATCAATAATTCAGGGTTGACAATTCGTGAAAACTAGAGGAATATTTCAATTAAATGAATTCTCTAAAAAAGGGCATCGTACTCCTCTTAACAATCTTTGCTTTTTTTATGGCTCTACCGCGAATTAAACCGGTTTCCGCAGCAATATTATTTCAAGATGATTTCAGCGATCCAGACCTGAACTCTGTTCTTAACCGATGGGAAACCCCCAGAAACTCTTGTAATTCAAATTGGGTATTAGACAACGGAAGAATAGGTATAAAAACATTAAATAATCCAGGAGCATGTCAAACAGAATTTGCTCCAAAAGATTCCGTCTGGGGTGGATGGAATGACTACATATACGAGGTTGACATGATTCTTCCACTTAATTCTGGCACTGACAAAAATACTGCATTCAGGTATAGCGGGTCCCCTAACTTTTACTGGTATGGATTACATTTTCAAGTTAACGCTAGTAACCCTAATAATTCAAACGTAGTAATGGAGAGAGTTTGCTTCTCACCTTGTAACAATAGTACGACCTACCCCGTTGCTCACGGCAACTCTTACCATTTAAAAATGATTGCAAATGGCAATCATATTTCCGCCTATATCGATGGAAATCTCGTGTTAGATATTCCGGAAGCAGAAAGGGGGTTCGACACTGGAAAAATCGCACTCAGAGCTGGAGTTGGCGGTGATAAAAGTACAGAAGTCTACTTCGACAACGTCCTTGTCACTTCAATCGAAACACCGACGCCGACGCCCACCCCCACTCCCACCCCCACCCCCACCCCGGCCCCGGAACCGGTCGTGATTCTTCCCGGGATGATGGGCTCCTGGTGCCCCCAAGCCCTCATCACCGGTTCCGACTGTTCCGCCGGCTGGACCGCTCTCCCCGAACCATTAGACCCCTACGACTCATTGGTCGCCTCAATCACCGATGCCTCGGATATCCCCGATGACAACGTTTTTGTCTTCTACTACGACTGGCGTAAACGAATAAACAATCTGTCGGGTCAGCTAAATACATATATAAATAGTACGGTCTTATCCGGAAAGCCCGCCGGCACCAAAGTCAAGCTCGTCGGCCACAGCTACGGCGGCCTGGTGGCCGCCGACTACGCCCAGGATTATCAAGATAAAGTCGCCCAGCTGATAACCGCCGGCTCGCCCCATAAAGGCGCGGTTAACGCTTACGGCGCCTGGGAAGGCGGCGAACTCTGGGGCGTGCCGCTGTGGCAGCGGACCGTCGCCCGCCTCTTGTTTGCCGCCCGCGGCGGCTTATTTCCCTCGCTGAAAGCCACAGTCCGAAACGACATCCCCTCGGTCCAAGAACTTCTGCCGACTTTTGATTATCTAACCAACTCCAACAATCAAACAATCTCGGAATCGTCGTTAAACCAGCGCAATCCCCATCTGCCCAACCAATATAGCGGTTTATCCAATATTTCATCCCTCTTGACAACTTTAACCGGCCTGGAAAATATCTCCGCCGACACGCTTTCATCTATTAAAGTGAAGTCAAGAAACTGGATAGATCAAGCTCTCGGCCTATGGGAAGACGGCAAGCCCGACCAATTCTCCTACTCGACCGAAGGCGACGCCACGGTTCTCCGTTCCAGCGGCCGATACGACAATGCCGCCGCCAAACCCGAAGTTTCCGCCACCCATGTCTCTCTGGTAACCGAAGCAGCCGGAATTAACGCCATTCTGTCGGCGCTTGGTTCCTCCGCCACGGCCCAAATCACCGACTCAACCATGGATGACTCCAAAAGCTACACCGTTATCTACCTCCGATCTCCGGCCACGGTTTCGGTAACCGCCGCCGGCCAAACTTATTCCGACCCCGACGGAGACGGACTGATAATTCTTGATGATTCCGTCACCGGCAGCGCCACCGTCACCCTGACCGGCACCGGCTCCGGCCAATATCACCTTGATATCTTAAATTTAAGTCCCAACGGCGATTCCTCCCAAACTTTCACCGGCAATATCTCTCCCGGCCAGGTTTTCGCTATCCCTGTCAATCTCAATCCATCCGATAGCCAACCGGATGAATTAAACGATTCTACCGGCGAAAAAACTCTTGATCTTGCCAAAAACGCTCTCGACGAAATGTCCGCCGACCTTGCCAATGCCTCCGGCCGCCCCCGGTCAAAACAAATTCTCGCCTCCGGCCTCAACCAAATCAAAACCGGCGTCACCCGGGCCAAATCCCAAATCAATAAACCCGCCCAATCCGCCAAAACCGTCCAAGCCGCGGTTTTGGCACTTCACCATTTCCGGACGTCGCTAAATACATACGACCAAGCCGACCACATTGATAGCTCTACATCTGCCAAACTCCGGTCAAAATCCGAAAATACCATTAACCTACTCCAGTCCGCCTTTTCCATTCTCGCCTCCCGCGCCGGCCAATCTTACTCCTCCCGCCAACTCAACAGTTTGTCTACCCTGGTCTCCCGCCAAACTTCCATCGTCGACCAAAAAGCCGGCTTAAGTAACTTAAGCAACTTAAACTCCCAAAACGCTGCCCTCGCTTCCCTGGCCGCCGCCTCCGACCAAGCCCAGGCCGACGGCCTAAAAACTTCCAACTCTCCCGATACCAATTTTCCCCAGTCTTACATCAACTTCATCTCCGCCAAAATGTACCTCCAGGAATCTCTCTCATCATTACGCTGAAAAACCCTAATCTCCCTAATTCCCCTAATTTCCCCAATTTGCCAAATTTCCCCAATTTGCCAAACTAACAACATCAAAACAACTCAAAAAAGGCCAGGCCTTTCCAAGAAAGGCCTGGCCTTTTTTGATGTCTTCTGAAATAGATTAATGTAATTAATAATAGAAAAGCCAAACCCCAAACCCCGTCAACAGAATCCCCAGCGTTAATTTCATCCATCTCTCCGCCCGGTGTTCCCACTCCCGCATCGCCACAATATTATAACCAAAAATCACCAGCCCCAAAATTACTATCAGCGGCAAAACAAACAACAAATTATAGTAAAGGAAATAACCCACCACTATCGGTAAACCCAGTCCGGACTGCGCCAAAACATTCGCCGTCCCCACGTAAAGCGGCAATGAACACGGCGTCTCAAACAAAGTCACCAAAAACGCCAAAAGTACCGTCGCCGGCAAAGACGCTTTCTCCACCAATTTCTGCAATTTGGCCTTGGCAATTCCCGGAATCCGCAGATGAATCGGACTTTCCGGCCACAACACATCTTTAAGTTGAATCAGCCCGGCCAAAAGCAGCGCCGTCCCGAAAATTTTGTTTATCACCCCTTTCGCCGCCCATAAATTTATCTGGCTGATAAACCGGTAAAATCCCAGTCCGATTACCAGATAGGTCAAAAACACCGTCAATATATACGCCCCGCCGATAATAACCAGCTGCCGCCGTTGTTTGCGGTGAAATATCACTAAGTACCCCAAAAGCATCACCATCATTCCGATGGCGCAGGGATTTATTCCGTCCGCCAGCCCCGCCACGGTTACCAGCGGAAAACTCACCAGCCCGCCCCGCTGTTCCAAATAACACCCCAGCTTCGTGCATTCTTCAATCATGTGGATCGTGTAGGATTTGAACCTACGGCCTCTTCGATGTGAACGAAGCGCTCTTTACCCGACTAACTTTTGCGAACCAAAAGTTTGACGGGTGAACCAGCTGAGCTAAATGACCATTCAAAATTTTGCGAATCAAAATTTAGTCGGATAAACCGACTAATCTTAGTGTGGATCGTGTAGGATTTGAACCTACGACACCCGCAATGTGAATGCGGTGCTCTACCCCTGAGCTAACGATCCAAATTTAACAAAGTAATTCTTTAGAACTTTTTTCAAATGAGTTCTCCCCCACCCCGTTTTAAAAAATTTTTCTCTTGATGTAGCATCTTGTTGATTAAGGTAACCTTCCAAGTAAATTATCTCAAATGGACGTCTGTATTTGGTCGCTTCAACTTTTCCAATATTATGGTACTCTAGCCTTGCTTTTGGGTTGTTCGAGTACCCAACGTATAGTTTGCCGTCTCTCCTGCTCCTAAGAACATAAACATAATACATAAATCAAGCGCTCTTTACCCGACTAACTTTTGCGAACCAAAAGTTTGACGGGTGAACCAACTGAGCTAAGTGGCCTTGGCTTTATTTTACCATTGCCAATATCGTTTATAGTCTCTATAATTAAATTCGTATCATTCGTATGCCATTCGTAGATTGGTATCGCATCATATGAAATCCGTTCTCGCCCGGTTCATGGACGTCATCGAATTCTTCGTCAGTACCGCCACGGTGGCGATCCTGATTTATCTTTTGGTCACCCAGCCCCATCAGGTCAACGGCAATTCCATGTATCCCAACTTCCACGACGGCGAATTTCTCCTCACCGACAAATTAACTTATAAATTCCGCCCGCCCAGCCGCGGCGACGTGGTCGTCTTCACCGCCCCTCCCGCCGCCCGCTGCCCCGCCGGCCTCAACTGCGACTTCATCAAGCGCATCGTCGCCCTCCCCGGCGAGCAAATAAAAATTGAAAACCGCAAAATTTATATCAACGGCGAATATTTGGTCGAGCCCTACTTATCCCCGGAAATTGTCACCAACTCCGGCTCTACCCTAAAAAGCTTTCTGCCCGAAGGCGTCCGGCAAACTATTCCCGACGGAAATTACCTGGTCATGGGGGATAATCGCAATGCCTCAAGCGACTCCCGCGATTGGGGACTGGTGGAAAAAAATAAAATTGTCGGCAAGGCCTGGCTAAGATACTGGCCGCCCTCGGTCGCCGGCGTCCTCGCCTTTGAACCCGCCTCCCTTGAATCTAAATGACGCACTTTTCTGTTTATTCGTTTATTCGTTTATTCGTTTATTCAGGTTATTCCCCTGTCACTCCCTTAACTACCTTCTGCAGCGCCGCCTCCGTATCTTCCGGCGAACCTTTAAGCCAAATCACCAGTTTTGTCTCCGCTCTGGATCGAGTCAGCTTCACTTTTGCCCTTTGATTGGCTGCCGTAAGTGACTTCTGAAGATTATCCTGAATTTTATCAATCTCGTCGGAAACAATATATTGATGGCTCGGCATCCCCCCTGTCCGCTTGTCCCCCATTTTTTCCCGGAATCTTCTGGCCAATTCTTCGGCTCTCCTCACCGTTCCCTCTTCTGTGAGTAAAATTTTATACGCCTCAATCATCGTCTTGACGTCGGGAATTCCCGCCAGCGCCCGGGCGTGGCCTTCGCTAATAAGCCCAGAAATCAACCCGTCTTTAATCGCGTCCGGCAAAGTCAAAAGCCGGATTGTGTTTGACACGTAAGCCGAAGACTTGCCGATTCTGGTCGCCACCTCACTCGTAGCCAATCCGAATTCTTCCATCAATCGCTGAAACGCTTTTGCCCTTTCCATAGGATTAAGATCGGTCCGCTGAACATTTTCCACCAACGCCATTTCCAGCATTCCTTTCGGGCTGGTTTCCTTAAGTAGAACCGGCACCATCTCCAGCCCCGCCAGCTTTGCCGCCCGCCACCGCCGCTCCCCGGCCACAATTTGATATCCGGCCGGAGTATGCGCCACCACCAGCGGCTCCAGTATTCCATGTTCCTTAATGGATTCTGCCAACTCCTGAAGAGATTCCGTCGAAATTACTCCCCGCGGCTGCAGCGGATTCGGCTGGATATGATGAATCGATAGTTGAGTTATTTGTTTTTGATCCACACGAACTTCCTTCCTCTTCTGGTGAAAAACTCCACTATCCCATTAATTAGAGCAAACAAAGTATGGTCCCTGCCCACTCCCACCCCGTCTCCCGGATGAACTTTTGTCCCACGTTGGCGCAAAATAATTTGCCCGGGCTTCGCCGCTTGGCCGCCAAAAATTTTTACCCCCAGCCGTTTCCCGGCTCTCGGCGACTCCTGTCTGGTCTTCCCCCCCTGTTTAGTCTTCGACATACGTCATTCGTTTATTCGTTTATTCGGTTATTAGGTTATTTTTATGATTTTCAATCTGCTAAGTTCATCCCTATGCCCCTTAACTCTTCTTTGCCGCGACTTGGCTTTATACGTCGCCACCCGGATTTTATCACCCCTGAAATGCTTCTCAATTTTGGCCTCAACTTTGGCGCCGTCCACTAGCGGCCGACCGACTTTAACTCCGATCGAATCTTTAACCAACAAAACTTGATCAAAAGTTATCTTCGCTTTCTCCGGTTCGGGAAGGCGTAAAACATCAATTTCGTCCCCCTCGCCGACCCGATACTGCGACCCCCCCACCTTAATAACCGCGTACTTTTTACTCTCCTCCATAACCATTAATATACCTTTCTTTTAATAAAAAAACAATACTTCCCGCGGCCGCAATTAGTTATTGACATCAGCCAACAAGCTTGCCGGGTGCTAAACTCGTAAATTATTACTTTCTCACTGCCGACAGCGCCAATCCCAAAATCGCCGCCGAGCTAACCAGCGAACTCCCCCCGGAAGATAAAAATGGCAGCGTAATTCCCGTCACCGGCGACAATCCCAAGTTCATCATTATATTTATCGCCGACTGAAAAAATAGCCACCCTGCCGTACTTCCCAGCACCAACCTGTCAATTCTATCCTGGGCCGCCCATGCCGCCCTGACCAATCCCGTTACCATAGTCGCGTACAACCCCAATACCGCGGCCCCGGCTAAAAATCCCAATTCTTCCACCAAACTGGCGAAAATAAAATCGGTATGCCTTTCCGGCAAAAATTTCAACTGGCTTTGAGTCCCTCTGCCCAGCCCTCTTCCCGTCCACATCCCCGAACCCACGGCAATAGTCGACTGGATCACTTGATAGCCGTCTCCTTTGGGATCGGAATACGGATTAATAAAAGATTCCAGCCGTCTGACCTGATAATCCTTCAACATCATCTTTCCCAAAGGCGAAAAAACCACCATTGACAAAATCCCCAAACCCAAAAGCCATCTTGGAGTTCCGGAAATAACCATAGCCGATAGTAAGATTGCGGACAGTGAAATCGCCGTCCCCAAATCCGGCTGGATAGCTACTAATCCAATCATCACTCCGGTCGTCAATACTGTCTTGGAAAAAATTATCAGTTGGTTTTTTTTGGCATCCGACCAGCCGCGTGAAAAAAAATATACCGACATTAACATCAATATCGGCTTGGCCGCTTCACTCGCCTGAAGTTTAATTCCCCCGATCGATAACCATCTGGTCGATCCCCGCGTTACCGCCCCAAATACAAACGTCAACCCCAAAAAAATCACAATACTTATATACATCGGCCACACCACCGGCAGCAAGTTTTTTGCTCCTATTCTAAAACAGGCCAAACCGACTAAAACTGCCCCAACCAAAAAAATTGATTGCAGCAACACTCTCTCCGGAGAAATGCTTATCAGCATCACCAGTCCCAAAAGCGACAAAAAAATCGCCGGCAGAAGAATAAGCTTCATAATTTAACAAATATTTCTTTTGACCTTACCAGCTTCTCGGTCAAAGTTTCTCTCTTTATCATCTCTTCATATTCTTCGGGCCAATCCGTTAATCCGGCCTCGACTTTGTCTGCCAATCCAACTCCCGCGTCTCGCCTCATTTTTTGAATCAGCCGGATTAACCGTCTCGCCTCCCCCTCTCTCTTCAACTCATCTGTTATTTCCGTATTTAACTCAACCTGAAAATCCCCCCCTTCCCCCTTCCACTCCATCTTCTTTACGTTAACCTCATCCAATAGTAATTTTTCAAATTCAGGCCCGATTCTATCTAATAAACTGATCACTTTAATACAAGAAAGCGGCTGCCTGACCGGAATTCCCGCCGTCTTCCTCTGACCATGCCCCAAACTGGCAATCTCTCTCACTAACTTCATTTCTTCTATTATTAAGACTTTTGAAACCCCGGTCTCTAACTTTGGGCGAGCCGAAGATGGTATTTCCGAAACCATTGACGAGGAGCCCGATAAAACTTTAACTTTCTTGCTAACCTGGAGGCGACGAGGAAGTGAGCGAGGATTCCTAGCCGAGCGTGAATCACCAGGCCAACTCGCCAGATGCACCGACTCTTCTCCCGTCAAAATCCTATACATATAATCCGATATATACGGCATAAACGGCGCCAGTAACTTCGACAAATCAACCAAAATCAAATACATTGTTTGATATGCCGCATTTTTATCCGCCATGTCAGAAGCCGCCGGGCCGACTCTGTCCCTTGACCGCCGGATATACCACGTCGAAAAATCCTCCACCAATGTTTCCAGTGCCTCCGTCGCCGCCGCCGACTGATAATCATCAAGCGATTTAGTCACCGCCAAAATCGTCTCTTTTAATCTCACCAAAATCCACTTATCAAGAATATTCGTCGGGATCGCTCGCGATGACGGATTAATCCAGTTATCCGCCTTCGCTTGTGTTACAAAAAACCTAAAACTATTCCACAAAATTAACATAAACCTTCTCCTAATCTCGTCTCCGGCCTTATATCCAAACGGCAGCACCGTCGTCGGCCCCGCCTTGGCATACATCCATCTCATCACGTCCACTCCGATTTTTTTCGCCCCCTCGTTAAACTCAACCATGTTCCCCCAGCTTTTATGCATCGGCCGGCCGTCTTCGCCGGTAACCGACTCAAATCCCAAAACCGTCTTAAACGGCGGTCCGCCCGCCAAAACCGTCGACATGACCAGCATAGAATAAAACCAGTTCTTAAACTGTCCGGGAAACGATTCGGTGATAAAGTCGGCCGGAAACCAATTTGCCGGCATGGTTGAAAATGGAACAATACCGGCGTCCAGCCATGGGTTCCCCACCGGCTCAATCCGAGACATCTCTCCTCCGCACTTCTCGCACTTAATTTTTACTTCATCTATCCAAGGTTTATGTGGAGAATGTCCAGAAAATTTATCCCACCCTTTCACACTTTTTTCACGGAGTTCACTTTTTCCTCCAATTACTGTAAATTTTCCGCATTTATCGCACTCCCATATCGGCAAAGCCAATCCCCAAAATCTATTTTTCTTGCTGATCAGCCAATCATGCATATTTTTCAGCCAATCCAGCTCCCTCTCCAACCCAAACCCCGGTATCCACCTAACTTTCTTAGCCGCTTCCATCAGTTGTTGCCTCAACGTCTGCGAACTTTGAACTTTGAACTTTGAACTTTGAACTTGCGATTGTTTATCCATCGCAATGTACCATTCGTCCGTTACTTTCCACACCAACTCCGTCTTGCATCTCCAACACGCCGGATACCGATGTTTATAATCATGAATTTCAAAAACCCAGTTTTCTCCGTTTTCCTTCTCCCGTTTCAGCAAATAATCAAAAATCAACTCCGGGTGTTTCTTGGCATTTTTCCCGGAAAACTCCCCCAAACCCGGCATGTAATCGGCGTTATCTTCAATTACCGGAATCATCGGCAATCCGTATTTTTTACCCAACTTGAAATCCTCGCTTCCGGCCGAAACCGCAGTATGCACAAATCCCGTCCCTTCGCTTGTCGAAATAGGCATAATTAAAGGATCGGTAGCGATAACCATGTGAAATTTACTGTTTTTGGCTACCACAACTGCCGCCGGCAAATCATCAAACGGCCCCCGATATCTTAATCCCACTAACTTTTTTCCTTTGACGGTTTCTATAATCTTTTGATATTCACCCTTAAACACTCTCTCCACGGCGTCTTTGGCTATCCAGTATAAATCTCCCGTTTTTCCTTTCACTAACGAGTATTCAAGATTTTTATCCACCGCCACCGCGATATTTGCCGGAATCGTCCATGGTGTCGTCGTCCACACCAGTAAATATTCTCTATCTCTCCTCTCTATCGGCAATTCTAAATAAATCGCCTTATGCGTTACCTCTTTATAATCCTCCGTCAGCATCTCGTGCTGGCTGATAGCCGTCTCGCACCGCGGACACCACGGCACGCTGTCATTCCCCTTATAAATCCATCCCCGCCGGTGGCAGACTTTCAGGAAATTCCAAATCGCGTAGTTGTTCTCGTCGCTCATGGTGTAATAACTATTGGACCAATCCATAAACATCCCTAGCCGCCGGCTCTGCTCGGTTTGAACAGCCGCGAATTTTCTGACCCGCTCTTTGCATTTCTCCACGAATTTCTCTACTCCGTACCCCAAAATATCCTTTTTGCTCTTAAAGCCCAGTTCTTTCTCAACTTCAACTTCCACCCACAGCCCTTGGCAGTCAAATCCGTTCTGATATCTCTGCCGCTCCCCCTTCATGGTGTGGTACCTCTGCCACAAGTCTTTATACGTCCGGCCCCGGCCGTGGTGCACCCCCATCGGATTATTGGCGGTAATCGGCCCGTCTAAAAACGAAAACTTCTTCTTGGATTTATCGTTCTTATGAAGATATTTTTCCACTATCCCATCCCGATACCAATGTTTCAGCCTCTCCTCCTCCATCTTGACAAAATCAGGGTGGGAATCCAAGTCTGGGAAATTACTTGCCATCTTTAACATATAACAGTTATAACTATTATAACCGTTATCTACCTTGTCGAAGAAAAGCGGGGATGTCAAACTCGTCTTCCGGCTCCGGCTCATCATTGGGAGGTTGTTTATCTTCGTCGTCGATTTTCTTCCCCCCTGTTTTCATCCGGCTGCTGCTGATAAATTTTTTCATCGTCTGCCGGTTTTCGTCAAATCCGGCCCCGATCACACTGACTTTAATCTGATCGCCCATGTCTTCGTCAATCGTCGCCCCGAAAATAATGTTGGCGTCGGGATCGGCCGCCTGCGAAATAATCTCCGCCGCCTCGTTCACCTCGGTCATCGACAAATTCGGCCCGCCGATAATGTTAAACAAAATCCCCTTGGCTCCCTCCAGATTAACCTCCAAAAGCGGGCTGTTAATCGCGCTGCGGGCCGCCGTCACCGCCCTGCCGTCGCCGCTGCCCACCCCGATCCCCATCAGCGCCGTCCCCGCGTCGGTCATAATTGTCCTGACGTCGGCAAAATCAACATTGATAAGCCCCGGCGTGGTAATCAGGTCGCTAATGCTTTGCACCCCCTGCCCCAAAATCGAATCCGCCATCCGAAACGCCTCCAAAAGCGTCATTTTTTTATCCACTACATCCAGTAATCTTTGATTTGGAATCACGATTAAGGTATCAACGTATTTTTTTAATTCCTCAATTCCCTCATCGGCCACCGCCTGTCTTCTGCTGCCTTCAAACAAGAACGGCCTGGTGACCACCGCCACCGTCAGCGCTCCGGTTTCCTTGGATACTTGGGCAATAATCGGCGCCCCGCCGGTACCGGTTCCCCCGCCCATCCCGCAGGTAATAAACACCATGTCGGTATCCAAAAGCAATTCCTTAATCTTATCGCTGGATTCCTGCGCCGCTTCCCGGCCTAATTCCGGATTGGCTCCGGCCCCCAATCCCTTAGTCAAGTTGGCTCCGATTTGAACTTTAATCGGCGCCTGGCTGGTCAAAAGCGCCTGGACGTCGGTATTTGCCGCCACAAAATCAACTCCTTTTATCGTCCCCGAGGCAATCATCGAGTTGATGGCATTCCCGCCGCCGCCGCCAATCCCCAGCACCTTGATTTTGGCAAATGAACTGATGTCCGGCTTAACCAATCCCATACTGTCAGACGAGTATACCAAAACTTTCCCCAAATGCTAGGGCAAAAATTGCTTCAGGAAGTCCGAAACTTTATTGACCACGCCCGTCATCGGAATTTTTCCCATTATCTTTCCCAATCTGGGGGACGGAGCCCCCTTCGCCATACTTCCTCCATGGCGAACGGCATACAAAACTAATCCCTCCAAACCGGCATAACCGGCGTCCTGAATATCGTCAATTAACCCTGTCAATGTCTGCGGCACTCCGACCCTGGCCGGCAGCGACAAAGTCCGCTTGCAAATCGCCTCTATCTCCACCGTCTTGGCGCCGCCGCCGGTCAATACCACCCCCGCCGGCGTCTGCCCCCCGAATCCCGACTCCTTAAGCTCCATTCCCACCATTGAAAATATTTCTATCAGCCGCGGCCGGATAATCCCGTCAATCAACGTCTTTCTTGAATAAGTCGTCCCCTCCCCGCCGACCCCCAACTGAGCCAAATCAATCTCATCTTCCGCCTTCGTCCTTCGGCCTTCGTCCTTCGTCCTTCCAACATTCTCCGGAGAAATCGGTTTTTTAATTTTCTTCGATAGCATCACTTTTACTTTTTCGGCCACGTCCAAACTCTGCCTCATCCCTATAGCCAAATCATTAGTGATATTCTTGGCTCCAATCGGCAGCACCGCCGAATGCGACAGCGCCCCGTCGATCCACACCGCTATAGACGTCGTTCCCCCGCCGATATCCACCAAAACTACCCCCAGTTCTTTTTCGGTCGGCGTCAGCACCGACTCCGAAGAAGCCAATCCCGAAAATACCGTCGAGTTAACCGTAATCCCCAATTCCTGTAAACACCTGGTCAAATTCCTGATAGCCGTCGCCGACCCGGTCACCAAATGGGCCTCGGCCTCCAGCCGGACCCCGCTCATCCCCACCGGATCTTTTATTCCCTCTTGCGAGTCAACCTTAAACTGCCGCGGCAAAACATGGACTATTTCTTCGGCGCCGGATAAAGACACGGCTCTGGCGGCCTCAATCACCCTTCTGACATCTTCGCCGGTAATTTCCCCTTCCGGCTGGGATACCGCTACCACTCCTATCGAATTCCGGCTCTTGATATGGGATCCCCCGACTGACAAATATGCTTGATTTACCGATACTCCAGCCATCCTCTCCGCCGCTTCCACAGACTCGGTAATCGCCGCAATCGCTTCTTCAATGTCAATTACTTGAGATTTCTTGATTCCCCGGGCCGGCACCGTCGCCACTCCGATGACATTTATCGCTTCCGTCTCTTCCGACGGACTGGCAATAATCGTCGAGATTTTGCTCGACCCGACGTCAATACAGGTTATTGGTGCTCGTCTTGCCATAATTTTTTTAGAAGCTGGGCTTGGGCCTGGATGCTGGAAAATCCAGCCTCCATACCCATACCCAATTTCCCCTATTTTTATCTCCTTTATCTTATTACTGGCCGATCAAACCGCAGATCAATCTCCTGAATTAATTTTCCTTCTATTCTAGCTTGATTCAAAACAACTTGCAACATCGCCATCTGTGCCACCGGATCTTTTGCCAAAGACAAAAAAATTTTTTCTCCCGTCCCCAGCGTCATTATCATACTCTCCCGTGACTCAACCCTGGCGATACCCTCAAGCCGGAACCGGTCTCCGGCCAGGATGGTAATTATCGCCGCCCTGACAATATTCTCCGGCACCGGATTTTCTATCGGCCAGTTGGAAATTTCCGGCCAAACTAACCTGGGTAATCCTTCGGTATTTTCGCTTTTTCCTAAAATTACCCCGTCTTTGTCCACTTCCACTTGGTCTCTGACGGTCTCGGCCGTGGTTATCGCCGCCATTGCCCGCCGGGAAGTTATGTTTACTCTTAAAGAATCTAAAAGAATCAAGTCTGCTTTAGCCGACTGGGCCAGCCTCTCCGTCGCCATTATTCTGTTTTCAATTTGGCCGGGCCGAAGCGTTAATAAATTTTTATTCAAATACTTGTTTAACTCTGCGGCTATCTCCGCCGAGCATTCTTTCTCCCGGTCCACAAGGCAATCAATTTTTTTAATTGAAAAAATCCCCGACCACCCCGCCGCATAAATTACTCCAACCAATAAACACAATAAGCCCGTCATTGCGAGGAGTCCCGAGCTTGTCGAGGGACGACGTGGCAATCTTTTACTTATCATATTTTCTTTCTTCCCCCTCTGTTCCTTCTAACCCTTCTCTCAATATTATCTCCGCCAGCCTGTCGGCTGCGGCCGGTTCCACCATCGCTCTTGCCGACTTTTTCGCCTCGGCAAAATAATTTATTGACTTTCCGGTCAGTTCCTTTATCACCGCCAAAAGCGACTCGCCCGTCAATCGTTCTTGGTTAATAATTTTCCCCAGTCCCGTCTCCTCCAAAATCCGTGCGTTTTTCTGCTGTTCTCCGCCGGCCGAATCCGGCAGCGGCACCAAAATTGCCGGAATTCCCAAATACATTAACTCCGTCACTGTATTCGCCCCGGCCCGGCTGACCGAAACAGCCGCCCGCGCCAAAATCGCCGCGTGGATAGGGGTAGAAAACCATCGGCAAGGATGATATCGCGGATGCTTGAAACTAAAATTAGACTTTGTTTGATGAAACACCTCAAATTTCTCCGCCAAATCCGGCAATATCTTCTCCACTACTCCGTCTATCGCCTTCGCCCCCTGATTTCCTCCGGTAATATAAAGAAACTGACCTGGAGGCGACGACGAAGGGAGCGAGGACACCGATTCGATACCCGAGTCTCGCCGTTGCAAAAACGCCGAAACAATTTCTTCCCGAATCGGATTTCCCGTCCACACCACTCCCTGCCCTGCCATTTCTTCCCACGACACCGCCGCCACATCCGCCAGCCTTTTCGCTATCCTGTTAGCCAACCCCCATCCGGTTGTCTGTTCGTGAACCACCAACTTAGCCCCCGTCAACTTTCCCCAAATTACCAACGGCAAAGCCACATATCCCCCAAACGACACCACCGCCTCCGGTTTTAACTCCGATACCAATTTCCCCGCTTGCCAAAATCCCGCCGGAAATTTAACCAATTCCAAAATCTGCCGCCAGGTAAAATGCCGGTGCAGCTTTCCAAAAGTCATTTGCCTAAACTCCGCTCCCACCCTCTCTATCTCTTCCTTTTCCACCGATTCGGCCGCCCCGGTATGCTTCCTCCCGACATAAACCAATTTCGCCTCCGGCGCTTTTTTCCGCAGGGCCTGAATCGTGGCTATCGCCGGAGTTAAATGAGTCCCTGTCAGTAAAATCGTCATATTGTTCTCACTTTTGTGTCAAACTAATTCTTAAAAGTATCCCCACCGAAATCATCTGCGTCAATAAACTCGACCGGCCGTACGATATAAACGGCAGCGGCACTCCCGTCAACGGCACCAGCGCCGCCATTCCGGCCAAATTTATTGCCGTCTGAAACGCCAGCCACCCCGTCAATCCGGCGGCCAAAAGTTGCCTCCCCTTGTCCTGTTCTCTTAAAACTATTTTGGTCAGTTGCCAAAACAACGCCACAAAAGTTATTACCACCAGCGACGATCCTAAAAATCCCAGCTCCTCGCCGACAACCGCGAAAATTGAATCGGTGGTCGCTTCCGGCAAGTATTGGAATTTTTGCCTGGACCTCCCCAACCCCAATCCCCACCATCCCCCCGAACCCAAAGACAACAAAATTTGATTGATGTGATACGAACTTCCCTGCAAATCGCCGGTCGGATCCAAAAAAGTCGTCACCCTTCTCATCCTGTACGGCGAAATCAAAATTAACCCGGCTATCCCTATCACCCCTATAACCCCTATCACCCCGATCACCCGCAGCCCCGCCCCCGCAGCGTAATACATAAAAAATGCCGTTGCCGTCAAGATTATTGCCGTCCCCATGTCCGGCTGCAGCATCATCAAAAATAACAGCGCTCCAGCCAGCGCCAAAAAATTCCATACCGGTCTGCTCTTAAGAAGCCACTTGGATAAATACAAAACGCTGGTCAGCTTTACCAATTCCGCCGGCTGAAAAGTCACCGGCCCTACCGTCAGCCATCTCTGGGCTCCCTGGATTTGCGATCCCAATCCCGGCACTAAAACCAGGACCAATAGCGCCAACGACCCTCCAAAAAGTATATGTGACCACTTCTGCCACCATCCGGTCGGAATCCGCGAGCTGACCGCCATCACCAACCCGCCGATTAAGATCCATACCGAGTGCAATTTGGCAAAATGATATTTATCGTTAAATAATTGCTCTGCTTCAACCACCGACACGTCATACACCATCACCAACCCAAACCCCAAAAGTAATACCAGCGGCAAAACCACTTTCAACGTCCTGGTCCTAGTGGGTATCTTCGTCATATTTCATTAAAACATTAAAGCATGAAAACATTAAAACAATCTAATTTTGATGTTTTAATGTTCTAGTGTTCTAGTGTTTTAATGATTTTCGGACTTATATCACCGCCAGCCACACTCCGAAAATCGCCAGCATTATTCCCGCCAGCCACGCCCTCATCACAATCTTGGGTTCCTCCCATCCCAAAAGCTGCAGCCGCAAATGAATCGGCGCCACCCGGAATAATTTCTTCTTAAGCAATTTTTTTGACAACAGCTGCAATAAGCTTGACCCGATTTCCACCACAAATACTCCCCCGATCACCACCAGCGCCATCACTTTCCCTAAAAGCAGCCCTACCACCGCCAAAGTCGCCCCAAACGCCATCGCCCCTACGTCTCCCAAAAATATTCTGGCCGGATACACGTTAAAGTACAAAAACGCAATCGTGCTTCCCAGCCACAAGGCCAAAAACATTGATAAAGTCGTGTCCAAAATCGAAGCCGACAATACCCACAAAGCGAATATCGCCACCATTAGTAGCCCGGCCGCCAAACCGTCCAAGCCGTCGCTAATATTTACCGCGTTGCCAAAAGATACGATAATAAAAGCCGCCGCCGGCACAAACCACCAGCCCAAATGGAAAACCCCGATGAATGGAATATAGAAAATATCAATCCCCAGGTTTACATACATAAGTATCGCCGAAATCGCGGCCAAAACAACTTGAAATCCCAGCTTCCACCTTAGCCGCAGCCCGAAAAATCCGGTTTTCTCAAATCCGAAAAATTTCATGATGTCGTCGTACAATCCCAGCAGCCCGAAAGAAATAAATGTAAAAAATAATACGTTCAGTTCGTCAACCAGAGGGAAAACCGAAGTTACATTCACCCCCAAAAGCTTCACCAGAGGTAAAATTAAAGAAAATAAAATACTGGTTACGACAATAACCAAAAGTCCCCCGCCCACCGGCGTTCCGGTTTTAGATCTATGGAACCGGTCATAAATCGGCGTCGGCTGCTCCATCGGGTCCTTGGTTTTCTGCCGCCGCCTTTGGAATTTCAGCTGGTATAACAAGTTAATAAACGGCACAATCAAAACCGCTGTCAGCAAAAAAGAAACTATCAAAAGTCCCAAAACTAAAGCCATATTCTAATGTCCCATCAATCTTGGCAGAAAAATAATTATCCCCACTATAGCGGCCGCCACCGACATAATCATCACCCCTCCCGCCGCCGCGTCCTTGGCGATTTTCGCCTTCGGCCGCTTTTCCAAAGTTGCCAAGTCGACTGCCGCCTCAATCGCCGTATTGGCCATCTCCGCCCCCATCACCAATCCGCTCGCCAAAATCACCGCAATCCACTCCGATCCCGAAATCCGGTATCGCCACCCGGCCGCCAAAACCGCCGCCAAAATCACCATTTGCCGCCTAAAATTAGGATGATTCCTCCACCCCTCCCCTATTCCCTCTAAAGCGTATTTTATAGAGTCTTTCATTATTCCGGCCTTGCCTCCTGTCATTCCGGCCGCAGAGCCGGAATCTATAATAAATATTTGTATAGATTCCTGCTTAAAGCAGGAATGACAACTTGTTTTAATGTTTTAATGCTTTAATGTTTTCATGAAACTCGACTAATCTTCGCCCCCAACTTTATTAACCTTTGCTCTAGCATCTCGTACCCCCGGTCAACCAGCTCCGCCATGTTAATTTGCGACTCGCCTCTGGCTGCCAAAGCCGCGATCACCAGCGCTATCCCCGCCCTAATGTCCGGGCTGGAAGTATGCCGGCCGTAAAGCGGCGTCGGCCCGCTGATAATCACCCGGTGCGGGTCGGCGATAATAATATTGGCTCCCATTTTTATCAGCCGGTCCACAAAAAACATTCTGCCTTCATACATCCAATCGTGCGCCAGCGTCATCCCCTCGGCTTGAGTCGCCAAAACTATGGTTGGACTGACCAAATCCGTCGGAAAACCCGGCCAGACGTTAGTCTGCAGTTTTTCTCCTCCCTTAAGCCGGCCTTTCTTTGCCCGAATACATACCAACCCCTCCGGGTTAGGCAAATGCTCCCGGCAATTAATCTCCTGCGTCGCCACCCCCATCCCCGAAAGCACTCCAAGTATCGGCGTCATATCGTCCGGATGCACGCTATGAATATCAATTTCTCCATCGGTTGCCGCCGCCGCTATTGCCCAAGTTCCTGCCTCAATATGATCCGGCCTAACCGCATGACCGCATCCGTGTAATCTGCTAACCCCATCCGTGACAATCCGATTAGTTCCCAACCCCTCAATTTTTGCCCCCATTTTATTTAACAATTTTCCCAAGCACACCACGTGCGGCTCCGACGCGGCGTTGACAATCTCGGTTCGCCCCTTGGCCGTCACCGCCGCCATCAGCAAGTTCTCGGTCGCCGTCACCGACGCCTCCTTCAAATATATTTTTGTTCCTTTTAACTGTTTGGCGCTCAAAATATTCATCAGCCCCGACCTTTTCACCGTCGCCCCCAACTGCGTCAAAGCCAAAATATGTTGGTCTATTGATCTTCTTCCAATAATGTCCCCGCCCGGATGCCTTAAGCCGGCTTTTCCAAATCTGGCCAGCATCGGCCCCAACAACAATACCGATGCCCTCAAATCCGCCACCAATTTCTCATTTGGCTGTTTCAAACTTGCCTGACGAGCTGTCAATCTGATTTTCCGGGTATTGGTTCCCTCCACTTTAACTCCCAAATCCTGAAGCAGCAAACCCATTGTCTTGACGTCTAAAATATGAGGAACATTTGACAATTCGATTTCTTCATCCGTCAACAAACTGGCCGCCATCGCCGGCAGCACCGCGTTTTTATTCCCCGGCACCGTTATTGATCCGACTAGGGGCTTTCCGCCTTCGATTACAAATTTAGACATCAACTCATTAAAACATTAAATCACTAGAACATTAAAACAATTTGTTTTCATGTTTTCATGTTTTCATGACTAAACTCTCCCACCATAAATATCTCTGGTTCTAATTCAACACCGCAATATTTTTTCACCCTCTTTTTCACCCGTGCCATCAATTCTAGCACGTCGCCGACTTTTCCGGTGCCGTCGTTCACCATAAAATTAGCATGAGTTTGAGACACGCTCATCCCTCCGACTCTGATTCCCTTCAATCCGGTCTCATCAATCAATTTCCCGGCAGGCGCTTCTTTCGGATTTCGCCACATGCACCCGCAGCTCAAGCTGCCAATCGGCTGATAACTGTTTCTCTGCTTCAATAATTCAAGCGATTTTGACCGTAATTCTTCCGGATCGCCTTTTTCCAACTTAAATTTCACTCGAAGAACTACCGCTTTTTCCTCCTGTAACCGCGAATAATCGTAACTAAACCGAAACCAATCCCTAGAAACCCGAAATGGCACGGGGCGAACCGAAGATGGTGTTTCCGAAATCATCGAGGAGGAGCCGGATAAAACCTTAGTTTTTTCGCCAACCGGGAGGCGACGACGAAGTGAGCGAGGATTTCTAGCCGAGCGCATTGAGGAAACATCATCGAGGGTCGCCCTCGGAAATAGAATCTCCGCCTCTTCCACCAAATTCCCGATAAACTCATTTTGGCTCGGACGAAAATGGGAATTGTTAAAAATCGCCCCCCCCACCGTTCCCGGCACCGACATAAACGGTTCCAGCCCGGCCAAACCATGGTCTATAGCAAAAGACGCCAATTGCGATAGTAACGCTCCGCTCTCCGCTGTTACCGTAACTAACCCGTCATTGCGAGGGATGTACCATTCGGTACGTCCCGTGGCAATCTTATCCGCTTCATTCTTAATCACCAATCCCCGAAACCCCAAATCCCCGACTAAAATATTGCTGCCTCCGCCCAAAATAAACCACGGTACCCCGGCTTCCTCGGCGTCTATCACCGTCCCCGCTAACTCATCCGCGCTTTTAACCACGGTAAAAAAGTCCGCCGGCCCTCCCAGCTTAATATAAGTGTGAAGCGCCAGCGGCTCGTTTCTCCGGGTCCTATCCGCCGGCAGCCCCCTGGCTAATTCGTTTAAAACCCTCGAGGATACTTTGGTGAAACTCATATAAATTTCCCGCACCGACGGTAAAGATTATTTCATCCGGCTTTGCCGTCCGTGTCAGATATTCTACCAATTTCCGCCCGTCCGTGACACTAACCGCTTTCCCGCCCCGCCGTTTTATTTCTTCCGCCAGCATTTGCGAGCTGACCGACTCGTCTTTTTCCTCCCGGGCCGAAGCGAAAATCGGATACATCACCACTTCATCTGCCATCCTCAAGCTGTCGCCAAATTCGGAAAATAACGCTTTTGTCCGAGAAAACGTATGCGGCTGAAATACAAATATGATTTTTTTACCCGGAAATTTTTCCTTCGCCGCCGTCGCCAACGCCCGTATTTCCGTCGGATGATGAGCGTAGTCATCGTATAGACTGATCCCCCCTATCCCCCCGATTTCCCTTATCTCCCCGATAAACTCAAATCTCCGCTTCGCCCCCCGGTATTGCGATAATCCTGCTAGGATATCTTTTTCGGAAACACCGACTTCTTTCGCCGCCGCCGCCGCCGCCATCGCGTTCCGGACATTATATTCCCCCGGCACCTTCAAAACCTTTTTAATCTCCACCCTAAACTCCTCTAGATTCCTATAAATTCCTTTATCCACCTCATCGTAAACAATCATCTCTTTTCCCCCTCTTCCTTCTTCCTTCTTCCTTCTTCCCTCTATAACCTCCGCCGCCTGCTCCGACAACAAAACTTTTCCCCCATTCCTAAGCGTCTTTTCAAACAGTTTTGTGTAAACCGCCGCCACCTCTTCCTCCGATTTATAAACATCCGGATGATCATAAGAAATATTGGTACAAACAACAATTTTAGGATTCAAATACATGAACTTCGGAGTTTTGTCCGCCGCCGGGTCCGCAACGTACTCGTCACCCTCAATCACCGCCCACTCTCCCTGGCCTCGTCTCCCCGCCGCCGGTAAAGACGCGATTTCGCTGGTCCCCACAATCCACGAAGGATCCTGGACCGTCTCATTAAGAATAGTGGCAATCATGGCCGAAGTCGTGGTTTTCCCTCCGACCCCGCAAACGCAAATCTGCTTCTTGTCCGCGAAAAACTCTCCCGCTGCCCGGGCGTAATTCAAAGTCGGCACCCCCCGCGACGCCGCCCATTTCACCTCCACATTCTGGGCCCCGTGATGGGCCCCGGTGTAAATTAGCTTATCAATTGCCGGCACCCACACCATTTTTTTCAGCGTCCAAATATTTCGCGGCGTAAACTTCTCAACTACCTGAATTCCCCTAGCTTTAAGCGGCTCATCCGTAATTTGCGCCTCTTTGGTATCCGACCCCGTCACTTCCCAGCCGGCGTCCTGATGCGCCAGCGCCAACGCCGCCATCCCCACCCCCTTAATTCCGGTAAAATGAACTCTCATAAACGGTTCAGAAAACTCTGAATACTCAGAAAACCGGATAATCAAACTATCAGAAAATCTGATAACCAGATATCTTAGCCTTCTGACCCTCCGATTCTCCGACTATCAGATAATCTGGCTTTCCGAGTTTTCCGAGTGTTCCGAATTACCCATTTTAACAGCCCCACCGGTCTCGACAGTACTCTTACTCTATCAAATCCTTCTTTTTTAGCATATATCAGCCCCGCCTCCACCAACTGCGTCCCCAAACTTGCTCCCGCCAACACTTTGGGCTGCGGCATCTTGTTAAACTCTGGATACTCCATCAACACTCCGTACCCCAAAGCCGGAGTATCTCCGGGCCTGGCATTTTCCACCGCTTTTACAATTTTTGCCCCCCGTTTCCACCCCGCCTTCGCTTTCCGATGAAACTCAATCACCGGATCAATTCCTAAATTGAGGTATTTATTAATTTCTGCAGCGTGAAGTTTGCGAAACTTCACATCACGGCGAAATGTTCCATTAAACTCCTTCAAATTCCTATAAATTCCTTTACTTTCTCCCGCCGTCACCGCGTCGGCCACTGCAGTTTTTCCCTCCTCTATCAATCTAATCCATCCAGCCAACCTCCCTGTTTCCTTATTAAACGCTGCAATCAAAATCTTCCGCTTCAACTCATCCTGCCAGGATTTCTTGTCAGCCGACAGCGGCCGCCATCGATCGTTATACATTTTTCTCGCTTCCTCCAGAACCCCTTCTTCCTCCGCCACCACCACCCGAAACATATATTTTCCCGCCTCCGCAATCGCCGCGCATCCTCCAAACATTTCCTTCAGTTTCACCCGTTGGACTTTTCCGGTCGACGTCATCGGCAATTTCTCCGCCGGTATCGAAAACCAGTATCGTGGAGTTTCAAACTCGGACAACCCCCTGATTTCCCTTATCCCCCTGATTCCCCCGATTCTCCCCCACCTTCTTCCTTCTTCCTTTATCCTTCTTCCTTTGTCCTTCCACACCGCCACCGCCCCAATCTCTTCCCCCACCCGGCCGTCCGGAATCCCCACCACATACGCCTGATCTACCCGCAGCAAAGACTCCAAAATCTTCTCTTCTACTGCCATCGGCGACACGTTCACCCCTGCCTTAATGATGATTTCTTTAATCCGCCCTTTTAAAAAAAACTGCTTTCTTCCGTCAACTTTTTTCCAATACCCCAAATCTCCCGAGTGAAACCATTCATATTTAAACGCTTCCTCGGTCGCTGTCGGATTTTTGAGATATTTTTTCATTATTACCGGTCCCCTAATACAAATCTCTCCCTCTTCTCCTTCTTGGGCCTGCCTTCCCCCTTCTGATCCTTCTGTTCCATCTCTTCCTCCTTTCAACACCACCACATTCGTCCATTTCATCTCGCTCCCAATAGTATTAGACTTAAGATCTCTCCAATATTGTCTAGAAAGGACAGTCCTTCCAAGGACTGTCCTTAAATGATCGTCCTTAATTCCGGTAGAACGCAAAGCCGTCTCCGTTTGGCCGTACCCCTGAACCAGCGGAATCCCGGTCATCTTGACAAACTCTTCCGCTTCTTTTGTCACCACCGGCGCCGACCCCAGCTGAATTCTGGTTAACTTCAGCTTCGACTTTAATATATTAAACTGCCCTTTTTGCTCCAATTGATCATGAATAATCGTCGGCACCACCGACGTTAAAGTCGCTCCAGTCTCGGCGGCGATTTCAAAAAACCTGGAGTTGCTATATCTGCTTACCAGGACAATTGTTCCTCCCCGCAGCAGTGTCGCCAAACTCATCGTCGTTGAATTTATGTGGTGCAACGGCAGCAAAATCATGAATCTGTCGCTTGCTTTTATATTCAGCCAATCGGCGATCCCGTCGGCGTTGGCCATTAAATTTTCCTGCGTCAATAGCACCCCCTTCGGTTTAGCCGTCGTCCCCGACGTAAACAACACTAATGCCTCTGTAGACAAAGATATAAGGGGTAAAGACGAAGGTATATTTTTTCCGGGGAATAGTGAACCCGTCACATCTAAACTTGACTTAAAATCAAACCATCGTATAGGGCGAACTTTTAGCGAGCGGGTTTTTAGTATGCCAAATGCAGGATTACTGCTCCGTTGGCGAGCGTCCCCGGAAAAAATGATACCCGAGTCTTCACCAAAACCGAGCGTACCTTTCTCTCTAAACACTGCCTTCGCCTCGCTCAATTCCAATTTATACCTCATCATCTCCTCGTCATCCCGCTTCAAATCCAAGGGCGCCGTCCTGATTCCGCTCACCCATGCCCCAAGCGACAAAACCAAAATATTCGGATGGTTATGATACCCAAACGAAATCATGTCTCCGGCTTTCAATCCTTTCTGCCTTAACATCTCCGCCGCCCCAAAAACCAACTCTTTTAATTCCCTATAGTTGCATTTCCAAAGATTATTAAAACTCGCTGTATCGACAACAATGTCTACGTCAACAAATTCTATCGCCGTCTGTTCCGGCTGCTTTTTGGCCCAATACTCCAACATCTGGGGCATCCCCTCAAACGGCGGCCGGAATTTAACCTTTTTCCCATCCTTAACCAACATCCACGGATTTGAATTCTTTCCCATAAATTCCTCTAGATTCCCCTAGAATCCTTTAATTTCTTCTTTATGGCCTTCAGCCACTGAGATCTATCATTTATCCCATGCCAAATAGTGCTGTCTGGGTATAAACAAACATGAACTTTATCCCCATGCCATAACGCCACTTCAACGATATCTGTCAAATAATATTCCCTGCTTACCGGATTAATTTCAATCTCCCCAATTCTCTTCTCAATAAAATCTCTCCGGAAGCAATAACAACCGGTATTAATTTCATTGATTTTTTTCTGATCGTCGGTGGCTACTTTCTCTTCCACAATTCCCATCACCTCCCCGCCTCCGTCACGCAATATTCTTCCCAGACCAATCGGGTTAGGCACTTTAATTGATAAAAGTGTGACGTCGCTCTCATGTTTTCGGTGTTCTGTTAAAATAAATTGAAATAATTCCACCGGATAGAAAGCCGAATCATCACCATACATCACTAAAATTTGTTCAATACCTGACGAAACTGCTTCCAGTCCGCTCTCCAATGCCGGCGCTGTTCCTTTTTTGTCTTTCTGTCGGGCATAAATTACTCCCAATCCCTTCAATGCCTCTCTCACCGACTTTTCCGCAAACTTCACTACCACTATTATTTCTTTAATTCCGGCTCTCTGCAAAGTTTCAACGGTGTATCTAATCATCGGCTTTCCCGCCAGCTTATACGCCACTTTATTTTTCCGCCGGGCCTTGATTCTGGTTCCCTCGCCGGCTGCCAATACTATCGCGGCTATGTTTTTCATATTAATCTACCCAAAACTAATCTTAATTTTAATGGATCGTGACGCAAATAACTTCTGTGAACCGTATCGGTCATATGCTGTTTAACCAAAGTTGATCTTATCAAATTGGTCCGGATAATTCTTCTGCCTTCGGCTTTTTTTAAGTCATAAACCACCGGATATTCATGTTGTTCCCGATATGCTGTTAAAATCTTGGCCGGAATAATTCCGTTATTGATAATTACCGCGCCGACTTTCCGGCCAATCTGTTTCTCTACAACCTCCAAGTGGTTACCGGCGGTCATATTGTGGGTTTGAGTGTATCTGGTCATCAAATTCATAATAAATATCAACTTGGCTTTTGAACGCCTAATTGCCTCCGGAGCTCCGCCAATTACTAAATTCGGCATGATGCTTCCGTACAAATCACCTGGACCGATAATAATTACCTCGGAGTTTTGAATCGAGATTTTAGCCTGTTTGTAAATCTCGGCCCTGGGAGAAGTTTTAATCCCGATTATCCGGTCGCCGGCATGCTTACCGTCATCATCAAGAATATGCTCGCCGATTTCCACCGTCCCATCGGAATATTCAATCACCAGATTAACAGGCTTAGTGGTTATTGGATAAATATGGCCGTGTAATCTAAAAATTTTAGACGCCATTTCAATCGCTTTAGCAGTCGATCCTGTCATATCTTGCAGCGCTGTTAAAATCAGATTTCCTAAATTATGTCCCTCTAAACCGTTACCTTTATTGAATCTATATAACAATAAATTCTTTATCCACTCCTTTTCCCCAGTCTTTTCTTTTCCATCTTCGGCCAAAGCCGCGAGAGCCTGTCTCAAATCGCCCACCGGCTGAAACCCGAACTCGTCCCTCAATCTTCCGGTAGACCCGCCGGAATCAGCCACCGAAACGATGGCCGACAAATCAACCCCTTTTAACGCTTTCAACGACGAAAGCACCATTGAAGTTCCCGTCCCGCCGCCAATCACTACCACTTTTTTCATGTGTTTGATATACTAACATAAATGTGCGACACTCTGGAAAACTCCTTAGCGGCGAATATACAAAGGGCTGAAGAAGATTTTTTAGCGGCAAAATTGACACAAGCCGAAATGATTGGTCGCATCGCCGCCGCCGAAAACGCCCAGCGGGCTTACCGTGCCCTAATGGACGAAGCTGGATGGACACCGGAAAAACTACTTGCAGTCACCGGCTACCGCATTCTTACTCCCCAAAATCAATTAACAATCTAACAATCTAGCAATCTAGCAATCTAGCAATCTCCCCCTATTCCACTGTCACGCTTTTGGCTAAATTCCGCGGTTTATCAATCGGCCGCTTTAATAACAGCCCAATTTCATACGCTAACAACTGGACCACCGCCGCCATTGTCACCGGAGCCAGTAACTCGTGAACTACCGGAACTTCAATAATTTCGCAGGATAGATCGCTTAATTTTTTTGATCCGGCTTTATCAGTAATCACATAAGCCGGAATATTTCTGGCTATCAGTTCCTGAATATTTGACCTGTTTTTATCTATGGTTTGATCAAACGGCGCGAAAATCACCGCCGGCCGGTCTTTGTCCATTGCGGAAATCGGCCCATGTTTCAACTCGCCTGTCGGCAATCCAATTGTGTTAATGTAAGCCACTTCCCGCAATTTCAGGGCCGCCTCTAAAGCCAAAGGATAACAAACTCCCCGCCCAAAAAATAAAACTTGAGAGGCGCCGGATAAAGATTTAGCCAGTCGTTTAATCGCCGGCCTTAATTGAAGAGTTTTTCCGACAGCATCCGGAAGTTTTAATAAGCTCATAGCTAAATCCGTGGTTTCGTTGTTTCTCCCTTTGCCGTTTGACCTGTTTTGCTTTAGCCAACAGGAAATCATTGCCAGGGCCGCAATCTGCGAAGTAAAGGCTTTAGTTGAAGCTACCGCGATTTCCGGACCGGCGTGAAGATATACCCCGGCAGTCGTCCTTTGAGCAACGGAACTTCCCACCACGTTAACCAGACCTAATGGAGTTATTCTTTCCGCTTTTACTTTCTCAATCGACTTTAAAACGTCCGCCGTTTCTCCCGACTGGCTGATAAACCAAGCCAGCGAATTCTTCGGCCAGTTTAATTGGGAATAATTAAATTCGGAAGCAACCTCGCTCTGCGAAACAATCGGGGCCAATTTCTGAAGAATCAACGATCCCGCCATTCCGGCGTAACCGGCAGTTCCACAGGCGATAAACCGGATAAACTCCGCGTCCCTTAACAAATCCTTGACCGATTCCAACCCCCCGAGTTTAACCCTGCCCTTGCTGTCAATTCTTCCCCGCATGGTATTCGTCAGCGACTCCGGCTGTTCCATAATCTCTTTAAGCATATAATGGGCATAGCCGCCTTTTCTGATTTTTTCCACATTCCAATCAAGAATAGTTATGTTAGATCTTTTCTTGCGGTTATCAAATGACATGATCTCAACATTATCCGGAGTAATCCAGGCAATCTCCCGATCCTTCAGATAAATTACCTGTCTGGTAAACGGCAACAGCGCCGAAGGATCGGAAGCAAACAGTTTATATCCGTCGGTTAAACCGATTACCAGGGGACCTCCCAAACGGGCCAGCACAATTTCGCCCTGCCTTTCCTTGTCCATTATTCCGATTGCGAATGCCCCTTCCAATTGATTAATAACAACCATTGCTAACTCAGTAAACAATTTCTGATCCCATATCCTCCGGTCTTTTGCCTCCTCTTCCAATAAATGGGCGATAATTTCCGTGTCTGTTTGCGAAGTAAACTTGTGGCCCTTCTTAATCAGGGATTGCCTTAGTTCTTTTTCATTCTCAATAATCCCATTATGAATCACGGCAAATCTGCCGGCGCAATCAAAATGAGGATGAGCGTTGGCTACTGTCACTCCGCCGTGAGTCGCCCACCGGGTATGTCCCATCGCGGTATCGCTCGGAGGCAAAATAGTTTTAGAAGCGCCGATTTTTCCGGTATGCCTTTCTCTTTTTAATTTTCCGTTGGTATTGACTACAATTCCCCACGAATCATATCCGCGATATTCCAGCGATTTTAAGCCTTCTAATATCAACGAGGCCGGCTTGTTGTTTTTACCTATATATCCAAAGATACCGCACATATTCTTAAAGCCTTTTGCACCGCTTCATATTCGCTCCACGGCCTTTCTGTTTTTCCATAACACATGCTCCTCTCGTGTCCTTTGCCGAACAATCCTATCACATCTCCCTGTTTCGCCAACGAAATCGCGTAATTTATCGCCTCCTGCCGATCTTTAATCCGAATAAATTGCGTCTGTAAAGGCCTGGCCTTTGTAACCAAAGGCCAGGCCTTATTTGATATTTCAATTGCCCCTGCTTTTATAGCGTATTTAGCAATTTCTTCCGAAATCTCCTCTACGCTCTCCGTCCTTGGATCTTCGGCAGTTATCACGAAAAAATCGGCCAGTTTTGCCGCTATTTCACCCATTCTCCGCCGTCCATGGTCTCTTTTTCCGGCGCAGCCGAATACCGCAATCAACCTCCCATTTTTCTTCACCGATTTCCTTAACTCGGTCAGCGCCGCCGCCAAACTTTCCGGCGTATGGGCAAAATCAATCACCACTAAAAATTCATTCTGATAAACTGCCTCTAATCTCCCCTTAACTCCTCTAAAATCCTTTAAAGCATTTATCGCCTCTGCTTTTTTGATCCCTAAAACCTCGGCTGCGCTCATCGCTGCGGCTCTATTTGCGGAAACAATCGAATTCCCGGACTCAAACACTACAATTTTCCTTCTTCCCTCTTCCTTCTTCCCTCTTCCTTCTTCCTTAAAATAAGGCAAATCCCTGGGTATCACCACCGTCTCCGCCTGCCTGATTATTTTTTTCTTGGCGGCCACGTATTTCTCCATCGTCCCGTGGTAATCCAAATGGTCGGGATAAATATTGGTAATCACCGCTACTTTGAAATTAATTCCCCAAACTCGAAACTGGTCCAGCCCGCTTGAAGTCACCTCCAAAACCACATGAGTTATTTCCCTATCCACCGCCATTTTCAACAACCTCTGCAATTCCCTCGGATCCGGACTGGTAACATGCAACCCTGTATCAATTTCCTGATCTCCGAAATATGCTCCAATGGTAGAAATTAGTCCCGCCCGAAGCCCTGCCGCCTTCATAATGTGATAAATCATATGGCAGGTTGTCGTTTTCCCTTTAGTTCCGGTCACCCCGACAACCGTCAACTTTCTCGCCGGAAACCCGTACCACGCCGAAGACATAACCGCCTTTGGCCAATGCCACAGATAATTCTTAAACAATTGCCACATAAAAGAAGTCTAATTCTCCAGAACACTCGGAAAACTCAGAGAACCAGATAATCTGACAATCTGAATTTCAGATTTTCTGACAATCCGGCTTTCAGAGTATTCTGAGTTTTCTGAAATATTTAACCGATTGTACATCCCTCTACTCCTCGGGGCTAATTCCCCAATAAAGAAGTAGTTTTTTAGCTATGGAGAACCATAACGGCGCCGCCGTCTCCGACCCCCACGGCGAACTCGTCGGTTCCCTTAATTTGGTAATCATCACAAACTTTGGATTCGAAGCCGGCGCGAATCCCACGAAACTGGCTATAGTCTTTTCACTGTCGTAATGTCCGGCCACCGGAATCTGGGCCGTCCCCGTCTTTCCCGCGATCCGGTATCCCTTCGGCGCCGCGAACTTGGCCTCCCCCTCAACCACCGCCCCGACCATCATTTCCGTAATCGCATCCGCCGTCTTTTTCGAAACCGCCCTATCCCCTGATTTGGTTTCTATCCGTCTCTCCACCCCTTTATCCAAAATACTTTTGGCTGCATGGGGAACAATCACCACTCCGCCATTGGCAATCGCCCCCACTGCCCGCAACATCTGCATTGAAGTCACCGCCACCCCCTGCCCGAATGACGCCGTCGCCACGTCAATTTCCCCCCATTTTTCCCGCAGTCCCGGCGCCGCCTCCTCCTGCAAATCAATCCCCGTCGCCTTCCCAATCCCGAATTTCCCCAAATATTCAACCATTTTTTCCGCTCCCAGCTTCCGGCCGGCAAACACCATTCCCGTATTGTCAGAATGGATTATAGTATCGCTCATACTGACTCCATCGCGATATTTTTCATCCCAGGTCCTGATCAGGTATTTGCCGATTTGCACCGGTCCGCCGCAAAAATCGCATTTTGTCTCCGGCTCCACCGCGCCCTCGTTTAGCGCCGCCGCCATCACCAATACCTTGAAGGTTGATCCCGGCTCGTAAGTTTCCGAAATTGCCGGATTCCGGTAAACTTTTGAGTCAAACTTCCCAAATTCGTTCGGATCATAATTTGGAAACGAAGCGCTGGCGATGATACTTCCGTTTGTCGGATCCATAATCACCACTTCTCCCGCCGCCGCTCCGTATTTTTCCAAAGCTTTTTTCAGCTCGGCCTCCACCAATGCTTGGACGTATCTGTCAATCGTCAACACTACATCCCGCCCCGGACGGGGCTCCACCTCCTGGTACGAACCGACTAAAATCGGATTTCCGCCGGCGTCTTTTTCCTGCCTAAGCCGTCCGGACACTCCCCGCAGTTCCCGGTCATAATATCCTTCTATTCCAAAATACCCTTTCGGCCGGCCGGCGGCGTCGCTCCCCACGAATCCCAAAACATGGGCGCTCATGCTGGCCTCGGGATAAAATCTCTGCGGCTGTCCCTCAAATCCCAGCCCCCCTATCTCCCCTATCTCCCCTATCTCCCCTATCTCCCCTATCTCCCCTATCTCCCCTATCTCCCTGATAATCTCGTCCCTATCCGCCGCCGATAAATTTTTTATCAACGATTCCCAAACGCTTTCGCGGGACAGCTTTTCCATTAGCATTTTTCGCGTCTCTTCCTTCTTTTCCTTCTCTTCCGTCTTGATTTCGCCTTCACGCCATACAAACGGTAATAATTTGTCAACCAGTTCTTCTGTCTTCCCGGAGAAATGCGGCTTATATATATATAGTAAGTACTTGTCAATCGTCCCGCCTAAAACTTCGCCGTCGCCGGAGATAATTTTCCCTCTTCTGGCCGCAATATCCAAAGAATCAAAATGTTGCGACTCCGCCCGGGCCGCCAGCTCCGCCCCCCTGACAATCTGCCAATACCCCAACCTCACCCAAATCGCCAAAAATACCAACACCACCAACCATGAAAATACTTTTAATCTAATATTCACGGAATTTTACCCTTAACCTCCCTTAAATTCCTCTAGTTCTCTCCTTCCCTCTTTCCCTCCTAATCCCTCTCCCCGTATTTAACCGCCAGCTTATCAGCAGACTCAACTCTCCTTACCACTGCCACCTCAAACCCCATCTCCCCGGCGGCAACTGTGACCGTTTTTAACGACTTCGCTCTGGCTATTTCCTCCTCCAGCTTTCCCACCTCTTCCTCCGTCTGTCGTAATTCGGTTAGCATTTCCTGCATCTTCCTGCCGTCGCTGGCCAAAAGATTAGTCTTAAACAGCGTCATCCCCGCCAAAATCAAAGTTATCGATAATAAAATATATGCTATTCTTCTCATCTTTCCCTCTTTTCCTTTTCGGACGGAGCCTGATTTTTCGCCAGAAAAATCAGCTATTACGCCCGAACCCCGTACCATCGCTCTTCGCGGGCGTGGACGTAGACCACGACGCGAAGTAAGATTGGTTCGGGGCTCCCTCAGCGATCCTCAACTTCGCACTTCGTGCCCTAGGGTTAACATTTACTTCATCAGCTCCGGCTTGGATTGGTTTTCTATTTATTTCTTCCAACTGACAATTCTCTCGAAAAAACCGTTTCACAATCCTATCTTCCCCTTCATGAAAACTAATCACCGCCAGCCGCCCCTCCGACGCCAACAGCTCTGTCGCCTGCGGCAGCGCCCGCTCCAAACTCCCCAACTCGTCGTTAACCGCCATTCTTAGCGCCATGAAAACTTTAGTCGCCGGATGGAGTCTTCCTTTTCTCGGCAAAACCTTCTCCACCAATCCGGCCAGCTCCGCCGTGGTCTTTATCGGTTTTTCTCGCCGCCCCCGAACGATCGCCTCCGCCACCGCCTTGGCCCTCTCCACCTGTCCCAGTTTGACAAATAACTCAAATAATTCCTTTTTTCCCAACCCGTTGACCAAATCCGCCGCCGTCACCGCCAATTCCGGATCCATTCTCATGTCCAGCGGCTCGTCTTTCTGAAACGAAAATCCCCGCCCGCTCTCCTCTATCTGCCCCGAACTCATCCCCAAATCAAACAAAATCCCGTCAAAGCCTTTATCTGTAGGTTTCGCGCCGCCAAAGTTAGCGAAGTTGGCAAATTTGCGAGTGAGACTGCTGCCGTCTGAGGCCACCCCGAGCGCAGCGAGGGGCTTGCCCGAAGCGATAGCGATGGGTGACGGCCTGCCCGCAACGCTTCGCGTAGCGAGGCGGGCGGGCGAACGAGCAAATTTCGCCAACGAGCTAACCGGCGCGAAACTCGCGACTATTTCGTTTAATTTGTCAAAATTACTTTTCATAAGCGTCAATTTACCTTTCTCTATCTCCGTCTCAAATCTCTGTCTGGTTCTCTCAATCGCCATCTCATCCCTGTCCAACCCCAAAACAATTCCGCCCTTTTTCAAAATCTCCGCCGTATGTCCCCCGTCTCCCACCGTCGCGTCAATATATCTCCCTCCCGCCCGGACTTTCAATCCCGCCATCACCTCATCTAAAAGAACCGGTTGGTGGTATTTATAAATCAATTGCTAAATTGCTGCATTGTTATATTGCTACATCAATAAAATGTCATCTTTCTCATCAATCTAACAATTTAGCAATGTAACAATTTAACATTTGTAACAATCCATTATTTATTTCTGATCTGATATTTTTTCTCCCATCTCCCCAATTCTTTCTCCCAATTTTTCCGAGTACTTCTCCCAAGTCTCTCTCGCCCATATCTCCACCCGATTCCCCACTCCCAAAAATACCGCCTCATCGGCCAATCCGGCAAATTCTCGAAGCTCTTGGGGAATCACCACCCGGCCCTGATCGTCAAACTCCGCCTCAAACGCGCTCCCGAATAAAAATCGTTCCGTATCTCTCACCGGCCCGGCTGTCACCGGCCGCCCCCGCAAAAATTCGGTCAATTTTTCCCACTGTTCCCGGGAAACTAACAACAATGACTTTTCGTACCCTTGAGAAATAATTACCCGATCTCCCAGATGTTCCCTGAGTTTCACCGGCACTGCCACCCGCCCCTTCGCCCCCATCCGACTTGAGTATCTGCCGATCAACAAACCACCGCCGCTGGTAGAGGAGTCACCGCTTTTCACCACCACTCACCATTAAACTCTCATTTTCACAGTCTGTCAAGGGGTAATTTTCCCTTTTTCCTTGATCTCTCCCTTAACCTCCCCTAAAATCCCCTAAATTCCCTTAATCCTCCATTTCCCCGCCCCCCAATCTCCCCGACTTCCCTGATTCTTCTTCCTCTCTTTTCCCTCAAATCCTTCTTATCCATCTGATCTCTCTTTTCCTTCTCCGCTTCTCATCCATCTGATCTCTCTTTTCCTTCTCCGCTTCTCAAAAAGTTTGACTTTCGGTATAGTTTTGGTAGACTATTCCTGACAAACAGAAGAGAAGAAGGGAGATTAAAGATATTAAAGTTTTCAATACGCGATCGCGTATTCTATACTTTAATATCGACCTTGATAACAATTTATAAACCAATCATCAGCAAAAATATAAATTAAAAATATGATTTGAATTAAATTTCAGAATAAGCGATCGCTTAACTTTTTCTTTAATACGATTATAAATTAACAGCTAAATTAAGCCAACCGCGCTGACGAAGTCACCATATTGGTGTGGCAGCTTCTTAATTACTTCATCTCGGTAAGTCAAAAACGCCCGGTCTCCCAACCAATCCGCAGGCAGAAGTGACGGCGGCAGCTTCGGATCCGACTTGAGAATCGAGAGATACATCAATGCCAACTCGGACGGCTGTCGCCGCTGTTCCTGAACATTTTTCAAAAATGCTTCATACCGAAGATTAAAATTATCCAACCGAAATGCCTGGCGGACAAATGTTTTCAACCCCGCTTGTCCCAAGGGCGGCGTTGCCTTGGTAATTAACACAAATTCGTCGATTTCCCAAATCCTCAAATCATCTTCCAATAAATCCGTCGGATCAAAAAATCCCATCCACACCGACTCTTGAATCATCCTAAAGCCAATATCGCTCAAAGTATTACGCAATTTTTGCCGCGACCGCTTCAAATTTTCCGGAATATCAAACATTACCAAATAAATATCCCCGTTCCACTGCCTTTCTTCCGGCTCAATATATTTAGGGACTAATTCTTTCAACCTTCGATACCCTTCATCGGTTACCTTCCATCCGTCCCGATACCCGGCGTTCGCCAGCTGATACAATCCGCACCTCAAAGATTTTTGAAGCCGCTGGCTCCTCAATTTTTCAAACAGCCTGGCCGCATCTTCCAATACCCTATCAGCCGATCTCCGCCGTGAGTAAGCCGCCTGATGCAATCCGGCTGCCGCCACCAATACCACCAAAGCCAACTCTCTGGCTGTTCCCAACCAGCCAAAGGTCGCCTCGTTAATTTCCTGTCGATCTGTTCTGCGTCTTTCCGTCTTTTGCTTATCTATTTTCTGCTTATCCATTTTCTCTCCTCAATTTCTCGCCTATCAACTGCTAATTCACAGTCGGTTATTAGCCATCTTATTATCACCAATATCGCTTGAACTTCAAAATATCATACCGAATTAAAGTTTTCAATACGCGATCGCTTAATGATTTCTTTAATACAAGTATTACAGCAATATAAATATCACAATTTAGTTTGTCAACCTCAATTCTCAATACATTTATTAAAGATATTAAAGTTTTCGATACGCGATCGCGTATTAATTTCTTTAATTCAAAATTCTTCACCGAATACCCAGTACCCGCGGAACCGAAGCGGCCGACTCAAGAATCTGATTTTCCGGCACTCCGGCGGAAACAAAATCCTTTTTTGAAGTATGTCCCGTTATCACCGCCAAAAATAGTCCTAGCCCCGCATCCCTGGCCGCCTCCCAATCCACCAGCGCGTCCCCCACATAAACCAACTCCTCCGGTTTATATCTAACCAAAAAGGCCGGACTTTCCCAGAAAAGTCCCAGAAATCCCAGAAAAGGCCTGGCCTTTTTTGAAATAGTTTGATATAGAAATTACTCAACCACCAAATACGTCCCCGATTCCTTCAATTTCGCCGTCAGAGTTTTCCCGTCCACCAAACTTGGAATTTCCCGATACGTTTTCCCATCCCAATGCCACAACTTCGCCTCCCCTTCTTTGGCCAAACGAATCGTCGCCGCCGGCTCCCCGACAGAACTTGCCGTCGTCTCCAGATGATACGGACCAGCCACTACTTCGCCATCCACCGGTTTGGGCAACCCCAAAGTCTGGCTGATTATCACAAACGCGTTTTTTAATTTTAACCCCTCCAACTGAAACTTCCCATCCCGGCTGGAAAATTTTCCGTCATTTCCCGGTTCATAAAAATTCCACTCGCCTTTCAAATTTCCCACCGGAGAATCCTTAAACCGCAGCAGCAAAGTCCCGCCCAAAACATCCTTATGGTAACTGCACGCTCCGCCGGCACTGCACGACCCCAATAAAATATCTCGGCTATACGGCGCTTCTTCGTCTGCCGGAGTTATGCTCCCCAACCCGGCCTGGACCAGCGTTCCGGCCTGATATTCCAATTCATACTCGATTTTGTTCGCTCCTTTCGCCTCCGCCACCGCCAATGTCAACTTCCGCCCTACCGGATGCCGGCCCTCCGCCGCGAACGCCAAAGTCGCGTACACCCGCTCCGCCAAAGCCGCAGTATTCACCGTTTCCTGCACCTTCGGCCGCTCCGGCGGCTTGTCAATTTTCTTCTTCAAGCATCCGGAAAAAAACAAAGAAAGAAACAAAAAACAAAAAACAAAAAACAATGACGGCTTCATGGCAGATGATTTTGACAATATAACAATCTAGCAATTTAGCAATTTAACAATCTCTTTTAGCAATCTCTTGCTTTTTACCAAGTTTCTCCTCAATATACAATACCAACTTTTCTATCGCCACTCTCTCCTGCTTGGCGCTATCCCGATCCCGCACCGTCACCGTCTCGTTATCCAAAGTATCATAATCCACCGTCACGCACCAGGGCGTCCCGATCTCATCCTGGGCGTAATACTTTTTCCCGATATTTCCCCGATCATCCCAAACGCAAGATAGAGATAGAGATTTTAGATATAGATAAACTTCCCTTGCTTTCTTAACAATTTCTTCTTTATTTCTCACCAGTGGAAACACTGCGACTTTTATCGGTGCCAACTTTGGATGTAATTTCAACACCATCCTATCGCCAACAACAGAGTAAGCGTTCAATAAGAAAAATAAAGTTGACCTGTCTACCCCTCCCGACGTCTCAATTACCCAAGGAGTATACGACTCTCCAGATTCTTCGTCGCGATAAGTCAAATTGTGTCGCGATAAATCCCAATCTCCCCGATGGTGAATTCCTTCAAATTCGCTCCATCCAAACGGCGCCTCAAACTCAATATCCTCGGCGAACCTGGCGTAATGCGCCCGCTCGTCCGGTGTATGCTCCCTAAAACGAAGCTTCTTTTTATCCATTCCGAATCCCAAATACCACTCCATTCTTTGTTGTTTCCAATAATCAAACCACTTTTTACCTTCCTTTTCATCCGGCTTAATAAAGAACTCCAACTCCATCTGTTCAAATTCCCGGCTTCGATAAGTCAAGTTCCCCGGCGTGATTTCATTCCTAAATGCTTTCCCGATCTGAGCTATACCAAAGGGAATTTTAACTCTAGAAGAATTAACTACGTTTTGAAAATTAACGAATACTCCCTGGGTAATTTCCCCTCTAAGAAATACATTTCTTTTTTCTTCTTCAATAACTCCAACTTTTGCCTCCATCAACAAGTTAAACTTTCTCGGTTGAAAGTTTACATCTCCCACATCCAACAGGTGGCCGCCACTGGGACAGTTGGTTCCTCCAGAAACCTTCCAATAATCAGTTTTAGAGTTCTTAATATGGACAACACCCGGAACTTTATCAGCCCTGAATCGTTTATGACAAACCCTACATTCCACCAGCGGATCGGTAAACGCCGCCGTATGACCCGACACCTCCCAAACCTTGGGGTTCATCACGATCGCCGCATCCAAACCAACTACATCGTCTCTCTGGTAAACCATTGACCGCCACCACTCCCGCTTGATGTTATTTTTTAATTCCACCCCCAGCGGCCCGTAATCCCAAAATCCGGAAATACCACCATAAATCTCACTCGACGGATAAATAAATCCCCTTCTTTTAGCTAAACTAACAACCTTATCCATTAAATCATTCATAGATATTGAGTATAACTTATTCTTTAAACACTTCCTGGCTTCTAAGCCGGGATTCAACTAATTCCTCTATATATTCATGTAAATCACTAACTCCTTTTGGAACTCCGAAACCGGTCAGTTTCAAAACTTTTTCGGCAAAAACTTGGGTTAATCGGTCTTCGTCGCCCCATTTGTCCAAACTCACCGACGACAACGCCCTGTCCAACAATTCAAATAATTCCGGATGGGACTGGGCAAACGGCGTCATCCTGTCCGCCACCTCCACCAATGAAAAACCAATCCTGATTAACTTTAAATCCGACTTTAACCCCGACCGCTCCGTCACCAGCTCCGTCTGCCCCAAAATCAGCCCGGCTTTGCCCTCAATTATTTGCGCTTTTATCGTGTTAAACAACTCAATATGTGCCCCGCGCTTAGCCCCATTTTTTCGCACTCCCTTGGCAATTACTTGAATTTTCCCGTGCCTTTTGGTCAAGACCGTTACTACCCGATCCGCCTCCCCCCTCGACCTCCGCCGCAAAATTATTCCCAAATCAATAAACGACGATTCACGTTTCATCTAATATACAAATTTTTCACCAGAATTGCTATCGAAGTTGGCAAATTTGCGAGTGAGACTGCTGCCGTCTGAGGCCACCCCGAGCGGAGCGAGGGGCTTGCATAGCAAAAATTCCCTCACCATCTTAGCGAAAACTCCCTGTCGCCGGTCAAATCAAACTCCTCCACTCTGTCCGGCAGCTCAATTTTATAATGCGGCGCATCCGCCCCCACTTGTTTTTGAATTATCAATCTCCTCGGCGCCTGGCTCGTCTTCCACGGCAGCCGGTATTTATACACCGTTTTCGCCGACGACTGCGGGTGAATTTTCAAAAATCCCTCTACAACTGTTTTTCCGTTCTCATCGTAAACTTTTGGCTCCTCATCCAAGCCCAAAGTCTCCACCAATTGACTCCCCCTCGGCACATAAATCCTGACATAGTTCGGTAGTCCGGCATTTAGACACAATTGTCCGGCTTCCAAATTACAGTTACTAGGCGGCGCCGGATTGGTGTAAATCACCGTCATAGTCCGAGTTACAGTTCCGTCTCCCCCGATCTCCAACTCTCCCACCACTTCTTGGGTAACAAAGAAATTCGCCTTGGCTCCGCCAAAATTAACATCCTGAACCATAAAATAATCGCCGCCGGATTCATCCATTCGTCCCGCCGCGTTCAGTTTCTCCGCCGCTTGCTGCGCCGCCTGATCATGGAAATAAAACACCACGTGCTTGGCCGCTCCATTATCCACCATTGCCTTGAACAAATCGTCCCACCACGGTGTTGGCGCGTCGTACGCTTTATTTAAAAGTTCTTTCATCAAGGGCCCCAAAACCCCTTTCCGATTTTCCACCAAACTCGCCGCCGGTCGGTCGGCAATCAGCTCCAATTGATACACCACCTGCGGGCATTTGCATCGCGGATCCTCATCCGTGGTAAACCTGCCGAATCCCGGCACGTCCACCGGCCCCAAAATTTTTAACAAATCCACCAAAAAATTAGTATCCACTCCAATCACCCCGTCAACTTTGGCTTCACCCGGAATTTTAGAATAGTAATCTGTAAATAAATCCATGTTTGCTTTGAAATCCGGCGCCAAATTCATATCCCTTAAATACCAATACGGCACGTTTTTCAAATATTTTGATATCGCCTCCGGCGGCTTCAGCCGGGACTTAAATTTCGCATCCAAATCATAAATATCCGAACTCCTCTCGGCGTTAACCCGGCCCTTATCCACCCGCAAAATTGCGTAGGCCGTCATAAATCCCCCGGTTCCTCGCAGTTCCCCGTCATTATGAAACAGCACCATGTATTTTTTCTCTCCTTCCATCCCGGCTGCTTTCGGCAGCTCCACCAACGCCGGCTTGGCGTTGGTCACCGCCTCGGTTGCCCCGTGAATCGCTTCTTTTATCTGAATAAACTCTTCCGCCAAATTTTTTTCTCCCGCCTTAAACTTATATCTATTGGGGTCAATTTGCTGCAAATTGCCGTCAACGATTTTTAACTTCTCCGCTACTTCATCCAGTCTCGGCGTAATCTTATCCAAAGTAGACAAAATTGTTATCACTCTGTCCTCCGCCGTCCCCCCGGCAAAAGTCCCCGATCCCTTAAACCCCAAAACATCGGCGTACGGTGTAGTCGCGCTCGCCAGTATCTGGGCCGCTTCTATCCCGGCTACTCCCGCTTTCAACCCGTGATCTCCGTCCCGATAATAACTTCCAATCCCGGGTATCCACCCCATCCATCCCATTTGCTGATACTTTTTCTCCAAATCAACTCCACCCTTGTGAAGTTCGTCAAGCGATCCGACCAGAGCCGGCAAGTCCTGCGATTCCAAATTCCCCTTAACTTTCTCCACCGCCGGCGCAAGTCCCAACGCCTGCCGGTAAAATCCCCACGCCTGCCACCCCCCGATCCCCCCGATTACCCCAATAACCCCGATTATCCCTACCGGAATCTTCCACCACAACCCCTTACTTTTTTTCGGAGGCGGTCCGACTTTCTGACCATCTAAGTTTTCCTGATTATTGTCCATAATGAAACAATATAACAATTTAGCAATTTAACAATTACCCTACCATTTGCTTATCATCGCCATTGGAGTTCGAAACAAAATTCGGATATCCTCCCACAGCGATTTCCGATTAGCATATTCTGCGTCAATCATTACCCGTTTGTCAAATGGTACGTCATTGCGGCCCGAAACTTGCCATAAACCAGTAATTCCTGGCTTAATGGCCAACGCTTTCTTAATTAACTTCTTAGTCCCGGGGTATTTTTTTTGCTGGTCCACCAACTCCTGCGGCCGGTAAGCCCTTGGACCAACGATGCTCATCTCTCCCCGCAGCACATTAAACACTTGAGGAAATTCGTCAAAAGATAGTCTTCTTAGAATTCTACCCACCATGGTTATCCGCGGATCATTGGGCAATTTCCAGTCCCGCCGCGAAAATTCCTCCCGCAAAGATGAAAACTTGGGATTTTTCCACAATAACTCATCGGCGCCGGCCACCATTGATCTAAACTTTAAAATTTTGAACGGTTTTCCGTCTTTGCCCACCCGCGGCTGGCTAAAAATCGCTCTGCCCCTGGAATCAAGCTTAATTAGAACCGGAATCAAAACCCACAGCGGCAAAAACATTATCGCCAAAATAGCCGCCAGCGACAAATCAATAAACCTTTTCCCAAATTCGTAGCCGATCATAAAAACTCTTCCAGTTTCCGCTTCTTCAACTCTTCCACCAATTGTTTCACCTCTTGGGCTCTTTGCCTCTTAACAACCAGCAACGCTTTTTTAGTCTCAACCACTATCAAGTCATCAATTCCCACCACCGCCAACAGCTTCTTTCCGCCGCTGATAAAACATCCGCGGGAGTCCAATAACACCGACGCAACGTTTCGCGACTTATCAATTGAATTTTTATCGCTGTCCTTCTTGGACAAATCATAAACCACCTCCCAATCCCCGATGTCGCTCCACCCAAAATCTCCCGGCACCAGAAGCAAATTATTCGCCTTTTCCGAAACCCCGAAGTCAATTGAGACCGTCGGCACTCTTCCGTAAGCTGCTTCCACACTTTCACCCTCGCCGATCTTTTGTAACTCTTTATAGGTTACGGGTAAATGTTTAGCAAAAGCCGACAGCGCCGCCGCCGCTTTCCAAACATAATTATTCGCGTTCCAAAAATATTTCCCCGTCGCCAAAAACGCTTTGGCTCTTGCCAATTTCGGCTTCTCGGTAAAATCCCCGACTTTAAAAACGTGCAACCCGTCAACTCTGCCAAAACCGTCCTTCACTTTGATATATCCTAGTCCGGTATGAGGAAAAGTCGGGTGTATCCCAACAGTTACTAAGAAATCTCCCATTGTCGCCGCCGTTGCCGCCGCCATCATTGTTCTTCTGAATTCTTCCCTGTCCTCCACCATGTGATCAGACGCCAAATTAATAACCACCGCTTCCGGATCGCGCCTAAAAGCCATTATGGCTCCCACCCCCATCGCCATCGCCGTATCCCGTTTCATCGGCTCGGAGAATACATTTTCTTTTGGAATATCCGGCAAATCCTCGTGCGCCATTGATTTATACCGCTGATTGGTAATCACCAACACTTTTTCCGGCGGCACTAACGGCTTTATCCTGTCATAAGTCTCCTGCAGCATCGTTTTATCGGATAACAGCCGCAAAAATTGCTTCGGCTTGGCGTTGGTGGACCGCGGCCACAGCCGCGTCCCGCCGCCCCCGGCCAAAATTACCGCGAATAAATGCTGATTTAATGTTTCTCCCATAATATTTCGTCATTGCGAGTCCCGATGGCAATCGGGACGTGGCAATCTTATTAGTTCTCTAATTCTTTTCAAAAACGTTTGCTTAAATTTGTTTCCCGAAAACTTTTCTGCCGCTTGTTTCGCAAACTTTAATCTGGAAGTTTGCGAAACTTCCATCTTGGTAAATCTCTCTATGGCCTCGACTAATGAGGCCACCGTTTGCTCGCCAAACACAACCCCGGTTTTGCCGTCGTCAATAACCTCCGCCGCTCCGCTATTTCGATAACTGATAACCGGCGTCCCGCAATTTAATGCCTCCACCGCCGTCAGCCCGAAATCTTCCTCCTGCGGCATCAGCAATGCTCTGGCTCTCCGATAGTACCCGACCAACTCCCCGTCTGTCAAATTTCCCGCAAAATCAACCGTCGGCCCCGCCATTGATTTTAATCTCAGCTCATCCGACCCGCTCCCAATAATGACTAAATTTTCTTTCAGCCGGTTGCACGCCTCAATCGCCAAATCAATTCTTTTATACGGCACCAGCCGGGAAACCACTAAATAGTAATTATTAAGATGAGTCGAAGACGGCATTTTTGAGACCAATCCTCCCTCTTCCAACATCACCGGCGGATAAACCACCTCCGACTCCCGCCGGTAATATTTCAAACATCTCTTTTGCACCAGTTTACTTATCGAAAAAATATAATCCGGCCTTTGCCCCGCCATATAGTCCCAAACTCGCAGGCCCGACTGAACCGCCATCCCCAGCGGCCGGACTATTCTCGGAAGTTGACCCAAATAATCGGCCCCGTGGCTCCACAAATATCTCGTCGGCGTCAGCAAATAACACACATGCAGCTGGCCGGGACGGGTGATTACTCCCTTGGCCGCCTCCGACGTCACCGAAATTATTACCTCAAATCCGGATAAATCCAGTGATTCAAACGCAGACGGCATCAGCCATCCCAAAGATTCGTGGTTGCTTCTCGCTCCCGGAATTTGCTGCAGCCACGAAGTCCGAATATCCCAGCCGTCCGCCCACGGCGCACACTCCGGATCATAAACACTGGTAAACACCGGCGCCTCCGGCCAAATTTCATGCAATGCCGTCAGCACCCTCTCCGCTCCCCCAAACTTATTTATTCTGTCGTAAACTAAGGCAACTTTCATACACCTCCATCGTTTCTCTCGCGCATTTATCCCAACTGAACATTTTTGCCCTGTCTTTACCGAGTCCTATCATTTTTTTTCTATATCCCTGATTATCCCTGATTTCCCTGATTTTTTCTATCAATTCCGTCTCGTTTTTCGGATCAAAGTACCCTGCCGCGTCGCCGTAAATCTCCGGCAGAGCTCCGGCCGTCGAGCTAATCACCGGACATCCGACCGCCATCGCTTCCAGCCCCGGCAAACCGAACCCCTCCGACAAAGATGGAAATACAAAAGCAATCGCCCTTCGATAAAACCCAACCAGCTCCTCATCCGGAACGAACCCCGCTAAAACCACATTGTTTTCCAAACCTCTCTTTTCAACTTCCAATTTAAATTTCTCCCAAAACACGCTCCTGGCGCACGCCACCACCAGTTTCAAATCGCTAAAATGTTTCAAAACATTTAATATTATCCCCACATTTTTATGCGGATACAACGATCCGGTATAGATAACATATGGAAAGTCGTATGGGAAGGCCTGGCCTTGGCGTGGCAAGGCCAGGCCTTTAAATACTTTCGAGACCCCCTCATAAATCACATTAATCTTCCCCTCCGCCTCGGGAAATCTCTCAACTACCTTCTTTTTCACCCACTGCGACGGTACAATAATCGCCCTCGACTTCAACACCGCGTGCCGCAAAACCATTCTATAGCCCAGATATTTAATCAAGTACATCCACTTCGGTAAAGTTGTCGCCGAAAATCCAATTCTTTCATGCCACAGCAGATCATGAATCGTCACTACAAACGGTTTATTATATAAAAGTGAAACGTTAAAATGGGGAAAGTGAACCAAGTCTGGATGTTCTCTCTTCAAAATCGACGAAAACAACAACTGCTCTTTTAACGAATAATGCCTTGGCCCTGTTCGTATCGTCTGAATGTTTATCGGTTTATCTATTAATCGGTTAATCTGTTCCAAATGTTCCATCAACATTTGGATGTAGCGCCCAATTCCTGCGTTTTTTAATCCAGCCAATCTGGCATCAATCACAACCTTCTTCATATTCTCTTCCAAAAATTTATCGCCAAAAACACCAACCAATTTACAAACTTTGGATACCTGCTAACGTAATGTTTCTTGTAAAACTGCTCCATCGTATACACAAAATGATACTCCGCTTTTTGTCTTATATTTCCTTCTTCCCTCTTCCCTCTTCCCTCTTCCCTCTTATCCCTCCCCGACTGTTTCTTGTAATGAATTATCTTAACCTCCGGGTTAAACCAGATTTCAAAACCGGCCTGCTTGATTCGATAACACCAATCAATATCTTCCCCATACATGAAGAAACTTTCATCTAATAAACCAACTTTGTCAACCACTTTTCCGGGGATAAAGAAAAACGCCCCCGATATCACGTTAACTTCATGAGGAACAAAATAATCTTGCCATCCTTGGTGATAACCGCCAAAAAGTTTGGATTTCGGAAATAGTTTTTCTAAACCGGTAATATAAGCTAAAGCGTTCCCCGGAGTCGGAAAACCCCGATGGCAGGCCGGATCAATTTTCCCGTCTGGAAGTTCTATCCGGCATGTCGCCGCTCCCAACTTCGGCAAGCTCTCGCCAAACCTCACCATTTTTATCAACGTATCGGAATAAACAGTCGTATCGGAATTTAATAACAAAATGTATTTGCCTTTCGCTTTCCGGATCCCCACATTGTTTCCCGCCGCAAACCCCAAATTCTCCTCGTTCTCTATTAACACAATTCTGAATTCTGAATTCTGAATTCTGAATTTTTTTATCATCTCCTGGCTGGCATCCGTACTCCCGTTATCGACCACAACCACTTCCAACTCTCCGGCATTAAATCCCTTCGATTCCGTCACCGCCCGCAAACACTGTTCCAGATAATTTCGGGTATTAAAGTTAAGAATAATTACCGAAACTAAGACTCTGTTCATATCTTCCCCAGTCTCCTATACACCACGTCCAAATCCGCCGAAATCTTTTCCCAATTAAAATTCTTTCTGACCAACTCAAAAGCATTGTCGGAAAGTTTCTCGGCCAATTTTTTATCCGCCAAAATTCTGGCAGTCGCTTCGGCCAAACCCGCCGCGCTATCCTTTATCAAAGCATGAACCCCGTCTTTCGCCTCAATTCCTTCAATTCCCAAACTTGTTGACACCACCGGTAATTTTGCCGCCATCGGTTCCAAAATTTTATATCTGGTTCCTCTCCCGTTTCTTATCGGCGCCAAAGTCACATGGGCGCTCCCCAGCGCGTCCCGAATGTCTTCCACCTCGCCGACCACCCTGACTCCGGCAATTCTTTCAAATTTTTTGACTCGTTCTGTCGCATCCCTGCCGACGATATTCAACCGGGCCTGCGGCATCATCCGATGTATTAAAGGCCAAATTTCTTCTACCAAATACGACGCCGCATCCACGTTTGGCAGCCATTTATAATTCCCCACAAATAATACTGTTGGGTTTTTCGGCCTTTTTATCCGCGTTTTTCTAAAGTACTCAACGTCAATCCCGTTGGCCACCACCGCTACTTTCGCCGCCGGCACCAACCGTTCAATCCACCGCCTGTCCTCGCCTGACATCGTCACCAGCATATCCGCCTTTTTCCAAAAAAACTTCTCCCAAAATTTAAGTTTCCAGACGTCGATCCATAACAGTGGCTTTACCAAAAACGGCGCGGATTGATCGGTAAAAGTCTGGTATCCCAGATACTCAATCGTCTGTTCCACCAAAAGCGTCGGAATCTCGGTCTGGGGGATATTCGGCATGACGTAAAAAGTTTCGGCGTGAATAATGTCGTATTGGTTAGCCAAAAGTTCCTGGGTTAATTCTCTTCTGGCCGATGAAGACAAATAAATGCTCACCAAAAAAGGATACGGCGTAAATCCCGACAACAAAATATTTCTCCCCGCCCACGGCGATTTTGTCCGCTTAAAACATCTTATCTTCCGGCAAAACGGCGCCAACTTGCCTACGTAGCTTCTCTCCGCCTCGTCTCTGATAAAAGAAAATAAAGTAATCTCGTGTTTATCCGCCAAATTCTTCAGTAAATTATAAGTCCGAATCTGCCCGCCGGAATGCAGCGGCCAGGGAAGATAGGGGGTTAACATGAGAATCTTCATTATTAAATTGTTAGATTGTTAGATTGTTAAATTGTTAATTAGCCAAAAAAATAAATCCCCGTAAGAACTATAGCAATGCAACAATTTAACAATTTAGCAATCAGTCGGAACATTTCCCCAAATCTATAATCACGTACTTCTCCGTCTTCACCATCACCTGACATTTTTCCATTAATCCCCGTGTTTCCTCGTCAAACCTGACCGATGCATAATGAGTCGCCCCTTTTGAAATTTTATCGTCAATCGCTCCCCCAATCGGCCACCCCTTGCGGTTGGTCTGGAACAAAAACGCGGTGTCGCCGTCATAAGGCGCGATAACCCTAGCCGCCGGCGGCACCACTCTGTCGGCCGCCCGCCCCGCCTCCACAATTTCCGGATGGTTGATGTTAAAGTAATCGCGGATATGAAACCAGCCAAACGCCAATGTGAATAAAATCGTCACCGCCACCGCTCCGTAACTTGCCGACCTTGAGATAGCCGGCGGCGGCTTCAAAAGCCAGTCAATCCCTTTTGCTACGTAGATACTGATAATCGGAATCGTAATTATTTGGTAATAATCGTGCTGGACGTTTCCGGTGGCAAAAACTGTCAGATACGCCAAAATCCCCAGTCCCCACCACCGGTAAAACCAGCCCTCTTTATCCGTCGGCTTGACAATTAAACCTATCCCCAAGGGAAATAACCCAAAATACCCCAAAATCAATCTTCCCAGCCGGTCCGCGAAAATCCATCGGAAAAACGCTCCTTTAAAACGGATCCCATTCCCGTTTAACAGCCAGGTAAAAGCCGGGGTCCCTTCGGGAAACTGGCTAATCCAAACCCGCCATAGTAAAAATGGCAGTATAACCAAAGCCAGCCAAACATACGATTTGATACTCTTCAATAAATCTGTTCGGCATTGCTTCCATCCCAAATACAATATTGGAAAAGCCAGAAAAATCGCATACGGCTTCAAAAGCAGGGCTATTGCCGCGCATCCGGCAGACAACCAAAAACTAACGGAGATTACCGAATGTTTGTCGGACAAAAAATATCTGACTGAAAAATATAGCGCCGCCAGGCTAAAAAATACTAAAGGAACTTCCGGTAAGATAACCCGGGAATAATAAATATTGTACGGCAAAACCGCCATCACCGCCGCCGCTATTAACCCCACCCTTTCTCCGGATAATCTTCCGGCGATTAAAAACAAAAATACTATTGACCCAAGCGAAAAAACTATTGAAACTAACCTCTCCCAAACCACCAATTCCCCTATCCCCTCGATCTCCCTTATTCCCCCTATCTCCCTGATTATCCCTGCCGCCAACCCGTTCACCACCGGAAACTCCACCATTCTCCACCCCTGCGGGTTATCTTTTCCCGAAGGAATAGACGATAAGTCCATATATCTGGGCCGCAGTAAATCAATTCCGTTTTGGACATATTCCCGCGTCACTGCCGCCGTATCCGCCTGCCGCCACGAATGCCAATCCCCCAGCGGCGCATTAATACGGTATAGCCGGACAAAAAAGCCAATTATCAAAATGAGTGCCAAAATCCATGTTGAACGATATCTCATAAAAATCATTAAAACATTAAAACACAAGAACATTAAAACATTTTGTTTTAATGCTTTCATGTTTTCATGTTTTCATGAATTCTCCCTGCCGCAATTCCCATCCCCGCCAACCCCCAGAACGCGAACGCCACTTTGCTCGCCTCAAACACGTCAATGTACGAAGCATTGACCAAAAGCCCGACTGTTCCGGCGATAATTGAAAACTGTATCCCTCTTTCAAATAAGGTCTTTGCCGGCCGGACCCTAAATAACCAATAAATCAAATAAACCACCGTCCCGAAAAACAGTCCGAATCCCAAAATCCCCGTCTCCCCCAGCGCCCGCAAATAATCGTTATCAGTCGACTCGGCTTCGGTAAAGTCCATCAGGAACGCCTTGGACAAAGTCGAATATCCCGATCCCAGCAGTATATTTTTCTGCCATCCGGCAATCGCCCGCGGCCACAGAACGTCAAACCTTATCGCCGAAGACAATCCATATGTGAAAGCCGCGTCCGAATATTGCCGCGGTTTGGCAGTAAACGTGGCCTCGCCTGTCGCCGACACCGTCGCCACCCAATCCGGCACTTCTTCATAGACATCCGGCGGCAAAACCGAAACATCCCCACTCCCCTCATCTCCCCCAACTCCCCCACTCCCCTTAAATCTCACCGGCGGAACATCGGTCTTATCCGCCACCAACGCCAACTGGTCGGTTAAAGTTAAATAATTTTTCGGCTTGGTTTTATCCGCCCGAAACACCTTGTCCTCTACCATTCCCTTTATCCCGTCCATGTTTAAAACATGGGCGAACCTCCCGGACAGATCGCCGAATGTCAAAAACAAAACCGCGCTGAATGCTGTTACCGTCAAAAACCACCCCACCAGCCGCTTCCATGGCTTAACCGTAACCAGCAGCCCGAATAAAACTATCGTCGCCGCTAAATAAGCCAAAAAAGACGCCCGGGAGGCAGTCAAAATTAGAAGTGTATATCCGATAAAATATCCCAAAAATCCCAATACCCTCCATCCGGTTGATTTCACCGTCACCACCAGCATTAAAGTCACCGGCAGCGCCAATACCAAAAACGCTCCCAAATCATAATGGCCGGCGAAAGTTGACGGCACCCGGGCATGCTCGGTCAAAACCAGCCGCCAGCCCTTGGCAAATTCCCGATTCATCGTCGAATACACCGGCCACTGATAATATTTCTGCCCGAATCCATACACTCCGGCGGCCATAATCACCCCGACTATCAGTCCCGCCAAAACCGCCAGCTGTTTCCTTGTTTTAACCGCGTCTGTCAACAAAAATAATAAAAATACATATTCCGCCCGTCTTACCCAATGCAAAAACCATTTAGCCAAATGCCATCCCTCGGGCGGAATCGTCTTTGTCACCGTCACCGCCGCTAGTCCCGAAACCAAGCCCACTATCAAATATCCGGCCACCAGCCAAAACAAAGGATTTCGCTTCGGGTTGGCCTTACCCCTAACCCACCAAATCAGGTAAACTACTGCCGCCGCCGCGACCAATAAATCCTCCAGCCTGACCCTGACAATATATCCCGGCAAAACGTCCGCCAGAGGAATCTTAGGATACAAGGGTATAAAAACCAACAAAAACGCGGAAATTAAAAACAATAAATTACCGTCTAGCCACTCTAAAAGCTTCCGCGTACGCCCGGCGTAAGGTTTCATTTCCTGCCAGTATACCAAAAATCAGCCACCTTAACCCCATCCCCGCCGCCAGTATCACTTTCAGCGCCGGCATCTCCCATCCTCTTTTGTGCTTCTTAAATATATATAGTAGTCCCCTAACCTCCCCCGCCACCCAACTCCCTCCGCTGGCTTTCCCAACGTGAACTATTTCCGCATCGGGATTAATCATCACTCTCCAACCCTGCTTGTTAGCCCGATAACAAATCTCCACATCTTCCCCATACATAAATATCTTTTCGTCAAATCCACCCAACTGCTCCCACGCCTGTCTCCTAACCGCCATCGCCGTCCCTCCCACCCAACCAAATTCCCCCGATCTCCCCGATTTCCCCGACCGGTTTTGATACGACGGCAAAATCTCCCGCAAGATCGGCAAATCATCCAGAAACAGCGCCCAAACCGCCACTGTCGACAGCCGCGGCAAATACCCCCCCTGCGGCTGAAAACTTCCGTCGGGATTCACCAACCGGCATGAGGCAATCCCCGCCTCCGGATTTTCATCCATAAACCGCACCATTTTTGTCAGCGCTCCGGATTTAACTTCTGTATCGGGATTTAAAAATAATAGATATCGCCCCCTAGCCCTTTTCGCCCCCAAATTATTCGCCCCCCCAAACCCCAAATTTTCCTCATTTAAAATAACCGTCATTGCGATCCGCCGTCTGGCGGAGTGGCAATCCCGTCCTAAAAACTCTCTGCTTCCATCCCTACTTCCGTTATCAACCACAATTACCTCTGCCGTCAAACTTGAATTTTTTAGATCCCTATCCACCGACCGTAAACAATCTAAAAGAAGCTTTTTAGTATTGTAAGAGACGATAATAATCGATAAGTCAATCATTGAAATAAACGATGACGCCCAAGGCGATAGCGAAATTCCTTTAATTTTCTTTCCCCAATCTCTCTAGCCGGAACTCCCCCAACCACCGTCTTTGTCAACACATCCTTCGTCACCACCGCCCCGGCCGCCACCACCGCCCCGTCGCCAACAGTCACCCCCGGCAAAATTATCGCCCTCGGTCCGATAAAAACATAATCTCCGATTTTCACTTCCCCGTCAATAGCCCTAAACCACTCGTCACTCGTGTCATGTTCGCTGTTATAAATTAAAACTTGAGACGCAATGCTGGTATGGCTGCCTATTGTTAGTTTATCCCGTCCGTCCAGAAAACACCTGTCTCCCACCGAAGAATCCTCGCCAATTGAAATTTTATTTGATTGATAAAACCTACAGCCTGTATGAATCGTAGCACCGGCACCAATTTTAATACCGGCTAACCTGTAAATATTATTCCTGATGAAATGTGAGGGAATCCAACCGCAAATCTCCAAAACATAAATCTTAAAATCCAGGTAATAATTATAGAAACGGTTAAAAACCTTACTGACAACCTCGCTGCCAGTTAATTTTTTACCAGTTTTATCCGTAAGTAAAGTAGTCATTGTTCCATTGTTGCATTGCTACATTGTTAAACGGTTAACAATCTAACAATTTAACAATTTAGCCATTTTCACTGTTCCTAACAACTAGCTTTAATATATCCAAAACTTTTTTCGTAGTTTTATCCCAGTCAAACTCTTTGGCCATTATTTTACCCTTTTCTATCAGTCTCTGCCTGTCTGTCGGTTTCAAAGATAAAAGCTGCTCAATCGCTTTTGCAATCGACTTGACATCATACGGATCAAATAAAATCCCGCAATCTCCGACAATTTCCGGCAAGCTGGCGACGTTACTCGCCAAAACCGGCGTCTCGCAGCTCATCGCCTCCACCGCCGGAATCCCGAACCCTTCGTACAAACTCGGAATTATCAACGCCTCCGCCCCCGCCACCAACCCCGGCAGCTCTTGGTCGGGCACAAAACCAAGAAATTTAATTCCCGCCGGCGTCTGATAAGGCCTGGCCTTTGTAACCAAAGGCCAGGCCTTTAAATATTCCGAAGTAAACTGTCCCCAAACCTTTCCCGCAATGACCAACTCTATCTCCGGAAATCTCTTTCTCACTATCTCAAACGCTTCAACCAGCCTTCCTAAGTTCTTCTTCGGCTGCAGCGTCCCGACAAATAAAAGATATTTTTTGTCTCTTAAGGTCCGGCCTTCTCCCGTATCCAAGGCCCGGCTTTTGTAGCCGAAGGCCGGGCCTTTAAATGTTTTAAATATTTCAGAAACTCCGGGGTATACAACTGATATTTTTTTATCATCACATCCATAGTTTTTAATAATCTCCTGTTTATTAAACTCACTAATTGTAATCACCCGCGCCGCGTTTCTTACCGATTCCCTCGTCCAATTCGTCAGTTGCCACAAAACCGCCGGCTTAAATGCTTCCCCAAATTTCAGAAACGACAGATCCATAATGCAAACCACCCGGGGACAAGGCGCCCATTTCGGCGCGTAGTGGCTAAGACTTAGAAAAACATCCGGCCTCGGCCGATGAAGATACAAATCCAGCGGCAGTCTCCATCTGGTCCAAAACTTTCCCGGCCCAATCACCCGATACTCCCAATTCTCTGTCTCCGCCGGTAAATCAGGCAAAGGTGGTTTCGAAAGATAGATTAAAAAATTGAGCTTTTCGCTTTCCCTTATCCCTTGTCCCTTATCCCTTGTCCCTTCGAGATGCTTAAGCATCTCGATTGCCCAGACGTTAACGCCTACTCTTTCTTGAATATTCGCCTCATTCCCATCAATCCCAATCAACATAACGTCTATTGTACCGAAAACCGCCCCGTAGTATATTCCTTGTTTAAGATGAACCTTAAGAACATCTGGTCCCAAATTCCGCCGGACTACTTTTCCTCCGGCGTTAGAAACAGCTTTCTCCAAAATCTCTGGCACACCGGCAAACTCCTGGCGGTCAAACAGACGCTGGCTGAAAATCGGCGGCCAAAACCTCAATTTTTCCCCCGATCTCATTAAACAACACCTTGTCCAACATTATTCATATATTCATAAATTCATTTTCCCCGCTTTTACCCTTATCCCCCTGATATCCCTTAAGACGATTTTACTTTCCGCTTTCATACCTCGTTTACTGTTTACGGCGCCCAACAGCTTGAATCCCCCTGTCCCGACGTCATCATCATCTTCCCTGACTGGGGCAACGAAGAAAAACTTACGAAAATTTCCCAAAACTGCCAACTTGTTCCCCATCCGCTCTCAATTCATTACTCTAAACTAGCCGACGACCCTGATCCGACTAACCATCGCTTCACTCAACCGCCTCTTCGTACACTCGAAGCGTTTCTCGCGCCGCCTTCTCCCAGCTGAATTTCGCCGCCTGCGCCAATCCTTTCTTAATCAAAACCGATCTCCGTCTCACCGCTTCTTCTATCCCCGAAGCGATAGATTCCTCGCTCTCCGGGTCCACCAACACCGCCGCTTTCCCGGCAACTTCTTTCAAGCTCCCCCTGTCCGAAGTTACCACCGGCGTCCCAACCGTCATCGCCTCCAAAATCGGCAATCCAAATCCTTCATACAAAGACGGATATACCAATGCCGCCGCCCCGCCGTACAAACCCGGTAAATCATCTTCCGGCACCACTCCCAAAAATCTTACTCCCTTCGCCGGCATTACCTGTTCCCCCCACCCCGCCCTCCCCACAATAACTAAATTCTGAATTCTGAATTCTGCCTGCCCGCCCTTTGGCGTGGAATTCTGAATTGCCGCGAATGCGGCCATTACTCTCTTCAAGTTCTTTCTCGGCTCCATCGTCCCCACCGCCAACAAATATTCACCATCTAATCCATATTTTTTCCTTAAATTATTAACTTTCTGATTTCTGATTTCTGATTTCTGATATCTGAAATTTATAAACACGCTTCCTGCCGCCAGATACACCACCCTAATCCTCTCCGCCTCAATTCCCAATAATTCCACAATATCCGCCTTCGTCGCCTCCGAATCCGCGATCACCAAATCCGCCTCCCGCCTTACCCACCTTAACCGATTCGTCTGGGCCGCCACTGTTAACGGATGATGGTACATCGGAAATTTTATCGCCGTCAAATCATGGATTGTCGTCACTATTTTGGCTTTCTTCGCCGGCGGCTGAAGATAATCCCAAGCGTGGAAAACATCCACTTCTCCGATCAGTTTTTCCACCGGAAAAACATGCAACTGATTCCACAAAAATTCCATCACCCTTGGCGGAAACCTAAATTTTTTTGTCGCCAAACTCAAATCCTGATATCTTCTCAAAGCATAGCCCAATAACACAAATTCATGCTTCTTGCCTTGTTTCAAAAGCTCCGGCACCAATTCCCGGTAGTAAGAAGCCACTCCGGTTCCGGCATAAATACTGGCGGTAACGTCAATTCCGATACGCATAAGAAAAAATGGCTAAATGGTCAAAATGACTAGAATTTTTAGCCATTTAAACCATTGTAACCATTCAACCATTTTCAATTATTTCAACAAAAAACATCTTCCTATAATACGGCGGTTTATATAACATCCGAAAAACCGGAATCAACAACAAAAATACTTTCCTAAACAGAATATTCACCAAAACATTTTTACTCATCCATCCCCGCATCAAAAATTCCCGAAGTTTTAAATTCATATTCCCCTTTATCTCTACCTCAATTCTCTTCCCTAAATCTTTTGCTGCCACTTTAATATAATGAAGTATATCAATTTCCTCCGGCAACCCATATTCCACCTGCTCGTCTAAAAATCTAAACCCTTTATCGTCATTGCGAGGTCGCCTTGGCGACCGTGGCAATCTCATCTTCATCTCCCTATCATGTTCTCCCGCTTCCCGTCCGCACGGCACCCCTATTACCGCCAAACTCTTTGCCACCCTCAACATCTCTATGACCGCAATCTGCCTTTTTTGTTTAGGCAAATGTTCCAACATATCCATGCTTATCACCACGTCAAAAGAATTATTCGGAAAATCCAGCTTGGTCGCGTCCCCGCTTACTCTCTTCAACAGCGGATGAAACGGCGGCTCAAACTCCTTATCCACTCCGGTCACCGGCATTTTCAAATACGGCGCTATTCCTAAACCTCCAGAACCCACCTCTAAAACAGAAAAGGCCTGGCCTTTCCGGAAAAGGCCAGGCCTTTTCTGATGCACTTCTTGATATGTTTGTTTATGTTTGATATATTCCACCACCGGCAAATACCTCATCGCAATCTGCGGGTGCCACCGGTTCCACGGTGTAAACCTTAACGCCGCAATCTCCGAAAAAAAGTTATTCATACCCCATATTCCATCGCTCCAGAGTGACTCCCCTAAAGTGTTTTTCGTAAGTTCTAACGTACCCTTTTTCTGATAAAAATTTTCTCGTTGAATCCTCCGGATCAAAAATCTCCTGCGCGTACGGAATATACCAAACTGACCTCTGACCTCTGACCTCTGACCTCTGACTACTAACCACCTCTGACCTCTGACCTCTGACCTCTGACCTCTGATCGTAGTACTCAAACGGCGGCCGCACCGCCGGATGAATAATCACCATCGGCGCCTCGTCCTGCCGACGCAACTCCGCCACCGCCCCTCGCCAATCCTCCCGCTGATTCTCCGGAATAAGTAAATACCAAAGACTAAACGCTAATATCATTGCCAATACACCAAATTTGCCTAATTCGGCCAATTTGCCCAACCGAGATATGCCATTCACCGCCAGAATCAGTATCGCCGGCACCACGAACAAAAACCTAAAATACGTAAACACCGGAATAAATAAACCAATTATTGCCCCCAGCGCCAGCGGCCCAAATGCCCATAGTGCCAACATTAATCGTCTGTCTCTAATTTGGCCAATTTGCCTAATTTCCCTAATTACCCTAATTCCCCCAATCATCACCATCGTCCAAAAAACCAACACAACCAATCCGACCCCTATCTCTCCCCACCAACTCTCCGGCCACGGCACCCTGCCGGTAACAAACTTCACCGCCACCAGCGCCAAATTTTTAAAATTCGTTCGGCTTAAATCCGCCCACACCGGATTCTCCGCCGCCGCCAATCCCGATGACAGCTGCCTCGTCAACATCGGCCACCACGGAACCGTTAGCAAAACCGGCAAAACATAGCGTAATCCCCATATCGCCAAAAACGGCAACAACAGCCACGTCAAATAATGGCTATACAACGCCACCGCCATAAATATAAAATACAACAGATATGCTTTCCTCTCCTTCTTCCCTCTTCCTTCTTCCCTCTTCCTTTTGATAAAGTAATACATCGCCCCGCTGACAAAAAACGCCGCCATCGCGTACATCCTCGCCTCCTGCGAGTAATAAATCATCAGTCCGTTCACGGCCGCCATCCCCGCCGCCAACAATCCAACGCCCCCCTCACTTCCCCTACCCCCCTTATCTCCCTCACTAACAATCTTCCCAATTTTATACACCCACCACACTATTCCCACTCCAAACAACACCGACGGCATCCGCAGCGCTACCTCCGAATCCCCAAACACCCTCACCCAAAACCACATCAATAAATGGTGCCCCGGCGGGTTAAAATCTCCCGCCATGTATCCGGTCAAAAGCTCTTTTAAACCAAAACTTTTTACCGCCCACCACTCGATCGCCTCATCCAGCCACAACGACTGATTCAAAGAAATCAATCTCAAAATTAAAGTCAAGAGTAAAATTACTAAAATTTTCATAACTATTTACGAGTTTCGTAATCGGATTGCAAGCGAAGTTGACAAATTTGCGAGTGAGACTGCTGCCGCCCGCCTGCCAGCGCCTGATGCCGCAGGCTCTGGCGGGCAGGTCTGAGGCCACCCCGAGCGGAGCGAGGGGCTTGCCCGGAGCGATAGCGATGGGTGACGGCCTGCCCGCAACGCTTCGCGTAGCGAGGCGGGCGGGCGAACGAGCAAATTTCCGTCAACGAGCTTGCCGAATACGAAACTCGTATCTTCATTACTATTTATACCCCTTATTCAAAACCCAAAATTCAATTACCCCAATCACCGCCGCCGCCCCGTAAACCGCCAAAAACACCGGATACAACACCAACAACGAAAATTTCGTTTCGGCTAACACCTCTCCGTTTAAAATTAAACTCCAGGTTTCTCTCCCTAACCTCCCCCACATCCCCCAAATCCCCCACTTATATTTTCTTTTCGCCGCCCACTTCGCTTGCCAAAAAACTTGTCTCAAACTCGCCGGATTATCATGATAGTATTGCGCCTTCGTCGCCGTTGCTTTATACCCTAGTCTTTCGCTCAAACTCCAGTCGTCGGTATAACCCCGGCTTTCGTCAAATCCGCCCGCCTTGTCAAATTCAGTTTTCAAAATTGCCCGGAAAACCGGCGCCGTCTCCGGATAGTCCGCCGGAATTGCTCTTGGCTCATAAATTCCCTTTTGGTAATTCCAAAATCTGGCCCACAAATTATCCCAATTGCCGATAAATTCCGACTTGGAAAAAGTCCCTTTGGATTTTCCCTCCCGAATCGGCTCGGTTAATTCCTCCAAAAATTTTGGCTGAAACCTCATATCCGCATCGACAAAAACTAAGATATCGCCCGTCGCCTTCGCCGCCCCCGCGTTCCTCGCCGTCCCCGCCCCCCGATGCTCCTGCTTAATTTTTATAACCTTTATATCCCCTATCTCCCCTATATCCCCTATCTCCCTTATAATTTCTCCCGTCCCATCCGTCGAACCGTCATCCACCACGATAATCTCCTTCGCCCCCGCCGTCTGCCGCGCCAACGATTCCAGACAATCTCTAATCGTTTTATGTTCGTTATAAACGGGAATAATAATAGATATGTCGCTCATCTCTTGTATGGTTGTTGTATAATGACGTTGTTTATTATTGCATATTGGAGGCTATGAAGTTTTATGGAAGCTAATTTTTTGATTGTTGAAGGACTAAAAAAGCTTGCCCAAGAACAGGGAACCACTGTTATCGAAGCAGCTATGCTTGGCATACTGGCAGAATGGCCAGTAGGTGGTGCCCCTCCCGATCTTGATGATATTGGAGATATTATTGATGCTCTTAGAGAATTTAAGGTAGAAGATACGTATTTATACACTCAAGGATTGCTAAATGGTGCTGGATTAGGTGTCACAGCACGAAACACCGCTATTTGGGAGTCTACACACAGACTTATGCTTAATATGCAGGACCATAAAGCCTATGAGCACCTTACACCTCTAAAGAATGCACATCTTTCCTTAACTGGGAAAAGATTCTCACGTACCCCGTAGAAATTTTTCCCCAGTCAAACTTCTCCGCCTGTTTCATCGGTTCATCCCCCCAATTAGTTTCTGCCGCCAACTCCAAAGCCCCGGCGTACTCCAAACTGTTTTCCTGATTCTTAACAAAAATTCCGGCGCTTGCCCGCCTGCTTTCCGCCGACAGGCGGATTGCGGCGTGGTCACCGATCAATTCCCGCCGCAAGGAATCATCTGTAGCCACAACCGGCAAATTGCAGGCCATCGCCTCAAGGTAAACCAATCCAAAAGCCTCAGATTCTTCAGATACTAAGGTAAATACATTGCAAGCATTTAAATATTTTGGCATTTGGTCATGCGGAACTTTCAACCGCGAATATCTGTTAACCCCCAATAATTTATTCCCCAATTCATCAATCTCTTTCTCCATCGGCCCCTCGCCCAAAACCAACAGGCTTCCTCTCTTCAGTTCCGCTATCGCTCTAATAACCTGCCCCACTCTTTTATACGGAACCAGATTTGCCGCGGTAACAAAAATTGGCTTTTCCAGATTCAACTTTATCGGTTTAATTTTCGGATTAAATTTCTCTAAATTCACTCCGTGATAAATTTTAACGATTTTGATAAACGGATTGGCTTTTTTCGCCCATTCATACCCCTTTTGGGAAAACGCGATAAATAAATCCGGAAACATATACAAATTCCACCTGTCATCCCTGCCGATGCCGGCGTGCCCCCCGACAACCAGTTTGGCTCCTGTCAACCAAGCGTAAATCCGACAACCAAGCGATTGCCAATAACCATTCAACGGATAAATTATCGTAAGGCCAGGCCTTGCTTGCCTCGCCGACAGGCGGGCCGCGGCAAGGCCTGGCCTTTTTTGATTTCCCAGTAATTTCCAAGCCGAAGTTAAAATCTCAACCTGATGCCTCTTTCCCAACCGTTCCGCCAGCTCCGCCGCGTAATTCTCCACCCCCCGCTCGACTTTACCCTGATATCGGGAAATAAAAACAATTTTCATAATCTAGGTCATTGCGAGCGGAGGGACGTCAGACGTCCCGAAGCGTGGCAATCTCGCCGGGATTGCCGCGTCGTCCCGACGTGACATCGGGACTCCTCGCAATGACTAATAAAGTTCAAAATAATGATCTTTTACTTCCATTTTAGCGTCATTCCGGTACAAACGGTACTCTCCTTCCTGATCTATCAACTTCAAGTTATTATCTCTCAATTCAAAAGTCGACACTACAAATTTTACAGCAGTCTTTCCCAATAACTCCGCGTCCGGCTGCGGCTGTTGATTAAATACCGTATACGGAGGCAAAATCGGATGATAACCCGTCTCCTTATAACCGCCGGCCGCCTGCAAATACTCTACAAATGATTTTAGCTGGATCGGATTATTCCCCCCCAGTAGCGCTATTCCCATTCTCTGCGCCGTCAGTCGATCCAAACAACCGGTAGTGCAATAAGCTCTCGCCATTACTCCTCCCATCGCCATTTGCCGATAAAATCTTTTTGGCACCGGATCCTCCACCACCTCCCGACGGTTAAATATTCTCCAATCAAACCAGATAAACTCTATCAGCGTCAATCCGGACAAAACCGCAATAACAAAATTACTAAATTTCCGGCTCATCCTAATTCCCCTAATTTGCCCAATATCCCTAATTTGCCTAATCATCGAAGGAACGGCCAGTGCCGCCGCCAAACTCACGAAAATCCACGGTCTGGTGGTAATCCTCAACAACGAAAATCCCGGCAACTTGTTTATTAAATAAAACAATGGAGTTTTATTATTTAAAGCAACCACCAAGATAAAAATCGCCCAGATAAGCCAAAAACGAATTTCTGATAAGGCCCGGCCTTGCCGCGGCAAGGCCGGGCCTTTAAATACTAAGTATGCAATAATCAATAAAATCGGCACAGCTCCAACGTACAAAATCTCCTCGTTCTGCAGCACTGGATATCCTCCTGACAGCGGGAAAACTAAACTCTTGCCAATTTTCGTCCAACTCCACAGCGGCAGCGGCGCTTCCGCCAAATTTGCCCTCACCGTCTGTCCGCCAAACACCGCCAACGGCAACCACCGAGGTAAAGTCAACGCAGATACTATCAAAACTGCCAACAGTATCCTGATTAAAGATATTAAAGAAATTGTTAAGCGATCGCTTAACAAATTCTTTAATACGAAGTAACTGAAAACAAATATTATTGAATAGTAGCCTATATTCAGGTTATTGATAATAATCGCCGCCAGCGAAATAATAGCCCACCAAAAACTTTTCTTTTTCAAACCATAATACAACGCCGGCAGCCATGCCGCCGCAATTACCAACGTCCAATTCCCCTCCTCAATATGTCCCACCATTTTCGGTGAAAACACAAACATTATCGCCCCTAATAAGGCTAATTTGTTTACCCGCCGAAGCCTTGGCGAAGGCGGGCCGAATATGCCAAATTCCCCCAATACCTTCTTCATCGTCCACCCAGCCAGCGCCAAATGCCCGATCAGCAACACCAAAAATCCCGCCTCAACCGGCATTAACAAAAAAATGTAATTCGGCGGATACCACAAAAAATTCTGCGGATCCAAAAAATACGGCGTCCCGGCAAAAATCCACGGATTCCAGCTCGGAAATTTCCCCTGTTTAATACTGGTAGCGAAAAACTCTGCATCCGGCAAAAACTGCGTCGTCATATCGTTTCCCCGATAAAACAAAATGTCGAAAATCCCTCGGCCGTCACTCCTGTCTAAAACCTCAAATTGCTTCCCCATCATTGTCGAAAAATAAATTTCGGGATTATTTTCAAAATCCTTTAATCTGGACAAAACTTCTTGTTTCCCATCAGAATCTGCGAAGATATATTCTTGAGTTAATTGTCGAGAAACCCTCCCCCTTCCGATACTCCAATGATTCGAATAAGTAAAATAAACCAATGCCAAAGACAACAAAATAATCGCCGCCATTGCCGACACCCACAATCCGACTGAAACCTTAATCCCGTCATTGCGAGGAGTCCCGAACTTGCCGCTTCTTCCCAACTCAATCACCATCAACGCAATTCCAAACACCGCGTACGCCGCCAGCAAATGGCTCCCAAATCCCAATACCGGCAGCACCCCCAATAAATAAACTCCCAATCCCCGCGCCAATTTTTGCCTGAACATCAAAGTCAAAATCAATCCGGGGATTAAACTTAAAATCATCACCCACACCGGCAAGTTGCGGATTCCTTCGGGTATCATCAGCGCCCGAAGCAGGTACCACCTGATTGCGGCAAAAACTGCCGCCGGATCCAACATAACTCGATAGTCTCCTTGCGACGAAAATGGGTTAACTAGAAACTTAGTCCCGATTAATGCTAATCCAGCGGCAAAACCGAAAATCGCTATTCTTTTCTGCTTAAACCAAATCCACCAGACAATCGGCAAAAAAACTACAACTTCATGCGACAAAACTCCGAATAAATATAGTACGAGTCCACAAATTTGTAATAAAAAGGCTT
>Ga0209211_10000828_pt1 | contig 61447 bp, 65 predicted proteins | sample RifGroA2_FD_183992 | JGI IMG/M metagenome (GOLD analysis project Ga0209211, IMG submission 183992) | Groundwater microbial communities from Rifle, Colorado, USA - Groundwater A2 (SPAdes) (version 2) | ecosystem: Environmental > Aquatic > Deep subsurface > Groundwater | place: Rifle, Colorado... | reverse complement strand
CTTTCTGATGCGGCTAAAGGCTCTGAATCTAACTGGAATATCGCAAAAAGATTTATTGAAAAGTATACAGATTCAGACATGTGGTTTGAGGTAATGGTTTGTACTGAAGAATTTTTAAGTAATAAAGAAAACTGAGAAACAGAAAAATATAAATACTAGCGACGGCAGAGAGATATAGGATAAAAAATCATGCTAAAGGGCATGAAGTTTTCTCTACAAGTCCGGTTGGGGCGTATCATTTTTTAAGAGAGATAAATTATTTCAGTCTTTATTTTGAGGGTGACCTTCACTATCAAATGATTCTTGATGAACATGCTCCCATTTATGATTTTTTAATAACAATTTTGCATTTTTTCCAATCTGACTAGACTTACAATCTAGAGCAATAATTTTCAAAGCCTTTCCAACATAACCCCTATCTCTTATTTGAATGTGGCTATATCCTAGCTTTCCTATAAAACTTACAAACTTATTGCGAACTAAAATATTAAACTGTTTTTTGTTTCTAATCTCATATTTATCAGAAATTATATTCTCGGAAAAATCTGATAATAAATGTCCTCTTTTTCTTAACCTTCCGTCTAAGACTCTGGTAAATCTCTCTTTATCTCTTCTATCAGCAAAAAACCACAAAAAATAATCTAAAATTGACGGCCCGAATCTGTCAACTTTATTTTTGTCAAATATTTCTATTACTGCCCGATTAACAATAGCGTCGTCTTGACTTTCTCCTTGTCCGGCTAATTTAGATACTAGATACACTTTTCCGTCTGGATGTAAATTTGAATTAGATATATATTGTGCAACGCTATAAGGAGCTATTGCGAAATCATAAAATAGAGAATCATAAGCTTTAGAGTCTTTTTCTCTGCTTCCATTATTCAAATAAATTTCAAATCTATCTAATTGATGATATTCTCTTTCGTTGCGACCGTAATCTCCACCTAGAAAATCTCCAAATGATTTAACTACTCTCTCTAGATCTCTGTTTAGTCTATCTTCTAGTCTTCTAACTACTTCACCGCTGTTCTGCAATCTAACTTTCATAATAATATAAATTTCATTATTTATCTTTTCTGTAAAAAGCTATAGCAGTACCAGTAATATGATGAATGCCTAGACTTGATATCTCATTAAGATGATTAAATACACAGTCCCAACAGCTGTGTTCTGTCGGATCATAATCATGCCATACTATAATTCCCCCAGAGCTTACCATTTCAAACGCCTTGTCTGTATCGTTTTTTATATAATGCTCTGTGTGGCACCCATCTACAAAAACAAAGTCAATGGAATGTGCATGACCTCTAATTGGGAAATCTGACGAGTCTCCAAATAATCTAGTTATTCTTTTAGCATAATGTGTATCCTCAAAAACAATCTTTTTTCTATTGTCAATATAAAACTGATTGGAATTTCCTATTTCTTCTTTCCTGTCAGGTTGATTAATCCATGGAAGGTCAAGAGTGTAAATCTCTGCTTCTGGAGAATTCATTGCCATAATTAAAGTAGTTCCTCCTTCAAAAGTCCCAATCTCAAATATCTTTTTAGGTTTTTGCAACTTGCACAGCTTCGCCATAACTTCGCACTCAAGTCTCGAGCCAAGATATCCATTTTCAAGCTTAATTTCCGGCAGATTAATATCTCCAATTTCACGATTAAACATATTTTTTAGTTCATCATAGCATATTTCATTTATCATGTTGGATACAATCAATAGAATTTACTGTAATCTGACTTTTTAAATCTTTGTAGTGTAACTACTATAAAATAACTCTATATCAAATTATCAAGAGTTTTCACATATATTCCTATAGGAATATAGGGGGAGATAAAGTAATATTTTATACTGCTTAATGATATAAATCCAGTTTTACCTTCTTGTTTCATTTAGAACTTCTTCAAGATACGTTCTATATTCACAATTAGGCAGTTTGCCAATTATCTTTTCTAATCCTGCCGAAGAGAGAAATCCTGCTCTAAATGCTGCTTCTTCAGGGCATCCAATTTTTATTCCCTGTCTTTTTTCAATAGTCTGTACATAAGCCGAAGCATCATGCAGACTGCTGCTTGTGCCAGCATCAAGCCATGCAAATCCCCTAGATAGCTTGTATACTTTAAGCTCGCTGTTATTCAAGTAAGTCATATTAACATCAGTTATCTCAAGCTCTCCTCTGGAAGAAGGCTTTAGATTTTTAGCTATTGAAACTACTTTATTATCATATAAATATAATCCTGGGACGGCATAATTGCTCTTAGGAGATTTAGGCTTTTCCTCAATGGATATTGCTTTTCCTCTGGAATCAAATTCAACTACTCCATATCTTTCAGGGTCATTTACATGATATCCAAATATAGATGCTCCATCTCCAAATTCGCTGAATGCTAGATTGAAACCATCAGCCCCATAGAATATATTATCTCCAAGTATAAGTGCGACAGAGCCTTTTCCTATAAATCTTTCTGCAATTAGAAATGCCTGCGCGATTCCTTCAGGTTTCTGTTGCTCCATATATTCAAATGAAGTTCCCCACTGATTGCCATTGCCTAAAAGCTGCCTAAATATTGGAATATCCATGGGCGTTGAGATAAGGCAGAATTCATTTACCCCATTTTCTATGAGTGTAGTAAGAGGATAATATATCATTGGCTTGTCATAAACCGGTTGAAGCTGTTTGCTTGCGACTTTAGTCAGAGGATATAGTCTTGAACCGCTTCCACCGGCCAGAATTATCCCTTTCATTTAAACCATCCATTCATAAAGTTGAGTTATATCATATATATTTAAATATTCTTGGCATAGATTATCATCTTAGAAAATGATTCGCAATAGCCCATCTCAATTAGTGAATGATTACGAGTTCGTTCAGTCAATAAGATATAAGGTGACTAAATTCTCTCATTTAAGACTATATGAATCAATGGAAGAGGGAGACAATAGGCACAAATCTGAATTATTATTCAAAATGCTAAAGAGGGATGGTTTCAATGTCAGAAAATTAAAAGTTGTTTTCGACTGGAAAGATTTGCCAATCCCTCATGAAGTTATAAGGCACCTTAATCGTTCAGGCACCCTCTGGGTTCATACTATTTTAGAGGTTAAAATAGGAGGGAGATGGGTTAAGTTAGACTGCACATGGAATAAGGAGTTGGAAAGAATTGGATTTCCTGTGACTAAAAACTGGGATGCAAATTCAGATACTTTTCAGGTAACAAAAGGAGTAATTGAGTTTCACGCCGCCAAGAATCTTAAAAATATAAAACGTCCTCTTAAAGAGGAATCAAAATCTTTCGCTCTAAATCTTAATGACTGGCTTAAAAGATCCTATCTATGACTGTTACTACTAGTTAGTCTCTACAACCGAAAGATTTATATACTCTGAATATATTTGATTATTATGACAAATAATCAAGATCAACCAAATGATTATCAGCAGTATCTCAGTTTGATGGACGCGAGAGGTAAATTAAGCACCCTCGTTAAAACGGAGAAAGAAGATCCAAGAGAGGATAAGAAAAAAGAAGCATTTGGAAAATTGCAAAAAGAGTTATATGACTTTCTTCCTGAAAATTTGAAGAGCGCACATCCTTCTCCAGAAAAGCTAAATGAGGAATTATTAAACACTACCTTAAGCACAAGAATGCACTCTCTCACTAAAGAAGCAGGAAGATATTTTAATCTGGAATCAATTGTTAGAGATATACCTGAAAAAACTCTTGATAGATTGTTAAAAACACAATATGTCGATAAACATATACCTGCAGAAGATAAACCTATAGTTAATGCATACAAGCAATATATTGGAGTCAAGGATTTTATGTCTAGATATGAATCTGGCGGGGCAATTAATCCAGAGGAACAAAAGGTTATTTATTCTGCAGCCGCTCATGGAGCTGGAGAAATTGAAGCTGAAAAAAGTCAGGACAGACAAGGCAAAGAGTTTGCTCGTGCAATGGCTGCTGCTGCAGTTGCTCAAAGATTTGTAAGCCCTGAGAAAATAAAGGAATTTGCAAAGAAAGGACTTGAAGTTCAAGCAAAAGAAGCTGAAGAAAGCTACAAATTAATTGCTAAAGGCAAGAATATTCAGGACATAGTTCGCGGCGGAGTCAAAGCTCTTGCAGAAAAGAATTTCCCATTGGCATTCGAGCTGGTATATCGTGCTGAAAGAGATAAACTTGAAGAAGAATAACTCTAATCTTTCTTTTTGCTTTTCTCAACCAAGACATCAACTAAACGAGTCATCTCACTAAGAAAATCTTTGGCTCTCTCGCTCCATTTGTCAAGGTCGTCTCCCTTTACATCGTGAATTTCATGATGGGCAACTGATTTATGAATTAAATAAATTTGATGGAGCTCATGCGCATAATCTAGCTTTAGCATTCCAGTGTCAACAAATACCTCCTTTAACATAGAAGGTATATGTTCAGGACTAGGCGGAAGCTTGCCAGCAGTCATTAAAGCTGCTTGTGCAGAATCAACCATGCACCAATATATACCTTCAACAGCGCTTACTTTGGCTGCACGGCTTCTTAATAAATGGGTTGGTGCTCTCTGCAAAGCAATATAAACAGCTTCAACAGTTGACTTTATCTTGCCTTTTTGCAGCAATATTTTTAATGGATTAAAGAAACCTCCCACGTCAATAAGAACTTCTCCATAACGCAGTATATTTATTATAACTGCATCTCCTTCCATTAAGTCCTGCCACCAAGTTGTGAGCTTGACAGTGTTTACATGCAATTCACGCGGATATGCGCTATTGGATACAAGTTTCCCCATTTCTTCTCTATACCATGCTACAAGCTCCAAATCCCATTCTATTGCAGCATCGTCAATTATAATTATTATGTCAATATCAGACTTTTCTGTAGAGGTATTTTTGGCTTGAGAACCGAATAGAATGCTCGCCTTTATTAATCTGTCAAATTTTTGATGTACTCTTGTGGCAAAGTCCATGGCTATTTCTTTCTCATTAGACCAGCTAGGGCCCTTTTCAGGAGAGCTCTCTTTCAGAGTTTTTACAGCTACCGCTTTCACCTTTCTTTTTTTAAGATTTTGCTCCATATACCTTATATTCCTTACGGCAGACTTATTTTTAAATGTTTACTAGCATGATTTATGAGTTATCTTTTTAGCAGACAGTTTGTGTTTTCTAATTCTTCATTTATCTTGCAGAATTTTCTATATGTTTTATAAAATAAATCAAGATTAGCAGAAGAAAATCCTGTAAATTGCATCATCCTCCCTTTTTTACAAGACTTTCTATACCTCTGCTTCTTCTCCAAGGTCTATGTGCCCATTCATTAATAATAGTGTTGGAAATAGTTTCTATTCGGTCTGTTTTAGAGATTTTCCATCCATAAGATACAAATTCTCTTGCAAGAGAAATTATATCTCCATCTTCAATGCAATTATTATTAAGAAGACTGTGAATATCCACAGCCGCCATGTTTGCATCATTAGTTCCGGCTTCCTTTACAAAATACAGAGTATATATTGTTTGAGATTTGGGCACAAAATAAAATAAATTTAAGTATTTATATGGTGTAGTGTTATTCGTTAGGAGTTCCTGAAAATCTACTTCTTCCACTCATATTTCCCCCAAGTTCAACCGGAAGCGTAGAGAATCCCCCACCATATACTGTGTGATGAATGTCGGGATTTAATCCATATCCGGCGAAATAACCTCCACTCATGCTTCCTCTTGCAGTACTCCAATAAGGAGATGCCTGCATTGCATAAATTGGAGAGCCGAAAGCAGCAAAACTTTCAGCCAGAGGACTATGTTTGAAATGATTATACCAGTCTCCAGTCTCAATTATCTTCTTAGCTTGCTTTGCATATTGGTCAAGAATTTCCATGTGCTTCTTTATAGGCACGTTTCCCATCCCCATTGGCAGTTCAGTATGTTCTAAACCAAAATTATCTGAAAGATGAACGTGCTTGACAAATGGGGCGATTTTTTTAGTTTCTTTCTCTAAATCTTTGTCATCATAACCAAACTTTCTTATCATATTTATATGGCCAACGTCCCAAGTAATGCCAATTTGCTTTTCAGCTATTTTCCTGGCTTCATCTTCACTAACTCCGTCATCCTGCAGCTTTTTCTCGAATTTCTTACGGGTAGATTTAATTAAATCCCTCAAGTCTTCGCCCCGGCTCAATGCTCCCCCTGCGGGAGGATTTTCTATGCTTATGATTGGCGCTTTTTCCCCAAATTTATCATAAGATTTATATGCAATTCCTGCAAATGTATCTGAAGCTTTATCAATGGCAAACTCATTTAATGGCTTGTATATTTTAGGTACATCATTTAAGGTGCTTAAAGTCTTAATACCATCTACAATTTCCTCATTTAGCTTAGCCATATTATCGGGCTTCTCCAGATTTTCTTTATTAATTTTTGGCAGAATTTCCGCCCTGAAAGCTTTAAGCTTATCCAAGTCTTTCTCATTATTAGATAAAACTGCCGCAGAATAAGCTTGATTGTACAGATTCTGAAGCTCATTATATGCCGTTCTTACATAATTTTCAGCATGATTTAACTGACTCATTAATTCGCCTGCTGCTTTCCTTGTTTCTGGGCTAAGAGCGTTAAGATATTTCTGCCCTTCAGGAGTTCGGCTTTTAGCATAAACATTAACTAACTCATCGGTTGTAAGTTTTGTTTGTGGGTCTAGCTGCTTTACTTGCTTTATTGCCGATTCAAGGATAGCACTTGATTGATGAGCATTATAGCTTGCATGTGTCAGTGAGTTATCCCAGTTTTCCTTGTTTAATTTAGTCAGGGTTTGTTCAGCATTTGGAGTTGTATCCTTGAAATAATCTTCTTTTATCTTTAAAGGCGCAAATTTCCCTTCTCTTTCATCAATAACCCAGAATTCGCTTACCTGTTCTTTTCCATCTTCTGTTTTCTTTCTCGTTTTTATTTCTGGCAGGCCAGCAGAAGAATGAAAAGTCACGACTAAATTGCCATCAGAATTAATCTTTTGCCCTCTCTCAACAGCACTCCACATCTGGCGTTCTGCCTGAATCCTCTTTTCTTCATCCCACCCATCTCTTCCTATTCCAGTTGGCTCTACAATCGGCCCATGGAATGTTAATTCAGCTCCAACTAGTTTTCTAAGTTTGTTTAATTCCTCTAAATGTTGATTTGGTATTGATTCAAGTATGTTTGGAGTTATAGCAGATACTTCAACTGCTTTCGTTCCAGTGTTAAACTTATCAGCTACTGCTTTCAACTGATTAGCAGTTCTTGGATCCGTAGAAATCCCAAAGCTCCCGGCAGGAGCTCTATAAGAAGAAAATCCTTGAAATAGCTCATCATTATCAGGATTTATTGTGTAAGCTGCACCCCCGTAAAATTGATAATCTCCCCCCATATTACCTAAACGCCTGCCAGGTATATAAATATAACTTTCACTTAAATATCCCAGGGCATCTTGCGTTTAGTTCTTACTTCTGCCACGCCTCTCTCGGCTTCGTATTTCTTCCCATCATCTTGGATAGGGAAGCGTTCTCTCTGTCTTTCATTTCCGGAAAGAACGTTTTGTTGAGGAGAACTAGTCAACGTTCTTTCATCCCTTAGAAGCATAGGTGATATTTGAGATGCTCTTGCAGACGCGTATTCTTTCTTTAATTCGTCCTGTCTAATTTGAGTTTCATAAGCTGAAAATTCTTTGCTTCTCGCCTGATTATTTGCGACAGGTGTTTGCGCTTGCTCTCGTGGAGCTGCCACCTGTCTTTCTCTATCAACCCTTATCAATGTAGTCGGCCTTTCTGTATCGGTGGAAAGCCATGCCTTGGTTTCAGGCGACTCGTCATTAGTCATTTCCTCAAGGCTAGCTTCCTTTTCCTTATCATTTATCTTCACTTCTTTTACTTTAGGCTCAATCAGCCTTATTATTTTCACCTTAGTCATTATCTATACAATATAAACAATTATTTAAATTGTGTGTTTCAAGCGAAGTAGATTTTATGGACTACACAAGGTCAGGAACAGTAAACAATCCCTTTGACTTCTTGTACAAATCATAAAGTCTATATGCTCTTCTTCTGGCTCCAATTATTGCCTGTGACCTAAGAAGCTCTTCTACTTGTGAATCCTTAGGTATGATTTTCTTGTCGTTGAATTCTTCCTTCTTCTCGCTTTTTTCTTCCTTCTTCTCTTCCTTAGACTCCTCTTTATTTGGCTTGAAAATAGAGAGGAGCTCGGAGAAAGGATTTACATCTCCGCTTTTCTTCTCTTCCTTAGACTCCTTTTTTTCATCTTCTTTCATGAATTCGTCTATGTCTTTCATCATAACCTCAAGACTCTCTCCAGTTGCCCCCTCAACAAGCTGCAAGACATCTTTTAAATCATCCTTTAGCAGTGCGCTCTTGAATATTTTTATTTCATCTTCATTCAGTCCATAACCGCTGAATATAATCTCTATTCTTCCTCTGAAGCCATATCCTCCCTGGTTTGTTCTTTCAGGTATGCTTCTGAAATGGAACTCTACCAGAACAAGTGAAGCGTATTTTCTTAATTTTTTATCTCCTGCAATTTTAGGAAGGTCTCCCTGAGCAATATCCGCATCAGGACTATATGGAGCAGTTCCCATAAGAACAAGCTCCAATATAGATGTATTAAAAGCGCTTACCAATCCAGCGGCGAAGCTCCCAGACCAGCTTTCAGGATTAGCATTCTGTTCCAGTTTTTGAGCCGCTCTTAAATATGGTTTAGCCCATCTTGCGTATAGTTTGACAGTGCTTACTTGGCTTTTCAAATATGTGCGTTCTATCTGGTATCTTTTCCTTAATTCTCTTTCAGACTCGTCTATCCACCGAAAGAACTCTCCTACTCTCTGTTGTATTATTCTTCTTACTCTGTCGTTAAGGTCCAGCCCGCCTTCTCTTTCAGATTTAGTAACATGCTCAAGTGATTCGGCAGACATAAAAGCGTCAATTACAGTTACGTAATCAAACTGCTGTATAAGTCCCTTTAAAGCAGTTGGCCCTCTTTTTACATCAACTGTATCCATCCATATCTGTTTCAATGAGAGCAAAGCTGAATTCTTCTTCGTCTTATCTTCACTGTGATAATCATTATAGAGGGCAAGTCTTATCTTGAACTCTTTAAGATCGTATATTAAGCTAAGTATTGATTTTATAACTTGATTTGCCGAGCCAAGAAGTTTCATCCCTTCCTCCTGCATTTTTGTGGCTTTCATGTTCATTTCAGAGAAATGTCCGGAACCTGGTGAAGAGACGAAGTTGTCTATGAGCTTTTCAGTTTTTTTATATTCTTCAGACATTTTATCAATAATCCAGAAATATGTTGGCTCCAATCCTTCAGAAGTTGAATCATATATCAGAACATTTTTTTGTGCCGGGCTTTTCAAACCGTGCTTTTCTGCCGGGCTTTTAAATTGTATTTCTACAAGGTCCATTGGCTCTGTTTCCCGTGGTTTAGCGATCTCTGCCGCCTTTAGATACCCTTCTTTTGCAGCGACTTCCTTTACCTTTTTTATCAGCTCTCTATCGCTCTTGTCACAGTATAAGTCTGGACGTATTGCCGCTATAAGATTGTGAATATTGACTGCCATGCCTCTTTCTAATTTGCAAAGTTGCACGCTTATTTAAAACTATTGTGTGTTGAGAGTGTTAAGTTTTCGGGAGATAGGTAAGCTGTTAAGTGTTGGGAGTTTTACTCTAAACTTTTAATCAAGGCTTCTTTAAACTCGTTTTCTCTATGTTCCATATAGAAAGGTAGTCCCACCAATTTATATTTTGTTGTTTCTATGAACTTAATTAAGTCATTAGAATTAAATCTTTTCTGAATTGAAAGTAAAAACTGCTCTTTCCATTTATCAGTTTCTTCTAAAAATTGTCCCTTTGGTTCTATAAATATCTGATAAACTAATTTCTTCCCGTTTTTATCTCTCATAAAAAGAACAAAGTCAGGAGCAAAGGCATCTCCATCATCAAAATTGTATAATTTAAAGTGCAGTTCGTTCCTTATAACGTAAATCCAGTCATATTTTTCTTTGAAGTTTTCGTTGATTAATCTATCAATTAAGAGAATAAATGCTTTCTCTTCACTTGTCCCATAGTTTGCATTAAAAACATACCAATTTTTATTTTCTAAAAATTCTTCTTGCCCATCTTCTCTTTTCGTATCTTTTTCTACTTTGATAATCTTGTCAATAAAGATTTTTGATATTTTTTCAGGGAAAAATTCGCTTGTCCCTATATAGTCTTTTTTGTTCAACTTAAATTTTAATTCTATTTCATTAAGAACATTAATAATAGCCAGAAATTTGTCCTTATTTGAGATGTTATCTATATCTTCTTTAATCCCTGAAAATACAATTTGAATATCTGCTAAGTAACTCTTATCTTCCAGTAATTCAGAGATAGATTTAATGTTGGGAATATATTTTTTTATATTTTCAAACTTAAAGAATTCGCTTCTTGCTAAAGCATTTAGAATTATGTGTTTTTGTATTTCTCCTATCTTAATTGTTTTAGTCTTTTTTTCTATCTGTAAATTATCATAATTTTCATCTGTTAAAGCTCTTGTAATCTTTCCCTTCATTGAATAAAGATTAAAATTAAAATCTTTATCTTTAACTCCTAAGTCCGAGAAAGATTTAACTTTTGAATAATCTTTTTTTACCTTCTTGTTTATGTAAACAATTCCATTCTTAAAGAACGGCGATTTTTTGAAACCCTCTTTTAATTTAAGTTCTTTTTCAGTCGTCTTTTCATCCATTAAACCTTCTTCTACAAGAGCTTTTTTTATTTCAGAAATATACCTTGATTCATTTAAACTATGATAGTGTAGTTCTTCCAATATCCTTAACTCATTGTCTAAGTCTTTATCATATTTTCTCTTAAATCTTTCTTGTTCTTCGCTTGTCTTAAATGGAAAATACCTTGCTCCTCTTCCTATTAATTGAGCTTCGGCAATAGTAGTTTTCCCCACCTTACTACCTTTTGCATCTCTTGTTTCATATAGTCTAACAATATCGAACAAGTTTAATACATCCCATCCTTCGTTTAGCTTTTGAACAGCAAAAATAGCTCTTATCTGATTATCATTGTCTTCTAAAGAATTAATTAAAAGTTGATATTTTTCTTTTTCTGATTCTTCATTAACACTTAAACACTTGTTCTCTGCAAAATTAATCTTTAGCTTTTTTATTAGTATATCTATTGATATATTCTCTTTTTCATAAAAGGAAAAAACTTTTTTTATTTCCTTTATATCGGTTCTTGATTTAATCTTGATTATCTCTTCTTTTGAGAGATTTTCAATCAAATTATGAAATAACTCTTTATTCTCATTTGATTGTTCTATTGTCTTTTGTGCTTTAAATAAAATAACTGGTTTTATATTTAGTCCGTGCTTTCCTGCTATGTCCTGTTTATATTGATTAAGAAGAATTGATAATAGTATCCTTTCTCTTCTTTCTAAATCTGCCTGTAAAATATTTACTTCTTTGGAATATCCATCGTTTCTGAAATGTCTTAAATCATACTTGTAAACTATCTTATCTTTATATTTTGTTTCAATATCTTTATGTAGTAAATCGAGGGTTGCGGTGAATTCTAACAGAATATTATCAATGTGCTGATTAAAAACTTTTATAATCGTATTTTCCCAATTTGGTTTTTCAGTTAATTCTTTTTGCTTTGTTTGAACCTGTCCGTGATGTGCCTCATCAGAAAGAATAACAACTTTATTTTGCTTAAAATCTTCAAAAGTTATAGAATTTTCTTTCTCTTTGTTTAAATCAATATGTAATTGTTGAATAGTTGTAAAACAAATGTTTATATCTTCAATATTTACACCTTCAAAATTATTTACATCATTAACTTTTATTTCTTTATTTTCAATATCTATCTTGTTATTAAAAAGATATTTATTGGAGAGATTATTCAAAAAGTTATCTTTGGTCTTTTTTATAATATTATCAGAATTTACAAAAAATAAGAAGTTTCTATATCCCAGATTATATAGATAAAGAATTAACCCAGCCATAATCATGGTTTTTCCGCTCCCAGTAGCCATATTAAATAATAAATGGGCTGGCATTTTTCTTTCAGGATAATTATTAAGATAATAGAAAAACCTTGAAAATGCCTCAACCTGATAAGGTCTTAATGGTAGTTTTTGATTAAGATTTTTTATTATAAAATCAGGGACTTCTCTTTTTAATCCACCTAATTCTGAAAAAGTATCTAATTTCTCATATAGGAATTGTTCTTTTTTAACCATTTCTTAAAGCCCCATAAATTTTTTAGTTTTAGTATTAATATATTTTCCGCCCATATTAATTGGTTTATTCAGTATTATTGGTATTGCATAGGGTTTTAGATGAGATAATTCTAATACCATCGCATTTTTTCTCTCTCTATCTCTAACGTATGTCTTGAACTCTGAAAGATTAAACATTATTCTATTCTTATATTTAGATAAAATCTCTCCAGAATTTAAAAAATATATTTTCTTAATCTTCCCTTCTCCAATAATGGACTTGTTTGAACCAGAAGCATAAAAATAAACTTTCATGCCTTCTCTCAAACTTATTTTAGATTTCTTATTTACAGAAACTCCGAGATACTTCACAAATATGTCTCTTTTCTTTTTAAAAAGGTTATCAGTTATCTCTTGTGGTAGCGAGTATACTACTCCATAAATTTTTTTTGGATTAACCATTTATTCTCCTTGATAGAATTGTTTGTTTAATTCCTTATCTTCCTTATCAACCTTAAAATGAGAATCTTCTATTTCTGAAAGATTAACATACAACTGGTTTTTATTTAACATTTGGATAAGAATTTCTTTTTGTTTATTGGTAGAAAGTTGCTTAAATTCTTCAAGGTGTTCTTCCGCAGTTTTAATATCTACATTGTAATTAATAAAACTCTTCTCTTTCATCTCTTCCCATATTTTAAGAAGTTCTTTAGTATTTTGGGCTTTGTAAATTTTTTCTATAAAATCATCATTGTATCTTGCTAATTCACAATAAACGAAATCTCCACCACCCTTCCAATTAATCAATTTAGATATTCCCGACTCATCATAATCTTCTATTGTTGGGCTTAACTTCCCTTTATCTTTCTCAACCCCAATAACACTCTTTAATCTCTTAACTGAACCATTCTCTTCATAATTAATCTGTTCTATTCCGATATATTGCCTACCCATTTTATGAGCAACTGCCCCCGTAGTCCCGCTACCGAAATGATAATCCAAAACTATATCTCCCTTATTGGTAGACATTTCTACTATTCTCTTAATCAACCTTTCTGGTTTTTTACCTTTATTTAGGATTACTCCACCTTCTTTTGCAATACCCTCCCAAGCAATATCAGTCCAAATGTTAGTGAGAAGATTAGTTGGTGTTTTAATTCCATCTAATTCTCTAACTTTAGATTCATAAAAAGTCATAATTTCTCCATTTAAAACAAGTCTGTTTCTTTTATTCTCTCTTTCAACGATAACAATTTTATCTTTCTTTTCCAAAGATTCCGCCTTAGCTTTTAATGTTTCTTTTCCAGCATCGTTATTAATTGCTGTAAAACGGAATACTTTACTACAATTTTCAAGTGCTTCTTTTCCAACTTCACTCATAAAGATAGATTTCCCAAATTTTTTTATTGCTTCTTTAGACGATTTAAAACCTAATTTCTTCGATACATATTCAGAAATACTTTCTATTTTCCAGTCTTTAATGAGAGATTCCTTATTAACAACAATAAATTTATAATTTTCATCATATTCGCAAGATTCATATTGAGGTATATATTCCCAGTTATCTTTCTTTTTTCCATAAATTAAAATATATTCCGCTGATTCAAATAATCCTCTGTTTACAATCTTAAACCCTGTTGGTGCACGAACTTTTATACAAATCTTATTAATGAATTGTTCTCGTGTAAAAATTTCATCCATTAATATGTGAAGGTATGCTATTTCTCTGTCGCTTATTTGAACAAATATTGCTCCTTTTTCACTTAGTAACTCTTTCGCAACCTCCAACCTATTTTTCATAAAAGTTAACCAAGTAGAATGATTAAAGTTATCATTATAACCAAAACTATCGTTTCCAGTGTTATATGGTGGGTCTATATAAATTAATTTAATTTTTCCCTGAAATTGTTTTTTTATTGAATGTAATGCGAGAAGGTTATTTCCTTTGATAATCAGGTTTTCTTTAATAATTCCTTTCTCATCTCTCTTAAGCTCATTTACTTTTTCTTCTCCTTTTGGAGTATATCTCTTAAAATTGGTTAAAACTTTTGGTTCTAACAATCTATCTATTTCATCTTGTGCAAGAATTTCGTTGAAAAATATTTCTTTTCTTTTGTCTTCTTCTTTTGTCTGTCCGCCCTCAAGAATACAATCTTTAAATGGAAAAGATAAAGCTACTTCTCTTTTCTCTTTTAGTAATTTATCTCCAATAGATAAACCTATTTTATTTTTGTATTTTGTATAAGAATCATTGAGAAAATTTTTATCTTGTATATAATCAATAAACTTATTCATTTCAAAAATCCAATGCCCCTTAATTTCTATAAAGAATTTGTCTTTAATTTCTTTGTTTGATAAAAGAATTGAAATTAAATCTTTATCAATTTTCAACGCCCCATTTATTATTTCTGCTCTAATTAATTCATTATTTTCATCTACAAATCGTGAATCTTTTTTTAGCAATTCTGTAAGTGTATCATTAAATGATTTCATTTTTTATCTTTATTCTCCCTTTTTAGATAATCTTGTATTGATAATTCTATTATTGGCGACCTTGCTGTTACGACTGGTTTTGTTTTTGAACAATAATCGTCCAATTCCTTGAGAGTTTTCTTGGTTATAGAAATAGTTATGCGTTCTGTTCCACCCTCTTTTTTCATAATTTAAATAAGAAGATTGTGACTTATAAGCTTTAGTATGAATGTTATGATTAATCATATCATTACATATTGATACGCCTATTTAATATTTATCTTTTAGAACAAATTTATTTTTTCTTTAAGTTTTCCTTAATAATTTTCTCTAACCAATCAGAAATATCCACTTGTTGCATTATACAATGAATTTTAACCTCTTGCCATATTTCAGGGCTTATCTTAATACTTGTAGTTTTCCTCTCCATAAAGAATTATAGTATTATTGCTTTATAAATACTTCTATTAAGTATTACATAATACTACACTACAACAATGTTTAAATACTATTAGTATTATAGTATTATATGGAAAATACACAAGAATATATTAAGAATTTCTCGGAATGGAGAAACGAAAGAGCTAAGGCAATTTTAGAGAAAGGCAACCCTGAAACTCTTGACGAATTTACTTATTTAGTTCCCTCTCAAACTTCAAACAAAAAATACAAGGTAACTCATATAGATGCTTATTCTTGCGAGTGCGAGGACTTTAAACGAAGATGTCAAGGTAAAAATCTTTATTGTAAACATATTAAAGCTATTCTATTATTTGAGAAGGTTAAGGCGAAATATGAAGTAGGACCACAAGTTGAGAGAGAAATAGAATTAATCATAGACACGCCACAAAAGGATTTATGCCCAGAATGTAACTCTGAAAATTTAATTAAGTCAGGAATAAGAAAAACACAGATTGGAGAAAAACAAAGATACGAATGCCGAGATTGTAAAAAGAGATTTGTTCTTTCGCCAATTAAGAACATTAAAGGTAACGCTAAACTTGTTTGTTTGGCTATGGATTGTTATTATAGGGGATTATCTTACCGAGACATAAGCCACCAATTTCAGCAGTTCTATAATCTAAAAATATCTCATGTTACTATAAGAGATTGGGTTTTGAAGTTCGGCAACATAATGGAGAAATACAGCGAGAAAATTCAACCACAGATTAAAGGGGTATGGAACGCAGACGAAACTTTAATCTTAACTAAAGAGGGCAAGAATAAAGAGAATACTAACTATCACTATGTTTGGAATGTTATGGATAATAAAACAAAATTCTTACTTGCCTCTGAATGTTCTGGGCGTTCAAGAAAAAGCAAAGACGCACAGCACGTTTTTACAGAGGCTTGGAAACAGAACGGAAAAATGCCAAACCAAATAATAGTAGATGGTTATGCAGGTTATCAAGATGGTTGCAGAAAAACCTTTAGAAATTGGGGAAACGAAAGAAAAGTCAAGTTTACTTCAATCAAAGGACAGAGAAAAGCTGTAAACAATAACGCAATAGAAAGCCATCACTCACATCAAAAGGAATTTCATAAAGTAAGGCGAGGAGTTACAAAAGTTCAAGAATATCAAGATGGCTTCAAAATCTTTCATAATTTCGTGAGAAAGAACAGCAGACAAAACCTAACACCTGCGGATAAATGCGGAATTGGAATTAAAGGAAATGCGTGGGAAACTCTACTATTAAACTCAATTAAATACAATAACTCCCGTGACTTAACAGGAGAGGAGAAAATCGTGGAAACTCCCTAATTCCTAACACTCTCTTGTGTGTTAATCTATGATAAAATTACTCATCGCTATCAAGTGTCTTTTGAGCTTCGGCAGGAATTCCATCTGCCATGGGAACTTTTACAATATCTGCAACTTTATCGCCTTCCTTTATTTTTACAACGTGAACTCCCTGTGTTGCTCTCCCCATAACCCTCAAGTCTTTCATTGAAACACGAATTACCATTCCTTTTGTAGTTGTTGCAATTACAGAATCTTTGTCATTTACTGAAAGAGAGCCTATTACATCTCCAGTTTTATCGCTCGTTGCAAGATTTATCACTCCCTTTCCTGCTCTTGCAGTCTTTCTATACTCATCCAAGTCCGTGCGCTTTCCATACCCTTTGATGGTTACCGTTAATATTGTTGTCTTCCCATCTAAAGGCAGGCTTTCAAGAGATACGACTTCATCATTCTTTCCTAAATCAATGCCTATTACACCGTAGCTTGCTCTCCCCATAGACCTTACCTCGTCTGTGCTGAACCTTATCGCCTGGCCCTTCTTGGTAATAAGCAATACTTCTTGATTGTCAGCTACTCTCCGCACATTTATTATCACATCAGACCCATCAACTGGAAGGTTCATTATTCGCACACCGGTGTTTCTTGGTTTGCTTACATCTTTCAAAGGCAGTTTTTTAACCTGTCCTTTCTTTGTTGCAAACATCAAATACCCCTTTTCAAAATCTTTTATTGCCATGACATTTGCTATCTTTTCATCGCGCAAGTTAAGGACGTTCACAATAGCTTTTCCCTTGCCTTGACGTTCTGCCGCAGGCACGTCATTAGCTTTAAGCCAGTAAATTCTTCCATTATTCGTGAAGAACAGCAAATAGTCGTGAGTTGAACATGTAATCATCTTTCTTACGAAATCCTCTTCTTTAAGTTCAGCCCCGCTGACTCCTGCCCCCCCTCTCTTCTGTTCCCTATAAGCTTTAACATCTACCCTCTTTACATATCCTGCTTCACTTATCATTACAACAACATCTTTCTTTTCTATAAGGTCTTGTTCAGTAATTTCTTCAACTCTCTTGATAATCTTAGTTCTTCTCTCATCCCCATACTTGCTTTTTAGTTCATTCACTTCTTTCTTGATTAACTTTAGAATCTCTTTTTCATCTCCAAGTATTCTCTTTAGTTCAGAAATGCTTTCTTTAAGTTTCTTCTCTTCATCTTTTAGCTTTCCTGATTCCAGATGAGTAAGCTGTTGAAGTCTTATTTCAAGAACTGCTTTTGCCTGTCTGTCAGTTAGTGCAAACTTCTTCATTAATCCTTCGTGTGCCGCACCTGTGTTTTCAGATTTCTTTATGAAATCAACCACTTTGTCAATCTCTTTTAATGCGAGAAGCAATCCAAGAACAAGTTCTAATCTGTCTTCAGCTTTGGTTAATTCAAATTGTGACCTTTTACGGACAATCAATTGGCGATACTTGACGTATTCTTCAATGATGTTCTTGATATTGAGTATTCTTGGCTGTTTTCCAACAAGAGCAAGCATATTAGCATCGAAACTTGTTTCAATATTTGTCATTTTGTAAAGTTTATTTAATGTAAATTTAGAATCCACATCTTTCTTTAACTCAATTACTATTCTTACTTTTCCTTTTGCCGATTCATCTCTAAGATCAGAAACATCGGGCAGTTTCTTCTCCGTAGCAAGACGGGCAATAGTTTTGACAAGTTCAGCCTTATTGACCATGTAAGGAATTTCAGTTATTATTATGGCCTGCCTTCCTTTATGCTCTTCAATTGTATGCCTTGCTCTGATTATTATCTTTCCTTTTCCATTTAAGTACATCTCGCGTATTCCAGAGCCGGTAACAATTCCCCCAGTTGGAAAATCAGGACCCTTTACAATATCTGCCAGTTCTTCTATTTTTATTTCAGGCTTGTTGATATATTCTATAATTGCATCAGCCACATCTGTCAGGTTATGGGGTGGTATATTAGTAGCCATGCCTACGGCAATGCCCGTTGCTCCATTAAGTAATAAATTGGGAAGTTTGGCAGGAAGTGTTTCAGGCTCCTTCAAAGAATTATCAAAGTTAGGCCTCATTTTAACAGTCTCCTTCTCTATATCAGTAAGCAATTCTTCAGAAATCTTGCTTAGTTTAGCTTCGGTATATCTTTGTGCTGCCGCACTATCCCCATCCATAGAACCAAAATTTCCCTGCCCATGAACAAGGGGATATCTTAATGAAAAATCTTGCGCTAGTCTGACCATCGCATCATATACTGCTACATCTCCATGCGGATGATATTTACCTATGACTTCTCCTACAACTGTGGCTGATTTTCTGGTCGGCTTGCTGGGATCCAGACCTAACTGATGCATAGCATAAAGTATTCTTCTGTGTACTGGCTTGAGACCATCTTCAACACTCGGCAATGCTCTGTCAACTATGACTGACATAGCATAGTCAATGAAAGATTGCTCCATTTCTTCAACAATTTCCACAGCGGCAACTCCTTTTTCAGACCCTATCTGTTCTTTTTCTCTTCTCTTCTGCTCATCCGCAAGTATTTCTTGCTCAATCTTGTCTTCTTTCTCTCCGTTTGCGTCTTTTGGTGCCATTTTTATTTCTTTAACCTGGTTTTAATTATCTCTTCCTTTGTTGGGAAAATAACATCTTTAAATCCGCAATTTTTACAAAACATTGCCCCGCTAGAGAACTCTATCATTGAGCCCTCGATAACTACATTTTCACTCCTGCATTTTGGACAAAATTTTTTTTCTGACATGTTAAATATCAATTTGCGCCTCGTGCGCGCGTTCTGCGATGAACTGCCTTCTAGGCTCAACATCATCACCCATAAGTTTTGAAAATGTCTCATTTGCCAGAGCCGCATCATCAATTGTAACTTTCTTAAGCATCCTTGTCTTTGGATTCATTGTAGTCTCCCATAGTTGATCTGCATTCATTTCTCCCAAACCTTTGAATCTCTGTACATCAATATTATTTCCTAATTTTGAGATAATTTTCTTCAACTCTTCATCACTATATACATAATGGTCTCCCCTGCGTCTGACTCTGTATAGCGGGGGTACAGCAATATATAAATTGCCGTTTTCTATTATTTTTGGTATAAATCTGAAGAAAAAAGTAAGAAGAAGCGTGCGAATATGTGCGCCGTCTACGTCTGCATCAGTCATAATGACCAGCTTTCCATATCGTAATCTCTCTAAATCAAATTGGTCTGTAATTCCAGTGCCTATTGCAGTAATTAAATTTGCAATTTCTTCATTTGACAGCACCTTTACTGCATTTGCTTTTTCAACATTCAGTATTTTACCCTTGATTGGAAGAATTGCCTGATATTCCTTGTTTCTAGCCATTTTTCCGGAGCCTCCGGCGCTGTCTCCCTCCACGATAAATAGTTCAGATTCTTCTTTTTTATTGCTTGAGCAATCTGCAAGCTTTCCAGGCAATCCGCCGAAGCTAAATGCGTTCTTTCTTCTGACAAGTTCCTTTGCTTTTTTTGCGGCATTGCGTGCTTTTTGCGCTTCCATCGCCTTATCTACAATGCGGCGCGCTATTGTGGGGTTTTCTTCAAAAAACATCAGCAATGAGTTCATAGTTACGCTGTCTACTATTCCCTTTACTTCATTATTTCCAAGCTTTGTTTTTGTCTGCCCTTCAAACTGCGGTTCAGGAACTTTTACAGATATTATTGCTGTAAGTCCTTCTCTAACGTCCTCGCCAGTAAAATTCTCATCCTTGTTCAGCTTGTTTTTATTAGAATAATCATTTATTGCACGTGTTAAGGCAGTCTTGAATCCAATTACATGAGTTCCGCCTTCTACAGTGTTGATGGTGTTTACAAAACTCAATACATTCTCATGATATCCTCCATTGTATTGCACTGCGCACTCTACCATTACCTTGTCCTCTTCCTTGACAAAATAAACCGGCTTATGCAAAACATCTTTGTTTGTGTTTACCCACTTGACAAATTCAACAAGCCCTCCCTCATAATGAAATACTTCTTTTTTCCCACCTATATCATCTTTAAGCGTTATCTTGACTCCTTTGTTTAAGAATGCAATTTCCCTGAATCTAGTCTCAAGAACCGAAAATTCAAATTTCGTAGTAGAAAAGATAGTTTCATCAGGATAAAATGTAACTTCTGTTCCTGTGTCTTTTTTCTCGCATTCTCCGATAACTTTTAAGTCGGAGAACGGCTTGCCTATTTTGTATTCTTGTTTGTATATTTTGCCTCCTTTCCTTATAGTCACACGCATTAGTTTAGACAATGCAGCAACTACGCTTATTCCTACTCCATGCAATCCTCCAGATACCTTATAGCTTGACTTGTCAAACTTTCCCCCTGCATGCAGTTTTGTGACTGCTATTTCCACAGCGGGCCTCTTATATACTGGATGCATATCTACAGGAATGCCCCTCCCATTATCTGTAACAGTAACACTTCCGTCTTTGTTGAGGGATACTTCAATAAGGTCGCAATATCCGCCCATTGCCTCGTCAACAGCATTGTCCACAATTTCATATACCAAATGATGCAGTCCTGCCTTGCTCGTGCTACCTATATACATAGCGGGGCGAAGTCTTACTCCTTCCAACCCCTCTAATACTTTGATATTCTCAGCTTTATAATCTTTAGAACTTGTTTCTTTATCAGCCATAAATCACCTTTTACGTCTAAACGAGACGGCTATCCTTTAAAAACCTTTCTGCAATATATAATAGATTTGCCGACGATAAAGCTCCGAACTTTTAATGGGGGCAAATTATGGCAAAAATAAGTTTTCCGGCATAAAAAATCACTTTTTCTTAACTTCAGGAATTTTCTTTTCAGTTTCAGCAGCTTTATCTTTTTGCCTTGATTTTTCAACAATTTTTTCTCTGGCTATTCTGTAGGATTCTGTCCATTTAAGTTTTCTTTTATCTCTTGTAAGTTTAAGAGTGTTCTTCCTGCATTTGCTTGAGCAAAAATATTGTATAGAACCATCATTTTTAATTAAATGCACTCCTCTAACAGGCGATTCTTCTCTGCCGCAAAAAAAGCATTTGACCATTAAGCTCCTCTCCTCTCTCTGCTTCCCCGTATCCTGCGCGCTTCAATTTCAGTTTCGCGTAAGGTAAGTAAGTCTCCAACTCTTATTGTGCCCTTTACATTTCGCCTCATGCTTCTTCCTTTGTTTCTACCATCCAATACCTTGCATTTTATTTGAGTAATCTCTCCTCTTGCGCCAGTTCTACCTATAATTTCCTCAACTAATCCATTTACCGGAGCATCCGTAGAAACTCTGCTAGGTTTGGAAACATTGCCCCCCTCATTAGGAGAGTCTTTTGTTTTTTGAGTTTTTGCCATAAAGTTTCACTCCTACTTTGCCTTCAGGCGGGCAACTTCTGCTTTAACTTCGCCTGCATCTATGATGGCTACAGCAGCAGCTTTCACTCCAATGCCAACCGAAAGACCTAGCTTTTGTTTAGAATCAACTTCAACACACGGAATATCTTTCTCTTTAGCTAGAATTGGAAGATGAGCTACAATTTCTTTTGGTTCAACATCTGCCGCATATACTACTAATTTAGCTACACCTAGCTCTATTGCTTTAGTAACTTCATTTACTCCCTTGTCAACTTTTCCTGTTTTCTTTGCTTTTTCAACTATACTATAGAAGTCCATTGTGGCCTCCGTAATTTATACCTCATCGGTTTAATATAACTGAAAAAATAGGTTTATAAATCTTTTTACGTTGTTAATAAGAATGTCATGTAGCAAACAAGATTAATTTTAAACAATTTTAAGGGCAAGGCAAGAATGGCAACGATACATATTTTTGAGTATCAAAAAGTCCTTGCGTTTACCGCACCCTTTAGGGTGCGGTGGTTCCCGAATAATATACCTTTATAAATTTCAATTTTATCCTATTGGTTATGAGAGCAATATTTGATGGGTAGGACTATATTCTCCTATTAGAAAGGAGAACTCAAGAATTGCAAAGATTACGGGAAGGAAAACTTGAAGCACCATTAAAAAAGGCGTGGGAACTAGATAAATATTCAGGCAAAACAGTAAGTTTAGAATTGACAAATACAGATGCAATAGATGGGATAGAACTAAAATATTTGCCAGATAATGCTGAAAACTGGGAAGCAATTCAGAGAGTTCAAGTAAAATTAGATAATTGGGCATATAATCATGTTAGAGAGTATGGACAATTCGGAACAAGATATAATGGTTCTGATAAAATTGAAATTATGAATGGTTTTCCTGAAGAATTATAATAATAGAATATAAACAAATTTAAATATACATGAAAGTAACTAAAATAATGGCAGAAAAATGGTATAATTCACTTATAGCAAATGGAATAGGAGCATCAACATTAATTTTCTCTATAGCTTATAGTTCAATAATTTTTATGAAGGGTTGTTCTTCCGCTATTGGTATCAATGATGGATTAGAGATGGTTAAAGAAATTGAGATGGAAAAGATGAAAAACAATTATCTTATAAAAGAAGCTGATTTGAACGGAAATGATATTTCAGATAAGTTCTATGTTATTGATGGGAAAGTGGCTGTTGTAGAATTAGACGGAAAGCCAATTATCAACCGGTCTTTAGATTCTGAATTCTAAGAATATAATTTTCTGTTTGTGCATCTTCCCTAGTCTTTTATTGATTTGAAATTTATGGGTAGGAGGAAAGAGAAACTCTATGTATAAAGCGGATAGATTAACGTAATTGTTGAAACTATCTAGAAGTAATAGAGAGAAAGATTTATATATTATGTATTTTTGCTAAAAGCATGAGCGTAAAAGAATTAATTACATATATAGCGACGGGAGTAGTTTCTATTATGGCTTATAATGGAATATCATATTTAGATGGCAAACAGCCATTTAATACAATTCCTAGAGCCAATACTATTCAGGCAGAGTATGTAGTTCCGAATAAGCTTGAAATTAAGTTAATAGATCTTGAGGGGGATGGACAAAGAGAGACTATTATAAGATATGACGAAACTAATTATCTTTTTAAACTTGATGAAAAAGGAGTTCCATTAGCTGAAGCTTATGAGGTTAGACCTCCTAAAGTAATTCCAAAGAAATAAATCTTTCTTTTTTTTCTATCCTCTTCAGTAATTTTGTTTAACGAAAATTAAACAAAATATTGCATTACTTAATACTTAGTTTCTGAATATAAAATTATGAGAAATCACTGTAATTTCTCTGTATCTATAACGCGATGCCCGCTAGACCTTAAAAATCTCTTTTTTATGTTCATTTTCTCCAATTTATCTGAACGTCATCTGTGCGCTGGCGCGGTTTGATATCTACTTCCTCTGGGCTTTTAGGATAATCTCCTGCATTGAACATTATTTCTCCGGTATATGCAATCATTGCTCCATTATCTACTAAGAACTCTTTTGCAGGACAAAAAAACTTAGCTCCTCTCTCTTTACACATTATCTTGCACATTTCCTGCAAACGGGAATTGCACGCCACTCCACCCCCTAAAACTAATTCCTTTTTTCCGGTATGCGCCAGAGCACGTTCTGCTGCTTCAACTAGCATTGCAAAAACTGTCTCCTGCAATGAGAAGGATAGCTGTTCAAGTGAAATTCCTTTGTCAAATAATTGCTGTGCTTTTGTTTGTATTCCGGAAAAAGAAACATCCATACCTTTAATTGAATACGGTAGCTCTATGTAATGAAGGTTATCTTTTTTTGCCTCCAATGCCTGTTGCTCTATTTTTGGTCCCCCGGGGAAGCCAAGTTTGGCATATCTTGCAATTTTATCAAGAAGATTTCCAACTCCAAGGTCAAGCGTCTCCCCGAAAACACGGTATTTTCCATAAGCATAAGCAATAATCTGCGTATTGGCTCCGGATACATATAGCAAAACAGGATCTTTCGCTCCAATGCTCCGCCCTATCTCAAGATGGGCTATGCAATGATTTACAGGAATTATTGGCACACCTAATTTTTCAGCTTTTTCTCTTGCAAATCTCAATCCGGCAAGAAGACAAGGAGAAAGTCCGGGTGCATTTGACAGGGCAATCGCAGTTATATCATATTCATTAATTTTTGCTTTATTGAGAGCTTCGGAATATATTTTTAGGGCTTTAGAGACGTGATGTTCAGCCGCTTTCAAAGGCACAATTCCTTCTTTTTCCGTAGTGTACATATCTCTCACATTTGCAAGGAATTTGCCTTTCCTTGCAATTCCAACTCCAAAAGTATGCGCAGTGCATTCAATTCCCAAAACTATATTTTTACCATTTTTTATTGACTTCATCGTATATTTCCTTGCTGCCTATATAAGTTTTCTCTGCTTATAAATTTGCCCTACTGACGGCAATTATATATAATACAAATCATTATAATATGATGAGTAAAAATGCGCTCCTTGCTGTTCTGGAAGCCCATGGTTTCAACAATTCAATTATTAAGGCATTCAAGGCTATTCCAAGAAAGATTTTTATACCTATTGGAGAAAGAAAATATGCATATGAAGATGTGCCTCTTCCTTTAGTAAATGGAGCAACTATATCTCAACCATCAACAATAGCTTTTATGCTCAAACTTCTTGAATTAGAAGATGAGCAGAATGTGCTTGAGATAGATTCGGGTTCTGGCTATGTGCTTGCGTTGATATCAGAGATTTCAAAGAAAAGCAGGATATATGGTTTAGAAATAATAAAAGAACTTGTAGATTTATCACAGAAAATTCTTATAAGATATCAAAATATATCAATTATTCATAAAGATGGTTCAAAGGGTCTCCCAGAAAAAGCTCTTTTTGATAGAATTTTAGTAAGTGCCGCAAGTGATAAAATTCCAATTCATCTCTATAGCCAGCTCAAAAAAGATGGGATAATCGTTGTGCCTATGCAGCATTCTATCTTTCAGATTAAGAAAACGGGGGAATATGTGGAAAAAAAGAATTTCCTGGATTTGTATTTGTGCCTCTTGCCAAAGACGCTTCTGTTATATAGAATTTATCCCCTCACCAAGAGTCGAACTTGGGTGTTCCGGGTTCTGCCATGTTTGCATCCAAACACGTCTTGTCACGTTTCATCTTATTTCCTAGTGGAAAATCCACGCTAGTCATTGACTACAGCCGGACGCTCTACCGTTGAGCTATGAGGGGATAAGATTTTCACAGCAGGAGCATATTTAAAGATTACTTAAGCAGCTCTCTAAAATTATTCCTGACTTTTTCCTACGCTGTCAGAGACAAAAAATGCCCTGTTGGATATAATTTCATGGGTATCTCCGCCTTTTTCAAACACGGCTACAGCAGGAGGTAATTCGTATCTTCCGAGTATGTCAATTGTAGAGTATACAATGTATGAGAATACTCTCTCCTCTCCTGCTTCCAATCTATCTATATTCCAGAATAATCTTCTTGTGGAAGAATCAAACTTATCAGGTTTAGTCCCGAATTTTTCATAAAGTTTAGTCATTCCAGGAAGCCTGTCCACCAACTGTACACTATCTACATGGCTTCTTGCCTTTATGCTTACTCTGACTTTTAGTGCAAACTGTCCGCCTCTAGTCTTTACATAAGATACTTCCTTTATCACTTTAACATGAGTTCTTGAATATCTGCTAACAAGCAATCCTACAACAACAATCAATAAAAGAAGTATGAATGGCAGAGTATAGTTAGTGGTTGTTGTAACAAACCATGACTCTCCAGGCGTTAGATTCTCTTCCCACTGGTATTCAACAATAAGCCCGGAGCGTTTTTCAGATAATGGCTCTCTTGAATATGAAGTAAATAATCTTGTCAATACATCTCTTTTCGTAGTTATTGTGTCTGTCAATTGTGTATTTCCCTCATTTGTCTTTTTTATAGTAGTTTGTTTTACTATTATTCCGTCAGAAATTGTTGATATTGAAGTTCCCTGCTGCTCTAAATAATTTAATATGCCTTCAATTCTGGCATTAGCATCCTCCAGAGTAACTGAAGCGCTTAAGATATATCTTCCTGCATTAAGCTTTCTTGCCTTTTCCATATTTATCGGTATAGAGAAAGTTTGAGATTCATATGGTTTAAATGAGATAATTCGGCTTTCGTCAAAAAATTCAGACCTCAAGGAGACTTTCATATTGTTTATATATGTATTCTGGACGTTTGCAAATGTAACATTAACCATTGTATCTCCTGGTTTGAAGTTGCTTCCCTCAATGGTTATTGTATCTTCAAGCTTTGCAATTGTTATAGTTAAAGTGTCTTTGAAAGATTCTCTTCCTTTTATCTGATATTCAAATATATAAGGCCCCGGTATCTTTCGTATTGCTTTGTTAGGATATGCTTTTACTTCTATAGTTGTTTTTCCTGTTTGTATTTCAAATGTCCCTCTTGGACTAAATGATACTCCAAGTAGAGAGAAAATTTCCACAGAATCTGCCTGCCCGTTATTAGTTATTATAAAATCAAAGACGGCAGGATTATCAAGTTCGGCTATTACCACTGAGCCCTTATCTATCTTCTCAACTGAAATAGCAGCTATTACAGAAGGAATTATTAGCAGGGATAATATGCTTAGAAAAATTAACCTCTTATTCATGCTGACTTTATGGGTGTGTGTTATATAAATATTTCTATTGTTTTGTATTTTTATAGGAAATCACTTTAATAATCACACTCTCCGCCGTGATTTCCAACTTTAATTGCTCCAAATAGGTCTTCCTATATTGCCACGATTTAAAACGACTTAAACTAACCGGGTTTTAACTATAATTTTCTAGAAATTTATATGGGCAGAGAAATAGAAAATGATATAAAAGAAAGAATCTCAATTAAACTTTATTTGAAAAAAGCAAGATTCTGGATGTGGAGCAGTACTTTACGCAAAGTAGAAGATATTATCATAATTAGAGAGTCACACCCCATTTTTCTTATGATAATTGTTATTACTACCTAATTACATAAATAGAAAGATTTATATATGCTTTAAAGATAACTATTTTATGGATGATGTTATAGATAAATTAGAATTTATGACGGAAGCTGCACATGGTATGTATAAGTGCATCAGTGATGGAATTAATGGATCAAGATTAGGTCCAATCTCCAATGTCCTTTTGATAGAAGTCATGATCCTTCTCTCAATTCATTTTACATAGCGGAAATTTATAATATAAGAAATAATCCAACTGAAAAACTGCATGAACTAGCAAAAGGTTATTGGACGAGTTATGGAATAGAGCCGTATATGGTCTCACGAGATCTAAATTTTCTTAACTGCCGCAAGTTCGGCCAAATACTTGGGATGCCTGCTTTTATGGTGCAAGTCAGTTCTATTAGTTCTAAAGAAAGTCCAGCTGCCTTAATATCAATTACTGACCTTGTTCATGAAGGATTAAACAAGGCGATATTTGAAGGTTTAAATAGAATTTTTTACAAATACCCTGAGATAATCAATACGTTTTCAATGATAGATAAAGGTAATTAGAATTCTTGTTCTTCAATTGACTCTATCTTGTCTTCTTTAGGTTTCTTTGGCTGGCTCTTGCTTGACGCGGGCTTGCTTTCATTATTTCCAAGAGATTGCTGCTGTATTGGCGCCTCAAGAAGTTCTTTTTCATCAATTGAATTAATTGCTTTTTTAAAAACGGCGAAATGCTCCGCCGGTATGCGCGTTCCCGCCTTAGTAAAACCTGTATATCTTTCAGACTTTACAAATTCCCTTATTGTAACTCCCCGCCTTCCTCCAAAATCATCAACTCTAATTACTATATCAGTCTCACCATTTTTAGGTATTCTATCTATATCTTTTTCCATATAATTTAAGCGACTTTATTCTATTTAAACATTCGCATACCTTATAGCAATATATTTAAAGAGCAGTCTAAATTTAGATAACTATGGGTGCAATAGGAAATATAAAATCCACCGAAGAGACATTCCAGGAATTTCCAGTAATTCAGTGTGACGGATGCATATATTGTCAGACACTCAATCAAAGAAAAGATAACAATTGCATGCATCCTAAATTGCAATTAAGTGATTCTCAAGGATTAACATCTAATAAAGAATCGTGTGCTAGACAGAACTGGATTTTCTTTAAACCTCTTCTTGAAGAGCTGATATTATGTGAAAAATGGCTCATAACAATAAGAGGAAGAAGGATTATTGAACCAATTTCTTTTGGAACTCTTGAAACAGAAGCGCCGAGAAATTATCTGAATGTAAGCAGACTTTATAGGGCGGCAATCAAGCTAGGTTATAATGAACTAGAACAGGCAAATTCATTTGCGTATCTCAACCCGCCAGATTCAAAAGTCCTGCAGGTGCATTTTATGCAGGTTTGTAAGTGAAAAGACATAAAAATCAAGAGTTTCTTTGATATTCATGAAAAAATTAAAAATAGGCGGCATCTGTCTGAATAATCCTGTTGTTCTTGCACCTATGGTAGATATAACCGATGCAGCTTACAGAAAGATATGCAAGCAAGCCGGAGCAAGTTTAGCGTATATAGAAATGTTAAATATTGGAGCAATATTGCACAAGAATAAAAAAACAGAGCAGCTTATGAAACTTTATCCGGGAGAGAAGCCGGGGGCAATTCAAATTACGGGCAACAATATATCAGAATTTAAGAAAGTTGCACCTTATCTTTCCAAATATGATTTAATAGACATTAATTGCGGCTGTCCTTCAATTCGCATTACAGGAAATCAATCCGGAAGTTACTTGTTAAGAAATCCTCAAAAAATTAAAGGAATGATTAGAACCATGAAAGATGCGGGTTTTACTGTTACAGCAAAAATACGCTTAGGTTTCAAGAAAAACAATGTTTTGACTGTAGCCAAGTATGTGGAGAAAGCCGGAGCCGATGCATTGACTATTCATGCGCGCATGGCTTATCATGGTAATGACGTACCTGCCGAATGGAAATGGATTGCCAAGGTAAAGAATAACATAGGAATACCAGTTATAGGAAATGGAGATATTAATTCAGGAAAAAAAGCTCAAGAGATGCTTGAAATTACGGATGGAGTGATGATTGCTCGTGCCGCAATAGGCAATCCTCTTATATTCAGAGATATTTTGTATTATCTGAATAAAGGAAAAGAGAGAGAGAAAAGTTTTAAGGATAATCTAAATCTCTTCATTAAATATCTTGAGCTATCAAAAAAATATGGCATTGCAGATATTTCAAGAATAAAATATCTGGGAAGTAATTTTATAAGAGGCATACCTGGAGCCGCATCATGGAGACAAAATCTAATGCAGAAAAAGAATATAAAAGAATTGGAAGAATTTGCAGGAACAATATTGAATTCAGTCTAAGTTGGTTCCTATCTGTTGCATATGAAGTGCGTGGTTTATCAGAAAAATCTACATAACAAAGTTATCTTCTCATTCCGCGCGAGCTATATGAACGTCCGCGTGAGAAACTTTGACGTGAATCTCTTCTTCCGCCAAACCCTCTGCCCTCTCTAGAATCTCTTTCTCTGTGTCCTCTGCCGCCGCCAAGCCCTTCTCTTCTGTATCCGCCACCACCGCCACCGTATTGTCTTCCGCCAAACCCTCTTCTCTGGAATCCTCCTCTGCGTTCACCCTGCTCAAATAGACGGACCTGCACTGATTGTATTTGTGGAAGATTTTCTTGGGTAATGTGAAGAGATGAGTCCCGGAGCACATTTCTGAAGTTATCATAATCTCTTGGAGAAACGATGCTTACTGCTTTTCCTTCCTTGCCTGCACGTGCCGTCCTTCCAATTCTGTGAATATATTCTTTAGCGCTTGGAGGAATATCATAATTATAGACATGAGATACTCCTTTGATGTCCAGCCCACGAGCAGCAACATCCGTACATACCAAAACAAATACTTTTCCCTTATGAAAATGTTCCATGATTGAGTTGCGTTTTGCTTGTGTTAATCCTCCGTGAATTGCTATTGCATCAACTCCGTTTTGCTGTAAATTGCGTGCAACAAAATCCGTATTTCGGCGGGTATTACAAAATACCATAACCAGTCCCGGATGTTCATGCTGAAGCAAGTTTGCAAGTAAGGAAAATTTCTGATGCTGTGGAACATCATAGTATGCCTGTTGTAGTTTTGAAGGGTCAACATAGCTCTCAACAGAAACTTCCACTGGGTTATGCATATATTTTTTTGCAATGTGTGATATATCTTGGCTTATTGTGGCTGAAAATAGAAAAGTTTGTCTTTCTTTTGGGCATTGGGAAATTATTCTCTCAACATCCTCTATAAAACCCATGTCAAGCATCCTATCTGCTTCATCCAGAACAAGAGTCTTTACTTTTGAGAGACGGAGTGTGCCGCGCTCAAGATGGTCAAGTATTCTCCCAGGAGTTCCAACAACAACTTCTGCGTTTGCAATTTGCTCAACTTGCGGCCCTAATCCAACTCCGCCATATACCATGGCAATTCCTAATTTGTTGAAGCGTGAGAAAGTATAAATTGCCTTGCCTATCTGCTCGGCGAGTTCACGCGTGGGAGTTATTATCAATGCCTGCACACCAGCACCACGTATAATCTTTTCTATAATGCTGCTGCCAAATGCCAGAGTTTTGCCGCTTCCGGTAGCAGAACCGCCAATAATATCTTTTCCAGCTAATGCTAAGGGAATTGCCTTCTGTTGTATTTCCGTAGGTTCCTCAAAACCCAATACTTCAAGGGCTTTAAGCATGTTCTCGCTCAATCCTAGTGCTTTAAACTTTTCCATAAGTATAGATGAGAAATAGTCAGTTTCCTGATATCTCTCGACACATATAATAATAAATCAAAGAAAAATGCCTATTTAAAGCTACGTATTTCGATATTTGTTTCAAAACTATAATTTTGAGTTGCCTTTATCGCCTCTTCCATATATTCCCTATTTTCTTGACAGTTACATCCAAACCTATTTGTAATGTATATTCCGAGAGCCATTAAACCTACTAATCCGACGCTTCCAAATTTAATGGCCTTTCTTATATTTATATCATCTTCATTCATATAAATATGAAGATTTATGGTTTTTAAAAATTACTTATTGCTCAAACTGGATGCAATACCATTTAGCTCGCTACGATTTACAGTTTGAGGCTTAAAAATACCCTTTAGCTTGATGGGATTTTTATTGCTCAAACTGGATGCACTACTCTCCAGCTTGCTATGGGGATAGCGAAGGTTTAGAAATTCTCTTTATTTTCTCTCAATTTTTGGGCCTTCCGGAGTATCCGAAATAGAATAGCCTTCGTCTTTAAGCCTCTGACGCAGAGAATCAGATTTTTTCCAGTCCTTATTCTTACGGGCTTCTTCTCTTTCCTTAACCAATTTAACAATTTCACTGGGAATAGCAATTCTTTCCTCTTTCATTTCCGCCACTCCCAGCCCTAAAACCTTATCAAAATGCTCAAGCATCTTTAATTTCTCATAGCTATCAAATTCTTCGTCATCCAGTGATTTCTGGAATATTTGCAGGGCTTTCTGAATGTTCAAATCATCATTAATCGCCATAACAAATTCTTTCTGATACTTTTCTGTTTTGTCTTCGCCCTTGCTCTTTTTTTCCTTTAAATATATTATCTTTCTTTTAATTCTCTCGTATGCATTTTTTGCTGCATCAAGATTATCAAGGGAAAAATTAAGGGGTTTATGATAATGCGTAAGCAAGCAGAGATAACGAAAATGCATAGGATTATATCCTAAATTTTCAAGCTCTGAAAGAGTGTACAATCCTCCAGACGATTTTGACATTTTTTCTCCTTTAAATAGCAAGAATGCGCCATGTATCCAGTAGTTTACGAACTTTTTTCCTGTAACCGCCTCGCTCTGGGCTATTTCATTAGTATGATGTACGGGAATATGGTCCTGTCCTCCAGTATGTATATCAAATTTCTTGCCTAAATATTTCATGCTCATGGCACTGCATTCAATATGCCATCCTGGAAATCCAACTCCCCAAGGAGATTTCCACTCTTGCTGTCTAACTCCCGGAGTCTCTGAAAATTTCCATAATGCAAAATCTGTTTTTGTCCTTTTGCTTCCGTGATTGACTCGCTTGCCTTGCTGAAGCCCGGAGATATTGAGATTTGCAAGTTTTCCATAACTCTTGAATTTTGTGCTGTCAAAATAAATTCCATCATCTGTACGATAAGTATATCCTTTCTTTTCCAAAGTCTTGATAAGCTTGATTTGTTCATCAATATGATCTGTCGCCTTGACCCAGAGATTTGGCTGAAGAATGTTTATTTTTTGCAAGTCCTTATTGAAGACTCTAAAATATTCTTCGGCTATTTCATGTGCAGAACGGCCTTCTTTTTTTGCGGCCCTTTCCATTTTATCTTCTCCTTCGTCCGCATCCGATGTTAAATGTCCAACATCAGTTATATTGATAATATGTTTAACTTTATATCCATTGTAATTTAAGATTCTTTTTAAGACATCTGAGAATATATAAGTCCTCAAATTTCCGATATGCTGATACCAATATACTGTTGGACCGCAAGAATATATCCCTACATCTCCTTTTTTAATTGACTTAAACTCTTCTTTTTTTCTCGTGAGGGTGTTGTAAAAGTACACTTTTTCCATTACTTTTATAGAAGAAAAGAGATTTTAAGGGTTTCTGTTTCTTACGCTTGAATTTCTCTGACGCTCATTTTCTTATATACTAAGCCATCACTCCCAACTCCATCGCTTCTCCAATATACTGCGATGTTAGGCTTTCCTGATTCAGAGCCATCGCGCTGATCATTTGCAAGCTTTAAGGCTGGATTTATACCAGTAGCACAAGCCGAGCCTCCAACTCCAAAGTTATTGCCATTATCTTCAAATTCATTGACTTTTACCCATGTCCCCCCATTCAGACCATCTGTTTCATCTAAGTAAAGCTCTAGCTTAACATTCCCATTTGGTAAATCATAAACAACATACTTATATCCAATCCATACATTCTTTGGAAGGCCACCTGACCATTTTGGCTTGCTTGAAACTACTTTTGAAGAAGGATGTCTTGTTTCTTTTTCAAAGTCTATCTTTCCATCATGGCGCATTCTTGCCGCTATGCCTCTTGTGTCGCAGAGATTCTTTGTCTCTTGAGCAGTTGTTCCATGATTTGTTCTTGCTACTCCTACGATTCCACCCCAGTTGATATTGCTGTCTGAAACTCTCATAGCATACACAGTCATTTCTACATTTTCCCAGCTTTCTTTCATTTCAGGATCATGAATATACATTCTAGGGACTGATCCAGTAATCTTGAATAATCCATCTCCGTCAACCTTGTAATTAGCGCTTCCGTGGTCTGCATCAAACCAAGAGTCTTGCGGGTCTTCACCTGAAAATTCTCTTTCTACTCCGTTATCCCATTTTGAGAACCATTCCTTGCCAGAAGTAGAATAGACTTCCTTTATTCCGAATTTATCTAATTTGATTAATGAAGAGTTTTTTGTGTCATCTAGAGATACAGATGGTAAAGTATTGTTTGTTGAATTTAGAGAGATATTAATTACTGATTCTATAGGGGAATTGTCCAAAAGCGAGGCAGAGTCGTAAATAGAATTTATCTCGGATTCTTTCAATGCTCTATTAAATATGCGTAAATCGTCTATTGAACCATCGAGATAGCTTTTTCCATCCCTGGTGCCTACTTGGAGTGGGGCTTTACCGTTCCTGGGAATTATCCCTTCTTCTTTGAGAGATGTGCTGTCTTTCAAAACACCATTTTTCCAAAGTTGAATATGCGTCCCATTATAGACTGCAACAAGATGCATCCATTCTGTCTTGTTTATTGGATCTTGAACATACACGCTAGCTCCTGCTCCCCCATTTGAATTGTACATAGAGAAACTAACTCTATCATTGCCGCTCTTGCTAGAGCCATTAAATTGTCTAAATACATATTCATGGTTTTTTGGTATGCCCTTGCCTAGAAAGTTAATATAGTCTCTTTGACTTCCTTCACCTACAAAGTTAGTCTTGTCAAATCTTATCCAAAATGCTATAGAAAAAGAGTTTTTATTACTTGGACTTAGATAATTGCTGTCTTTTATTCTTATCCTGTCATTTATTCCGTCAAATTCAATAGCTCCATCGTTTTTAGGACCTCCAGAACTATTCAATTTAGCCCCATAAACTATTCCATTTAAATTATTTCCAGACAAGTCAGAAACAATGATATTCTTGCTTGCGTTCTGCATTTTGCTAAAATCATAATACAGGACTTCTTCATACTCTGACAATGCAAGCACTCCGGCAATTCCTTGTAGCATAACCAGTGCAACTGTTATCATAGTTAGCGAAATTCTTTTTTTCATGTATTTGTGCTGGAAATGAACGATATTTAAACCTTATGAAAGTTGTCTTTTTTCATACACCATTTTCAGATGGCGACGCAAACACCCGGGTTTTTAAGGAGTATTTAAACTTCTTTTTAAATGTTTAAAAAGCCATGTGTAGAAAAAATAATCTGTTATATATTTCATAAACATATGCAATTTAGAAAATATGGATAACTTCATTTCTTATATCCCTCAGAAGGGCAGTTCTCTGTATTCAATAATAAAAATCCCAATCACAGCAAGCTATGATGTATAAGACCTATTTTTAGCAATGACTATAATCTCTTTGCCTCAATTATCTTTACTTCTTTTATTGGGCGGTCATTCGCATCAGTAGGCGCTTTGCCTATTTTATCTACAATATCCATTCCCTGTACAACTCTCCCGAAAACAGGGTGTTTGCCATCAAGAAAATTATTGTCAACAAGATTTATGAAAAACTGGCTGCCTCCAGTATTTGGTCCGGCATTTGCCATTGATATTGTGCTACGGTTATTTCTATTATTTTCACCAAACTCATCTTGTATCATATACCCTGGACCGCCTCTTCCAGTGCCAGTTGGGTCTCCTCCCTGTATCATAAATCCATCTATCACTCTGTGAAATATAACTCCATCATAAAATCCTTTTTCAACAAGTTTTTCGAAGTTTCCCGCAGTAATTGGCATGTTTCTGTCAAGCTCAATCGTAATTTCTCCCTCCGTTGTTTTAAGCAATATTTTTCTGTCTTGAGAATCTTCGGTGTTTTTGTTTATCATGATGTAACCTGCAGTTATTAAAACAATCAATATTATAAATATTGTGATGTGCCTATTTTTGATTTTAAGCATCTCCATATATAAACTTCTATTTTATGGTTTAAATATTCTTTCTATTGTTAAAAATCGTCCAAGAGAAAGCTTATAAAAAATGTCACCTTAATCTAAATATAAAGTTTATATGTATTCTAAAAGATTAAGAAAGAACAGAGAAATATTAAAGGTGTTTGAACTAGAAGATATAATTCTTAGGGATAACCAGCCAAATCTTGCAGTTGGAGATATGATAGAACTGCAATTTGCTAATGCTGGTTCGGGAAGCAGTTTAGTCCATGCAAAAGTAGAAGGAATATATGTAAATCGTGCAATCCCAGATATTGATGAGACTATAATTGGTACGCGGAATAATCCGGGAATTAAATTTCAGATATTTCATGTTGAAGGAGATGAGTGGAAGCAAACAGAAAAGTGTTTCGGTCTCACAATGAACAGAGTAAAAAGAACTATTGTAGGATATAAAAGATAATAAAAAATCCTATCGTGACAAAATGCAGAGTATTTTTTAAGTGTCAAGGATTTTTTTGAATCCTTGAGCACCTCGAAGATTGTTCAAACAATCTTCTCAGCCTCCAAATGAAAACGACTAAAATATTAGAAATCTATGAGGTATAAGACCCATTTGGAGCAATTAAAGTCCCCGCCTCATTTTATCAAGCTGTCTTTTCTCTTCAGATATCTTCTTTTCCATTTCATTAATTTTCTCTTCATTCTTTAGCTTATTGATTTCTTTTTCTGCATTCTGGAGCTTATATTCGCTCTGTCTCAATCTTCTTTCAAGCTCTGCAGCAGACATATGAGCAGGCACATGCGGCTGTTTAGACCCTCCAATATTCTGCATCAAAGAAGGAGCCACCCTAAAACCGAGGAATACCATAAAGCCAAGAATTATAATGCCTAAAATAATTAAGCTTATCGTTCTAAAAGTTGAAGATTTTAAGTCTATTACTGCCAGCCCGCTTAAAGACTTATTTTTTGGAGATTTATTAGAGTTTTCTTTTCCCGCTGTTTCTGAAATATTTGTATTGTTAAAGGTTGAGTTATTGGCAACTGTCATGTTGCTGACATTGGTTGCAATTGTGACCTCTGGAGTAGAATTCTTCCAGAATTCTCTATAATCACTTGATAAATTACCAGGTATTGCTTGGATATAAATTGTTTTTCCTGCATCATACGGTCCGAATTTTTCAGACAATAATTGCTCTTTCTCCCTTTTTACTATTACTCTGAAAGAAAGTTTACTGGCATCACCGGTGTAAAATGCGCTGACATCTCCACTAAGGTTAGAATTAAGATAATAGCTTTGTAAAAGATAATAAACTTGGGAGCCATCAAGGACGAATATTGAAACTTCGTTTCCAGACCATGTATGGACATTTATCTGAGTATCTATTGCAGATACAACTGAGACCATTCCTATCCCCATGCACAATGCAAAAATCAAAGCACTTAATTTCATATTACCTCTAAAAATTGTAAGATTTGTCTCTTTATAAATATTATTCTGATCCTAGAGTGTGTAATAAATAAGTTCTTTTATGAGGTAACTGCCATATACTACGAAGTTCATAATTTTTTTCGATAGAACTAGGTTAGAAAGTATCTTGGCACTCTAAATAAGAGCTTTTCCTCTTGACAAGCATAATTTTTTAAGCAATGAAATTATTTTAAAATATGCTTTCCCGCACTAAATTAAGAAATAAAATAAACGGAGTAATATATAAATCCCTGATAAAGCCAATATGTTTTAGATTTGACCCGGAAAAGGTGCACAATTTATTTATCAGAAGAGGAGTTTTTCTGGCATCGCATGAGACAACAAAGAAGATTATCTCTTCGGCATACTATTACGGTGACAAATCCCTTGAGCAAGACATTTTAGGAATGAAAATTAAAAATCCTGTAGGTTTGGCAGCAGGATTCGATAAAAACGGAGAACTTGTCAATATACTGGGAAAGATAGGATTTGGTTTTGCAGAAATAGGAAGCGTTACGGATAGAAGATGTGCTGGCAACCCTGGAATAAGGCTCTCCCGTCTGCCTGAAAAAAAGAGTCTTTGGGTTCACTTAGGCCTGAATAATGAGGGGGCGATGGCAATATATGAAAGACTGAAAAAAAGCAAGAGAGACATTCCAATAGGGGTAAGCATTGCTAAGACAAATTGCATAGAAACCGCAGACAATAAAATAGGAATATCTGATTATTGTTCTTCCTTTAAGATTTTCAGTAAAATAGCAGACTATATCGTGCTAAATATAAGCTGTCCCAACGCATATGGGGGCGAGCCATTTACCAATCCAGAACTTTATGATTCACTCTTGTCAAAAGTTGACAAACTGCAATGTGAAAAGCCAATTTTCGTAAAAATTTCTCCTGATTTGAGCAAAGAAGTGCTAAACAAAATAATTGAAATTTCCGGGCATCATAGAGTGCATGGTTTCATCTGTTCTAATTTGACTAAAAAGCACAATTTAGGGAAGGGAGGCCTTTCAGGTATGGCAGTCAAAGAAAAGTCTGACTTTCTAATATCATATATTTATAGGAAAACATTTGGAAAATACATAATTATTGGCACTGGGGGAATATTTTCTGCAGAGGATGCATATAAAAAAATAAGATTAGGGGCAAATCTGGTGCAGTTGATTACCGGAATGATTTATCAGGGACCAAACCTCATCAGTGAAATTAATGAAGGATTAGTGCAGTTGTTGAGAAAAGATGGATATAGAAGCATATCTGAAGCAGTCGGTTCTGCTAATTATAGTGATAAAAATAAAAATTAAAAAATAAGATATATTTAGGAAAGTTCGGCATCAATAGCTTGCTTGAAAGCAGAATAAGGCTGTGCGCCAGATAGCAATTTTCCATTAACGAAAAATGCTGGAGTTCCTTGTACTCCTGCTGCAGCTCCATCCGCCTGGTCTTTTTGTACTTCAGATATATACTTGCCGCTTTTTAAGCAGTCTCCTATATCATATCCTAGTTCCTTAGCCCAGCTTATAATATCAGATTCTCCAAAGGTTATTGTTTTTGTAACCGCCCCGTTTTCTCTTCCACTGTCTAATTTATTTTGTTCTGCAAACATTTTATCATGCATTTTCCAGTAAGCAGAATCTCCTCCTTTCTCACGGACACATTCAGCGGCTTGAGCTGCTGGAAGTGCTGCCTGATGGAAATCAAGAGGAAAATCTCTGAAAACCATATTCACCTTGCCGCTATCAATGTAATCTTTCTTAATTTGGGGAAATGTTTCAGTCCAGAACTTTCTACAAAATGGACACTGATAATCTGAAAACTCAATTATTGTAACTGGAGCATCTTTTTCTCCAAGTATTGCATCATCATCTATTGTTGCAGCTTTAACTCCTGGAACGACAGAATCGTCGGGAGCCACTACGTTTCCGGTAGTTGGAGTATTATCCTTTCCTAAAAATACAAATAGCACTATAATTAAAAGTGCTACCAGAATGAAAGTTGAATATTTCCATATGCTTTCCTTCTTTATAGTTATTGTTTCTTCAGTCATAAAACCTCCTTTCAGAGTCTGAATAGGAAAATAAACCGGCTTTTAATACTTTTCTTCTTTCATTTGAAAACCTCTATGTAATTATTTAAAATGATGCCATTTATTCCTTATTGTAGCACTAATATATTTCATAAGACCTTCCTCAAAGAATTTCTCTAGTTTTCTCTCTTTCTAGTTCTTTTCTTATTTCTTTTAATAGAGGAGTAAAGCAAGCATGTGCTATAGATATAGCATCATCTGCTTCTGCCTTGGAAGGAATATATCCATAATAGTTAATATTGTGCCTAAGTTTTCTTAAAGCATCAATAAGTTTGATAGGGCGTTCAGTTTTTACTTTAATAGTTTGTAGTTCTTGTATTTGCTCTATATGGTCTTTTGATGCGATTCCTTTAGAAACTAGACGGGCATCGCCCAACATTCGAAAACTTTCATAAATATTTCTTATAATATTAAATGCAGATTCATCAGTAACAACTTGTTTAAGCGTAAACTGCATCTCTCGCTCTGCGGCACCCATAATACTAAGAGCGTTCTTCTTGTCAAGATGTTTTATCCTATTCATACTCTGACCTCTAGGAAGCCATCCAAAACTATGCCATTGGCAATATTGGCAAAGAGATTTAAATCCACTTTATTACGGGAAAATAAATGTAAATTAACAGGAACATTTTTTCTATAACCAAGTTGCTCAATATTCCCAAGGTGAGTTACCTGTAAATCATGGTTATCAACAACTTCAACGGCTATATCAATATCGCTGTCTTCCACATCAGTACCCCATCTATAACTTCCAAATAAAATAACGGCTCGGGAGGAAGGTACCACCTTATAAACAGCATCCAAGATGCCCGACTCATAAATATTGCTAAGATTATAAGGAATCTTTTTAGTAATAAAATAAGGATGTTTCTGATTTGCAGATAGCAACCAAGCTCTTCCAATAATTTCTCGATTAATAAATTGTCTCTCTATTAAAGATTCTACAACCAATTTTGCAGCAGTTTTAGATGAATTAATGGACTGGGCAAGGTCAGTAAGTCCTATTTTATTTCTAGGGTAAGAGTAAAACCACACTAAACACTTATTTAATGTTATTTCTAGTTGATTTACATTCACATTCTTTAGAGAGTTTTTAGCTTGTTTCATGGTAATGGACATTATCAGAACTTTATAAGCTTTTCTATAACTTCCTAGTTCTTAAAAAGCTCACTTAAGCTTTATTGAAACCATGCTTCATTATCTCGTGGCAGTGCCGATGCTCTGATTTTTGTCAAAAATATACTACGCCCAGACCAGATGGCAAGCACAGAGTCCAATTCCCTATTACACTTATGTTTTGGATTAAGAGTGTTGGTACACTTCGTGCTATAGAATATCGTCGCTAGTATTTATATTTTTCTGTTTTGAACTGGAAAAACATCAAAGAACTTTAGCTTTTTCTCTCCGGGATCAAAACCTAAGTTATCTAATTTAAAATCTCCAACATCAGGAAATTTTTCTTTAGCTAGTGAGTATATTCTTTTTGCTTCTTTAAGTGTGCCTTTTTCTTTCCATTTATCTTCATTAAATAGTTCATTAATACTTCATAAATATGTTGAAATTAGTTTCTACATTGGGAATCTTTATCTTCGGATTGTGTGTAATTATTTTACGGATTATGAGCTATTCAATAGAGAGGAATATTTATACAGCAACTCAATGAAAATTTACAAAGCAAAGATTCAATCTTTATACAATGAACGTATCTGATAAAGAAATCTTAGATTTTCCAAAGGCTGTACAAAATGATTTTTTAAGGAAGAGAAAAGTTGACAGATATTTTTTTATCTCCTTTGTTCTGCTTTTTGTTTTTATCTTGTTATTTGATATATGTGTAAGGAGGCATATTTAGTGCCGAATTGTACTAATCACCTTCTTTTATTCCAAAAATTTATAAATATCCTCTCCTCTTTAAATGAAGCTATATATGGTAAAGAAAGGGGTTGGTGTGAGGGTAAGGGGAAGAAATATGGTTATAATTTTATTAGCTATAATCTTTGTTTTCATTTTAAGCCCAATTACAGTTTCAGCTTTTAGTTTTGACAATCTTTTTAATAAACTATTTGGCAGACAATCTGATTCTAAAACCGATATAACTGGCTTTGCTCCGCAGGTTGGAACTGCATATAGTATTGGCCCAATATGCAATGATTCGGATTCAAATTCGACATATCCTAACGGTTTAAATTATTACAAGAAAGGGCTGGCAGATGGGCGCGTCAATGGAATTGGTTCATGGTATGAAGACATATGTCTTTATTTAAATCAGACAGGGCCAAGAAGCTGGCAGTACGTACGAGTTGATGGTTGTTCTGGAAGCAATTGTAATTTGCAAGAAGGTTACTGTTCTGGCACGAGTGTTACAAATATTGCTTATAAATGTCCTTATGGATGTACTGGGGCAGCTTGCGCCCCCCGATGTGTGGATAACGATAATGGGAAAAATTATAGCATAAAAGCAAGTACAATCGGCACATGGAATATGTATCGAAATTCAGAAATTTTCGTCCAAGCAAATCAAACAGATTTATGTGGTAAGGACGTTTATCCAGTGGGAAGTGAGCAATACATACGTTATAAAGATAGATTATATGAATATTTCTGCACTTCAGATGGATATTTTGATAGTGAGACTTATATCTGCCCAAGCGGGAAGTGTGATAATGGGGCATGCGCCTCTATTGAAATAATTCCCGTCTCTTCTATCCTACTGGCCGACTTAAAGATAAACAATTTAGATAGTAATTTGACCGTAGATTTTAATTCGCCTTTAATTTTAAGCTGGAATTTTACTGGCGCAGATTATTGCTCATTAAATACAACGGAAGTATATTTATCAGACGGGACACCTTTTGACTCAAAACACCTAACAGAAAATAGTGGAAATATCACTTTATATGCAAGACCATTAAATGAGCTAACAAATTTATTAGAATTTGGAATTTATTGTTTAAATAACTCTTTAAACACCTCTGCTAAGGATACAATTTTTGTTAATATAAACGCTTCAACTTGTACTGATTCTGACGCTAGTGAGATTTATCCGAATGGATTAAACTTTAATATGAGGGGCAATGTATTAGATTATTCCGGTTCAGTGCATTCTGATAGTTGCTTATTGTTAAATGCAACAAAACCTGGAAAAGAACAATTTGTAATAACGAGATATTGTTTCGGTCTTAATTGTACTTTACAAGAAAATTATTGTTCAAATGGGGTAAGGGCTAATTTATTGTTTAATTGTACGGGGGGATGTTTAGATGGGGTATGCAGTAATATAGATCAAACTTGTAAAGATGGCACCCTCTATGGGCAATGCATGCAGGCCAAACCTAACTATTGCTATTTTGGCAATAGTATAGCAAAATGCTCTGTTTGTGGATGTAATGAGGGAGAAAGGTGCATTAATTCTACTGAATTTTGTGAGCAAATATTTGATTCTGTAAATTTTGAATCGATTGAGACACCCCTCGATTTTGATTTAGTGTATCCTCGTGGGCAGTTAATCAATTTATATCCCTTAGGTAGTGGATTTGAATTAATGAAAGAGGCAATCTACGAGATTTCAATTAATAACTCAGTTATTTTTAGAAGAAACGCAGATTGTGAACAGGAGGAATGTTTAATTACCACTTGGGAAGCAAATCAAGGAATATTAATTGGAAGAAACAACTACTTAGTTAATATAACTTTAATAGACCAAGAGGGTCTTTCCTTCAACAAGGAAGAGGTTTTCTCAATAGAGTTTAAAGAAATTGATTCTACATTATGCAACGAGCTTATAACTGGCCATAACAATGCTTCCGCTGATAGGGCAAATGTGATATTTGTAGGCTTCTTCGATGAGGTCATGGGCGCTGAGTGGTTATGTGGGGATGCTTTGCAGACATTCTGTGCGGATACGTATTCAGTAGGGAAAATAGTAGCAAACTTAGTAAGTACTAATGCAACTACAAATTCAATCACATTTTATTGTGAAAATCCGGAGGATGGATTTAGGAGTTTGAATTATACCAAGTCCCTTACAGAATTAAGTAACTATGATTCTAGGTGTGAACAAATTCAGGATACCCGAGAAGAAGTTTTAAAAAAAATTTCAGAATATTTTTTAGATCTGGATGGGAACAACAAAGGGTTATTTTCTATTGAACCCTTTAAGAGCAATGTGAATAGATTTAATTTTTGGTATGTAAATAAAACTCAATCTTTAGATTATTGTTCTAAACCTGAAGGCGGGTGGGGAGAGGCTTCTTGTGAGGATCCCACCCTAGACGCAAATTGTTTATTGCCTAATAAATATGTTACATTCATTATAGATAACTCTTTTAGATCGAATGCCGGTCCCCCAATAATGCTTTCCTCACCCCTTGCCCAGAATACTAGTCCCTACTCTGTTCAAGCAACAACCTTTGTTCATGAATTTGGCCATCAATTTGGAGTTCTCAGAGATGAATACATAGAATACCCTGGAAGCCATCATTCATACGGAACTGAGGATAGATTCAAGAACTGTTATGCAGGTTTACAACAAACTCGTGATGAATGCCTACAAAATTCCCAATGGAAGTATTTTATTGGGCGCGGATGTGGAAACGAAAGTAGAATTGATTGTACTGAAGAAGATGCAAACTATTCTTTAGAGATCGGATGCTTTGAAGGGTGTAGTTATACAGAGTTTGGGATCTTTAGACCTTCGTTTAATAGCATCATGCGATGTCATGGATGTGAACCATTTTCATTTGGCCCATGGAACGAAAAATTAATTAATGACGTTTTACAACAATTTGGAGATAGATAAATGAACATACGGCAATTTTTAATTGTTCTTGTAGGATTATGGTTTTTATCTAGTTTAGCGGGCGCAATAACACAACAACCTAATCAAGATGTTTTTGTTTTGACTCTAAAATATGATAGGGGCAATATCTATATGCAAAGCCTTATTTTGACTAAATCTTTTTTCTATCCTCCAGTTAATCAGCCTCGTGAGGGATATAATTTGAGCCTTGTAGCTTTTGATGGAATAACTCTTTACTCTCAAAACTTTAACTTCCCCTTGGAAGTTCATACTGCGCCAGATCCTAATTGGTTTGACGAACGAGGCAACCAAATTTATTTTCCCGGTAGAAATGAAACAACAATCATAAAAGAAAGTGCAAATGTTGAATTAATATTGCCTTATTATGAAAATGCTCAGAGAATAGTGATAAAGGATAAGAATAATATAGAGGTTTTCTCTTATATTGTTAATCAAAATAGTCATTCCGAAACTTTCATCAGCAATGAAGCCGTTTCCAAAGAGGAAGTTAACGATTCTAAAGGCAACCTTGAAGATATAAAGAAGGCTTTTTACTGGCTATTAGGAAGCTTAACGGTATTGGTAATAATTATTCTTATTATATTAAAGATAAAATCTCGTTTGAGCACAAAATAAGAAATAGTAAACTCATTAAACTACACTTTGAAAATTGAAGGGAATAGAAGAGTTCTTATTATGAATCCTAAATTTGCAAAGATTATTTTTGCTTATCTTTTGCCCTTTAACCATGTAAAGAACTTTCTAAGCCCTATTTTATAAGAATACTTTGTCCATTCTGCATAAGCAGATTGTTCTATACGTACTACAATTTCTTCAATATCTTTTCTGGTATAGTCAATGTACTTCTTTTTATTATTACGAGTTAAGAACAGAAGATCTCCTAAGTATCTGTGGAGTTTACCTGCTTTGATGCCATCAGCAACACATGCACGATAGAAAGCTAAAAGAGATTCCTTGTTTGCTTTAGGAATTGGTGCTTTCTCTATGTGTACTAATGCCTGCTCTAGTCTTTTTCCGTAATGGTGTATATCCGTCATGTATCACAGAAATGTACGACTGCTCTTAAATCCCGACCCGATGTTGAGGTATCGGACTTGAGGACTGACGCCCAGACCCGACGTGACTCACAAATTCTGATACCTTGTCATTCTTTCGATTGAAAACACGAGCTATAGAGGAGCCGAACTCAAGAGCAAGCGCCCAGACCAGGAATCGAACCTGGAGATCCGTGAGGAAATCGCATTTCGAGTGCGACGGAGTACCATTGTCCCATCTGGGCATAATATTTTGCCGTATTATTACTCTTTAAGCTTTTCCTTGCCAAACAAGAGCAAGAAAATAAACAACTTTAAATACTCTAAATATATCTACGATTATGGTCCAAGAGCAGCAGCCAGCAACGTCAAAAGACGAGCAGATAGGATATCATAAGGGTGCAATCTCTACTCTCTTGGCAGAAAGAAACGAGCTGGTGCGCATAGTTCAGATAACAGAAAGTTTCATTAATGCGCATGTGGCAGAATTGGAAAAATTAGGAGTAAAGATATCTCGTGAAGACCAAAAGTTCAATGAGGTTAAAAAATAGGGGTATAATGCAGCCTAAAACGATTGCTTTGATTCTGTTGATAGCGGCAATAGGAATAATAGCTATAATCGCTCTTCTGACTAATAACGATTTCAGATACGAAAAGAAGATAAAAACATCTTATGTAGATATTAAGGGTTCATCTTACCTGCCTGAAATAATTGAGATAAATGCGGGAGAAAGAGTAGTCTGGGCAAATCGTGATTCTCTGATTCACACTGTAACTTTTGATACGGGGAGCGAGCAGTCTTCATCTAATTTAGGTTTGAATGAGGAATATGGGCACATATTTAACATTCAAGGCACATTTGACTATCACTGTGAAAATCATCCTTCAATGAAAGGAAAGATTATTGTAAAATAAAAATGGTGCAATCAATAGGATTCGACTCGTTTAAGTACACTCGCTTGCAGAAAGATGCGATTTTAAAACGCATGCAGGGATATAAAAGATTCTATTTGGAATGCGGAGGAAAGCTATGCTATGACTTGCACGCTTCAAGAGTTCTCCCGGGATATAAAGCAACAGCAAAAGTTAATCTAATACGCTCTCTGAATAAATGCGATATAATATACTGCATAAATGCCAGAGATTTAGAGTCTAAAAAATTGCTCCCAGATTTTAGGCTTAGCTATGAACAGCAAATATTGAAAGACCTTGCAGACATAAAAAGTTTCGGCTTAAAAGCAAATAAAGTCGTCATTACTAGATATTCTGGAGAGCTCCATGCCCTCCATTGTAAACGCATTCTTGAGAAAAAAGGAATAAATGTATATATCCATAAGGAAATGCATGGCTACCCGCATAATCCTATAAAATCCCTGCAATTATTAAGAAGTCAGCCATATATACCGGTTAAAGCGCGTTTAATAGTAATGACTGGGGCGGCGGGAGGCTCTGGAAAAATGGCTGTTGCTTTAAGTCAGCTCTATCATGAATATCGTAAAGGTCTGGAAGCGGGCTTTGCTAAATATGAGACTTTCCCAATATGGAATCTTCCAATTGCCCATCCAATCAACTTAGCATATGAGGCAGCTACTGCAGACCTTCATGATTCTCTAAGCATAGACAAGTTTCATTTGAGAAAATACGGAATAAAATCGGTGAATTACAATAGAGATATACAGAATTTTGCGGTTCTGAAGAAACTAATTGAATTAATTTCGGGCAAGATAGGATATAATTCTCCAACAGACATGGGAATTAACATGGCGAAAGAAAGCATAGTTGATGAGGCAATTTGCATATCCGCTTCAAGAGAAGAGGTATTGAGAAGATATATTAGGTCAATTCAAGATTATAGCAATGGTCGTGGCTCACCAAGCACCATAAAGAGGATAGAAGAGATAATGCACAAGGCAAATATTTCTCCTGTTTTAGTCAAAAACCTTACAAGGGTACATTTTCCCAATGTAAAAAATTGAGTTTGTACAAATTCAATTTTCTCACTGTCAATTACCACTAGGAGAAAGAATAACCTTATTGTTTTCAAGTGATATCTCTTCTCTGTTTCCTATAACTTCAAACTCTATTTCACCTGCATCTTTAGATATTCTTATGTTTCCTGCATTGAATATCTTTTTTCTTCCTACCTGAAGAGAGCCTAATGGGAATTGCTTGATAACGTTCCCAATAGATTTTACATTGAGAGTCATATTATCTGAATCAAGAAGTCCGTAATTTGAAATGCTTATATTAAAATAAAGATATCTTCCCCTTATCGTTGCATAAGCTTCGCTTAAAGCTAAATCTGGAAGGGGCTCATCTTCATAAAGACGGTTAATTTCTTCAATTATAGAATTGTCAATTTCCTGCCTGCAATTCGTCACGGGATACATTATGCTATCTTGATTGCTGGAATGGTCAAATCCAAGGACATGGAAAATCTCATGCAGGGCTATTTGAGGTCTATCGCATTTTTCAGACCTGTATAATGCTATTGTCCCATTAAAAATAAGTGAATAAAGACTCGTATTGACTATAAATGTTGGTCCTCCCTCTCCGGCTATAAAGTGCCTTTTATTCTCTGAATTTGGGGAAACATCAGAGCAGGTAACATACATCTCTGACATTTGTCCTGATTCGCTAAATTCTAAAATTGTATCCTGCTCTATTATCTCAAAGGCTTTCTTAATAGAAGATATCCTTTCTTCATCGCAAGCACCGCTTATCATGTAATTAATATGTCTATCCTGAAATCTCATGTTTGAATAAAACTGAAGCGAACTGCCTTCTAATTTCTGTTCTATATATTGAGCTCTGCCATGATATTCTATTGGTTCACTGAAGAAGTCTGACCATAGCAAGTATCCTCCAAATATAACAATTGCAATGGTGAGAACCAAAAGAAAAGCATCTAAGAAATCCATAATTATAAAAAGTAACAATTATTTATAAATCTAATGAAGAGGCAATTTACATTTCTTGACCATACAGCAGATATAAAGTTTAAAGTTGCCGGGCATACCCCTGCAAACTTGTTTGAAAATGCTGCAAAAGCCATTTCTTTTTACGCATCAGAAGGAAGAAAGATATCCACAAGATTAATAACTCATGTTGAAATAGAAGGAGATGATTTGGAATCTCTATTCTACAAATTTCTTGATGAGATAATATTCCTTCTGGACAGCGAGGGATTTATAGTTGGAAAGGCAGAAGTAAAATTATATGGAAAGAGTCTAAAAGCCGACTTATATGGAAATTTAGTGAAAGAATACAAAGTTAGGCAGATAAAGGCTGCAACTTATGCTGAAATGAAGATAAAGGAAGTGGAAAAGGGCGGATGGGAAGCCCAGGTAGTATTGGATGTTTAAAGGTCTGGAAGATCTGTTTTCTGATATGTCAAAGTGTCTGACAAACCGCGCCCTTTAGGGTGCGGTAAACGCAAGGACTTTTTGATATTCCAGTCATTTTCGCAAGAGAAGGAATGAAAATCCGGCTATAGATAAAATTATAAATTACTTTATTTCTTCAAATGTATGTCCTATGATTATAGAATTGAAGTGGACCGAACCGACAATGGACGATACATGGTAAGATATCACAGAAATCAAAGTGTGAAGATTAAAAGAAGCTTAAAAGAAGTCAGTGAGTGGATGAATGATATACATGATAAACGTCCGGGTATTCTATCTCAAAATCCAAGGTATATTGGTTTTATTAATCATAAATCTGAATTGGATATATTGATAAAAGAAAGAGAAGAAATACTTGCCAGCCCGTGTATTGCTACTCGTTAATTCCATAATGCCTTAAATTTCCATGTTTTAAATTATCATTATTTAGTCTAGGTATAAAATGAGGAACTCTAAAGCTATTGGATAAATCTCTCTTAAAATTGCTTTTGCCTTCTGCATCTATCTTACCAGAATATATAATCCCTTCGTATTCGCGCGGCGGAGCATCCAGCGAAAGCATAATTTTAGGTTTGTACCAATTTATCATAAAAATGGCAATTTGGGTAATAATCTCTTTTATTCTTGCTAAATGCCATTGTTATACTTGACTTTATAGACTTCTTTTTTCTTCTTGGATAAGATCCATAATATCTTGCAAGCTTCTGATTCTTTTCTGAAACATGCTGAATAATTGCAGAAATAAATCTTAGTCACATATTGGTTTAGATGTTCATTGACAACTGCCAAAGCAGTTTCTAAAGCACTACCTTAATAAACTCTAATTTCTAATTGTATTAATGAAGAAGATTGCTGAAAATATATGGGAAATTCCCAAAACTGGAAAAATGAAAGTTGCGGGCAGAATATTTGCCTCTGAAGCATTGATGGAAAATATTAAGAAGGATGAGAAGACGTTTGAGCAGATAAAAAATGTTGCAGAGCTTCCAGGAATAGTCGGGGAATCAATTGCAATGCCTGATGCTCATCAGGGATATGGTTTCTGCATTGGAGGAGTGGCAGGATTTGATTTAGAAAAAGGGATAATATCTCCTGGCGGTGTGGGCTTTGATATAAATTGTGGTGTCCGTCTTCTTGCAACCTCCTTATCGCAGGGAGAATTTCTTAAGAAAAGAAAGGAAGTTCTGGAAGAAATCTATAAGAATATTCCATCAGGAATTGGAAAGGAAAGCGAATTCACTTTGGAAGAAAAAGAGATTAATAAAGTTCTTAATGAAGGGTTAAATTGGGCTGTTGATAAAGGTTACGCAACTAAGGAAGACATGGAAAAAATAGAAGATAATGGATGCATTAATGGAGCAGATGCCTCAAAAGTCTCTCAAAGGGCAAAAGCAAGAGGCCGCTCACAGTTGGGAAGTCTTGGTTCCGGCAATCATTTTCTTGAAATACAGGTGGTAGAAACAATATTTAATGAAAAAATCTCTGCAAGACTCGGGATAAAGAAAGAGCAGATTGTAATAATGATTCATTCAGGAAGCAGGGGATTAGGGCATCAAACAGCTTCAGACTACATAATGAAAATGGAAAAAGAGTATGGATTCGAGCATTTGCCTGATAGGCAGCTGGCTTATGCCCCGATTAACTCTCTTCTTGGAAAAAATTATCAATCTGCCATGGCGGCGGCTGCAAATTTTGCATTTGTAAACCGGCAGTTAATGACTTACCAGATTCGCAAAAGTTTCTCAAAGTTCTTTCCTAAGTCTAAAATTGACATAGTTTATGATATTGCTCACAATATTGCAAAATTTGAAGAACATGAGATTAATGGAAAATCATGCACTATATGTGTGCACCGCAAGGGCGCGACTCGTTCATTCGGACCTGGAAGAAAAGAGATACCTAAAATTTACCGCCAAATTGGCTGCCCTATATTCATTCCCGGAAGCATGGGGACATTTTCATATGTGCTTATTGGAACTAAAAAGGCAGAAGAAATATCTCTTGGAAGCACAGCTCACGGAGCTGGCAGAGTTTTATCTAGGAGTTATGCGATAAAGAATATTTCAGCAGAAAAAGTGCAGAAAGAGCTCGCCTCACATGATGTCCTAATTAAGGCAGGAAGCAGAAAAGGAATGGTTGAAGAAGCTCCGGAAGCTTACAAAGATATTAATGAAGTAGCTCGTGTTTCTCATGAGTTGGGCATTGGACAGCTTGTTGCCCGCCTGAAGCCATTAGCAGTCGTGAAAGGATAGAACTTATCTTATAGAAGGAGTGCATCCGTCAATAAAAACAGTTGAAGAAGCGATAAAATGGAGAAATAAAAGAGACACTCTTCCTTTTATTATAACTTAGTTTAAGAATTGGACTTTTCTTTTTGAGACGGAATAAGTTAAATCTGGTGTAGAAAGTAAAGGTCAATCATTATAGAAGAGACCCGCATACTCACGAAGTACAACTATATACAACGCAAATCTATATAGGTGCTTTCTGTGTTGGAATAATGGAAAACATAGAAAACCCTTGGAACAAGCGGGGGGGAAACAAGTCTGGTGAAGCAAGCCCAGAAAATCAGAGCGGAACCCAAAAAGACCGCCTTGATGAAGAAGAGAAAAATGCGAAAACAAACGAAAACTCTTAATGACTTCCCTAAGCTCAACTTTCTATTTTTTAGTTTATGACTCTTATTGAAAAAATAATTATATCTCTTGTTATAATATGTATTTATGGAAGAAAAAATAGCATTTAGACTATAATCATAATTAAATACCTAAAGAAAAAATAAATCTAATGGAATTCAAGCCCATTTATTTTAAGGAGAAGTTAAATTCTTTATCTGTATCCCTCAATCCTGAAAATGGCAAACTGAACATTATTAATCCGAGAGGAAATTCTGCTCTCGTAACCTTATGGTCTAAGATTGCAGGAAGTGGAGGATTTTGGGAAAAAATAGAAAATTCCCACCCTAGTCTGCTTAAACCCGTCTCTCCACTTGCCATCGTCTCCAATTTATATGGAAATGGACTTCCGCAAATGCTGTCTAATCTGGCTTACAATCCTCAAATAGAAAGAATAGCTATTTCGGGAGGGAATGCTTCAGGAAGTGCAGAAGCTCTAGAAAACTTTTTTGAAAAAGGAGTAAAAAAGGAAATTATTGGAGGCATAAATATGCTCACAATAGAGGGCACCCAATTTCCCTTGCCAAATGAATTACATCCCTGTAATTTTAGATATAAACCTGAAATAGCCCGATTTAATTCAGGAGACTTGGAAGGAATATGCAATTTTGTTTCTCATACTTCTCCAAGGTCTTACCAAGAATCAGATAGATTAGTAATAAATATTCCCACTCCCGTCTTTAAAGATTTCCCTTCCGATATTACTTTCCACAATGTTTCTACAGAAAAACCTCTGGAAGCATGGATGGAAGTTATGCATTTATTAGACAGATTTGGTGTAAACTTGGAACTTACAGGAGATAAAGGAAAGAGAAGAGCCTTATTCAATCTGGATGTAAATGTATCTAATCCTACTTTTGAAGACGAAGGCAATTTAAAAAAATTTGGATATAATCCTGATGAATTAAGAGAATATAGAGAAACTATGATAAATCCTCAAAAGCAAACTGACAAGACATATACATATGGAAATAGGTTAAGGGAATATTTTGGCATAGATGCCTTGAAAGTATGCGGAGATAGATTAAAAGCAAATCCAATGGATAGACACTCATTAGTTTCTTTGTGGGATACTTCTAAAGACTTAATTCACCAAGGAGCAGATTCTTCTTCTCCGTGTTTTACAGATGCTTATTTTGATTTAGTAAATGGAAATCTTATGATGACTGCTCATTTCAGAACCCACAATGCCGTTTCTGCCTGGTTAACTAATCTTTATGGATTAAGGGCAATTCAGGAGAAAGTCAGCGAATATTCCGGAATTCAGCCGGGTCAGTTAAATATCAGAAGCAGATGGATAGGTATAGACCCTGATAATGCCAAGAGCATTAGAGCTCAAAAATTGATAAAAGAAAACAGAAAAATTCCCTTAGAAGTTAATGATCCTAGAGGTTACTTTATTACAGAAGTTAGAGATAATCAAATAATAGTTGGGCATTATTCTCAAAGAGGAATATTATTAAGAGAATACGCAGGCAATCCAAAAGATATTAAAGATGAATTAAGATTAGAGCGTGCTATAAGTGACCCAGACCATGCATTTTGGCTAGGTTACAATACGGCCAAAGCAGAATTTGATATTACTGGAAAAGTAGTGGGTTTCTAAAATATATATTTCATGAAAAGAATCTTTATATAGATTAGATATTTTTTCTTTGTATGCTAAAGAGGGAGATGATAAAGGCCGTAGGATTTGATCTGGATGAGTGTTTATATCCATCTAATCCAGAAATTAACGGAAGAATAAGAGATCAAATCTCATCAAGAATTCTTGAAAAACATGCTGATCTAAAGAATGTTAAAGGGGCAAGAGCATATTTTGAAGAGCAATATCAGCAACTAGGATCTGGAAGAAAGGTTCTTATTGCCGCAGGTTACAAGCCAGAAGAAGCAAGCCAGATAATGAATCTTGCTGTTTCCCAAGCAGATATTATTGATCTAATTAAAGAGGATAATAAAACTACAGAGCTCATACAAAGAATAGGAAAAAGTTATCCTTTTACTTATCTTCTTACTTCAAGCCCTTATGAATCTGCTCAAAATAAATTGAGGGCTATTGGAATTAATCCTGACGTCTTTGCTTACAGAATTTGCAGCAATAATTGTGAAGGATTATCTAAACAGGATGGCTCTGCTTTTAGATACGCTTCGGAAAAAACAGGAGTCCCTGCTGAAAACCATGTTTATATTGGCAATAGCACTAAATCCGATATCATGCCTGCGAAGGCAGTTGGAATGCAAACAATAGGCGTATGGAGTGATATCCCAGAGGCAGATACTTCAGTAATGCATATTCATGACCTGAAAAGCCTACTATTATGAGTTCTAAAGAGAATCCCATTGTATCTATACAGATAACAAAGAAAATTCCTTTTTTTGGGCAAGGAGATACAATTGAAAATAGATTAAGACAGGTTAAACTAAGAGGATTTCCAAATGTAAGAATTTATGAGAATGCTAATTTTGCTCTTGATTTTCTGACTAAACAGCAAATAGAAAAAAGATTGCATACTCCCCAGCCAAGTGTATATCAGAAGAATCTTGAAGTTGTGAAAAATCTAGCTCATTTATTTGCCAAAGAAGGAATTGATATAATAAATTTAGAAATGGCTTATGATTTTACGGCTCGCTCTTCCACCGGAGAGGAAACTGAATGGACTATGATACCCCCTATTGTGGAAAGATTTCACATACCTAGACATACATCGGGGGGATTAAATTATGAATCTCTTATAGGGGCCGAGCTTTCTCAATCATTAAAAGAACAAGGATTGAAGCTGAATGCTGAATTACTTAATGTTCCCCATACAAGTGAATCGGGAATTTTTGACCTAATCAATGATGGCACCCATAGAATTCATTTCGGCTATATGAATGGAGGAGTTAAAATATTAAGAATTGAAGGCATGACTCCAGGATATCCCTACTATGCTGCTCCTAAAAGTTATTCAGAAGTGAAGATGGCTTCAGAGCCTACGCCAGAGACTACTGCCATGAAAGTTCACATTGTTGAGTCTCCTGCACAAAAACAGTTGTATAGATTATTCCCAAGTGGTGGAATAAAAACAGGCGAAGTAAGACCTCCTACTGCTGGAGAAAATTTTGTTTAGACTATATGATTTCCAATTTCTTCAAGATAATAACCCATGAAGGCTCAAGATTTAGCTTATTTATTTCAGATGGGGAATACCATCCAATTGACTTTGATTCCTTGTTTTTCTTTTCCTGTCCTTTCACCTCACATTCAAAAACCTGCCAGTGATGATTTTGTATTCCTCTTTTGCACCAACTCCCATACAATGTTTCTTCAAATACTGGCTTGCATCCCCTAACATCAAGACCAACCTCCTCCTTTACTTCCCTTATAATTGCCTGTTCTGCGCTTTCCCCTACTTCAACATGCCCGGCAACTCCAGCAAAACCTTCTGGAACATTAGCCCGGTCTAAAAGCAGATATTTGCCTTCTTTTTGAATAATCGCCCCAACTGAAAAATGGACTAGTCCGTTTGGCGAGTAAGCAATCTTAGATATTCCCATAAAGAAATATGAGATATATAGTATAAAAAGATATATGAAATCTTATTAGGATTAATCCTTCATCTCAATTTTTATCTGGACGGAGCGCGGGATTTGAAGTTTCATAATGGGATGGAGAATTCTGTCTTCAGCAGGAATATCAATTATTCTTCTGTGAACTCTCATTTCGTATCTATCAAAAGTTGCAGTGCCGTTGCCGCATGGGGACTTTCGCGTTGTGACTTTAAGCCTACTTGTTGGAATTGGTATTGGTCCTCTCATTACAACTCCTGCTTTGGAGGTTATTTCTTTTATTGACTGAATAACTGGATTTAGAGCATTTATATCAATGCTTGCCAGTTTGATGCGTACTTTTGTCATAGAGTATGGAAAAGAAATTGCTTTTTAAACCTTACTGGTAAAATTTCATGATGTGGGCTCACCGCGCCGCGTGCGATGAGCCCTTCATCCCAGCCATTGTGGGATGAATATGAATAAAGAGAAGAATAAATAACAATATAAAAAGCTATTTAAATATACTTTATTTAAAGATACTCATGGTTCAGGAGGTGATTGTTTCTGTTAGCTTGATTGTCGTTATTGCCGCTATTCTTACACTTATTGCAAGAATTATTAGGCAGCCGCCAATAATTGCTTATCTCATTGCAGGAATTCTGGTCGGCCCTCTTGCCTTCAACTTAATTGGGTCTACAAGCGCAGATTCAACAGTAATACAGGGGTTTGCCCATCTGGGAGTAGCTTTTCTTTTGTTCATCGTAGGCCTTAGCCTAGATTTTCGTTTGCTAAAAGAAATAGGTGGAGTATCTTCTTTAGCAGGATTAATTGAAATATTGGCTGTTGGAGGCATAGGTTTCATAGCCGCAGTATTACTCGGACTATCAAATATTTCGGCATTGTATATTGGAGCAGTTATAGCGTTTTCTTCTACAGTTGTAGTGGTAAAGATATTGTCAGATAAAAAAGAAATAGACACGTTGCACGGCAGAATTGCTCTGGGAATTTTGATAGTGGAGGATTTCGTAGCCGCTCTTGCTCTTATGATTATACCGTTGTCAACTAATTCATCGAATATTCTGGTTATTGCCTCTAAATTTGGCATTGCACTTTTGACAATATTTATAGTGTTCTTTATTGCTTTTAAATGGTTCGATAAACTCTTGGATTATCTGGCAAGAAGTCAGGAAGTATTGTTCTTATTTGGAATAGGATGGGCGCTTTCTCTCGCAACTTTATTTGATGCTCTAGGTTTCTCACTTGAGATAGGCGCCCTCGTTGCGGGAATGTCCTTGGCTTCAAGTAAATATACTCTTGAACTTGGAGGGAAAATAAAACCTCTTAGAGATTTCTTCGTTGTTCTCTTTTTTGTTTTCTTTGGGAGTCAGATGGTGGGCCCAATCACAAAAACATTAATATTGCAGTCGGTATTTATATCGGCTATAGTTCTTATAATAAAGCCCTTGATAGTTATGCTGACTTTGAGATTATTTGGCTATGGAAAGAGAACAAATTTCTTAACCGGACTTTCTCTAAGTCAGATAAGTGAGTTTTCGCTCATACTTACTTTATTAGGCTTTACTACCGGCCATATTACACAAGAAATAATGAGTCTTGCGGTGCTAATAGCTTTAATTACAATAGGAATAAGCAGTTACGGAATATATTACAGCCAGGCAATATTTAACCGCGTAACTAACGCTTTGTTTTTCATAGAAGGTAAAAAACAAATGGACCGTACTCCGGAAAAGAAATATTATGACATAATAGTCTTCGGTTATCATCGCATTGGATACAAGATATTGGAGTCTATAAAAAATATGAAGATGAAAGTCCTAGTAATTGATTACAATCCCCGCACTATCAATGCACTGGAAAAATCCAAGATAGATGCAATATATGGAGATGCCAGCGATAAGGAATTTTTAAGCCAGATAGGCCTTGATAGAGCTAAGATGGTTATTTCAACAATACCAGAACAGGGGGCTAATATAGCTATAGCAGAAGTTATAAAGATGTCTAATTCTTCGGCTACGTTTATAGCAACTGCAGAACAGCCGCCAATTGCCTTAGTTCTTTATGAAAGTGGAGTTGATTATGTTCTTATCCCGCATCATTTAGGAGGATATTATGCCGCGGGAATGATTGAAAAGTTCAAGACAGACCAACATAAGTATAAAGAGTTGGGAAAGAAGCATCGTATCCATCTCTCCAGAGGCAAAGCAAATTCTAATTACTAACAATAATGCTTAAATAGCCCTTGAGTATCTTCTTAAAATGCCGAATTTAGAAACAAATATTAAAGAAAGCCAGATTTACGTTTTAGATTGTTCAGCACTTAATTCTGAAGAAGGGCGCAAGATAATAGGCATTTTAAGATGCGGATTATCAAGGTCTCTGGAAATAGAAGATGGTGTCATATTAGGAGAAATAGAGAGAATGAAATCATTGGAGCATTTCCAGAATGAATTTCCTTTAGTTATAATCAGTCAGACAAGAAGCGAGATAAGAAGCCATTTGGCAAGATTAACTAAGTATATAGGGAGCATAAAAGAATCCCCATTTATACAATCAGCTGGAAGAAAGAAATTATTAGAAGTAGAAAGAAAAATATTTCTCCTGGAAGAATATTTTAAAAATTTAAAAGATTATAAAAAAACTATTTACAAAAGAGACCCGCGAGAGAGAGGATGTATATTTAATTTACCTTTTATTGGTCAGCATAGCCAAGATTATATGGAACTATTTGAAAAATATCAAGAATATATAATTAAAATTGATAATAATCGAGAGTTTAAGTTTAATGGTTACAGGGATGCAGATTCGCATATTATGGCAACTGCAAATATGCTAGACAGGAGGGGATATAATGTAGGTATAATATCACGTGACGAGCATATTAATAGAATGGTTAGAATATCTAAATCTGCTTTATCAAATTGTTCAATAAGTTTCATAAGTGGCCACTTTTTATATAATTATGCCCGGAATGACTTACTGGCTAAAACTAAAATCCCAAATTCCTTCTTAGCATCTCACGTCTCTCAATTATCAGCTTGAGAATGCCTGGAATTAATCCTGTAATTACAAAATTTTTATACTCAAATATACCATCATAACTTCCAAGACTTATGACTAACGGAGTTTTAGTAGAATTATATTTTACAAGCGGCTTTCCTAATTTCTTTCTCTTTAGATTTTTGACGACTATTTTTGCCTGCCTTTGAGCATTTTGAGCAGTTTTTTCTTCTCTAAAATTAGTTATGTCGCCCGCGGCAAATATATTATCGTAATCATCAAATTGAAGGAATGAATTAATTTTGAAGAATTTCTTTTCATCAAGAGAATTCTTAAATGAATTCTGAATTAGATAATAGTTGGGGGATATTCCTGTGCAGATAAGAACTAAATCTGGAGTAAAAACCCTCCCTTTATCGCTAAAGAATATCTTACCCTTGTTCTTTACTATCTTCTCCCCATATATTATATTTACACCGTTTCTTTTAAGAAATCTTTCAGCGTGTTTCTGACTTCTATAATTATTCCTTTCAAGTAAAGTGTCATGTGCATGAACAATAGTTATCTTCTTTCCCTTGCATCTTTGTATTATTTCTCCTGCTATTTCAACGCCCACTAAACCTCCCCCCACAATCATAATATTCTTGGCTTTCAACAGCTCTTTGTTTTTTTCCAATAATTCCTTTGAACGTGCAGAGATTATCATGTTCTTCTCTTTAAATGGGGAATGGTATTCAGAACCTGTGCATATGACAAGATAATCAAAATTTATTTTCTTCTTTCCTGCAAATACGTAATTTCTCCCTATCTTTCTTACTTCTTTTACTTCAATATCTACATTTTTCAGATATTTCCTGTGCGATATCTGTATGGCTTTCGCGTGTTCAGGCTGTGTTAATGTGCGCGGCACTCCCGGAGTAAATTCAAAATAATTTTTTCTATCTATAAGAGTAATTTTATATTCATTCTGAAGTTCTTTTGCAATATATGAGCCTGCAAAACCTCCTCCAATTATCACCAGTCTTTTCATATGACATTATTTCACCATTCTTATTTAAAACTATTGATAAATATTGGACTTTTCAACATATGAATTCTGCAGCTCTCTTACTGTTTCCAATACTCTGATATCAGGAGAGAGAACATATACATGATCATCCTTTGAACGTATTGCCCTATATAACCTCTGCAGGAATTCCCTACGAGCCTTGTCATGATAAAAATCCCAATAATAGCTTCTATGCGTCTTCTCAAGAACTCTCCAGAATACTCCATTCTTATTCGGATTAGTATATTTAGTGAATACTACTGAATTGCACATTTCTCCCGGAAAATCAACTCCTCTAGAGCATTTAGTTGTAAACAGAACGTCACTTAATCCAGACTTGAATAGGGATATTGCTTTTCCAGTTTTATCTTCTTTTTGAAGGGCAATCAACTTCTCCTTAGACATGACGTTATTTACTCCATATGCCTGACACTCGTAATCAGAAGGCAGGTCTTCAAAAGCCTGTACATGAACTAATACTGGACGTCTTGACTTGTCAAGACAGGCTGAAAGTGCCCGCAGATAATCTTCCCTACTATGTTTCTTGGACGTAAAATTAGAGTACCTGCAGTCAATTTCTTTTCCGGTTCTATGAATATCAATGCTTCCCTGCTGAAGAGTCTCGGCTTCAACTACAACGAATTCTTTTATCCCGTATACGTTCTTCAATACTTCCTTAGAATGCAGAGTCCCAGACATCATTACAACGGCATTGCACTTGCTCATTAAGTCCTCAAATTTTTTAGATAGGTTAGTTGTGACAAGCTGTGCAACCAAATCATTATCTTTCTTCCTATATGTCACATATGTGTCTTCTGCAAAATCCCTGAATACTTTAGCAGTATCTATCGCAGAATTTATATAACTCATATCATCAAGCGAAGCTTCTGCTTCTAAATCAGGATGTCTTAATAAGTGCATGAATATTTTTCCTATTTTAGTTTCGTTTAGGGAATATATCCTGTTTTCATCCACACCCAAAGCTTGTTTATTTTTCTCTTCAAGTTGAATAAGCTCAATGCATGCGTCAACATCATCTTTCACTTCATAATTATCTGGATTTAATGTCTGAATAGAATTGCCAAGTCTTGTAATATTTAAGTCATCTTGTGTTGAGAAGCCATCTAAAAAGTCATCTGCTTCATCTATGATATCAACAGCACATTCAGGCCTTCTGTCAAGAGCGCCCTCAATAAGATATTTTGCAGAGTTGAATATTATTACATCGGCATTTATATAGGCAAGATACTGGTCATAATAAGAGCATCCTTCTTTTCTATGATAGAATATAAACTCTTTCCCCGTAAGGCCCTTGTATCTCTTTTTCCTGGCATCTCGCAGCGGGAGCTCATATCCAGAACGTACTATCGGACTCCAGTAAGGATTAGCTGGGGCAATGGAAATCCGTCTTAAAACCTTAAGTGTCGGGTCTGCCTTATGAGTTATAAATGGGTTGTCATTATAGAACTCTTTGAGCATTGACATATTTTTTTCGGTTATTTTTATTGTTTCAGGAAGGAAAGGGTCGGCACAGCTTGTTCCTGGTTTTATCAATGAGTCATGATTTTCCCTACCAGTTATCATTGCTATTCCTAATCTTCGTCCATCTGGTTTTATTAAATATTTTTTAGATGTGTAATCTTCCTCATATTGTCTTTGCAAGCCCTTTACAGGAACAACTATGCTTGCCTTCCCCATTTTTCTTGCTATATTTAATGCAATCGCTGACTTTCCAGTTCCACAGACGCCATGTATAAATACAACTTTATTTCCCTTTTCAATTGCAGATATTACTTCATTTACTACATCTTCCTGTGTCTTTCCATTTGAGAATTTAAGGGGCTCAAGTTTCTTTCCTTCTGAATATAAACTCCACCCAGATTCATCTTTAACCTGCTCATTATCTTTTATATTTAGAAATCCTAAAGATGATGACGTTTTTAATTCTCCGGGACTCTCAAATAATTCGTCTGATTTATCTTCTCCATTAGAATTTGATGCCCAAGATCCATCCACACCTATTAATTTTCCCTGTGGACTGAACTTTAACCTCTTCATTTATTTATTTCTGGGAACACGTTTATAAGCATTTGGATAGATGGTATATTTGCAAAAAACAATAATTATTTTTAGATTAAAGATATATCTTGCAGGTTTATCTTTGAGCAAGCCCTAATTTTCCAAGACCAATATGCTCATTAACAATTGCCTTATTTGGCGCACTCAGCGCCTCTGGCGCTACACCGACCGAGCAACCATTGACATCATCAAGCCAGTTCCAGTCAACAGCATCAGACCTGCTGCTGCCAACAAGCCCGTTGACGTACCACGCCCTTAAAGTTGGGACTTTCTCTCCATCTGAAGGGAACATTCCCATTGCTTGGTCATATCTTGAGAAAAAAACTTTACCGATATATTCTTTTGCACCCTCAAAATCTTCTGCAAATTCCACTGGAACTTCATCAGGATGTCTTAGCAATATTCTCCAACCCTTATGATTCAAAACTTGCTCTTGTGTCATTCTAGCCCCTATAATTCCTAGGTCTTTTCTTTTTACAGCAATTACTCCACTTCCTGAGATAGCTTCATATGCTCCATTTACATCTTTGCCTTGCGCATCCTTCGCTTTAGTAAGATTTAATGCCCCATTTACATAGTCTGAATGAGGATTAATAAGTCCTAGAGCAAATCTTCCTGTTTCAGTAAGTCCTTGCCTGTTTGCAGTTAGAATAAATCTGATTTCCTGATTGTC
>Ga0209211_10000827_pt1 | contig 61468 bp, 60 predicted proteins | sample RifGroA2_FD_183992 | JGI IMG/M metagenome (GOLD analysis project Ga0209211, IMG submission 183992) | Groundwater microbial communities from Rifle, Colorado, USA - Groundwater A2 (SPAdes) (version 2) | ecosystem: Environmental > Aquatic > Deep subsurface > Groundwater | place: Rifle, Colorado... | reverse complement strand
TACCTTGCCTTTGAGCAAATCAAGCTTTTCCATCACGCAGATGGCACGCTTGCGATTGCGCATGATCTGCCCGTCGCGTTCCATCGCCCTGAGGCGGCGCGCAAACAAGTCTTCTTCGTGCGCTTCAATATGTATCAATTGCAGCAATTCCTCATCGCTGACCGGGACACCCTGCTCGGCAAGAATTTGCAGGATGAATTCGCGGCTTGGCAGCGGGTGCTCGTATTGCTCGCGTTCGCGCTCCAGGTAGGGGTCTTGCAGGCGTAAATTAATTTTCTTTTTCATCGCTTCGCGCCCCCTATCCAACTTTCCCCCGCAAGCGGGAGAAAGGGCAATCGTGAAAAACATTTATTATTATTCATTGACAATATATCCTTTAACAATTAAATTGCGCGCCTTCAGCAAATCTAAGCCCAGATGGCGGAATTGGTAGACGCGCACGGTTCAGGTCCGTGTGCCGCAAGGTGTGGAGGTTCGAGTCCTCTTCTGGGCACCACAACAACAGTCTAAAAACCCCGTAATCAAGCCATTTCAAGCGATTGAAGTGGCTTTTTTGTTGGCTTTTTTGTACCACATCAAACCACGTTTTAACGGGCTTTCTCGCTTACTGCCGGTTTTTGGTGTACCATTTTTGCACCACAACTGTACCAAACTCAAAATGGCCACCTTCCAAAAACGCGGCGACTCGTGGCGTGCAATCGTGCGCAAGTTAGGCGTTGTTCAATCCGAAACACACCCGACCAAGACGGCGGCGCAGGCCTGGGCAGCACAAGTAGAGGCCGACATCATAGCAGGAAAACATGGTGACATTCCCAACAAAACCTTTGGGCAGCTTCTTGAAAAATACCGCGACGAGGTATCGCCAACCAAGAAGGGAGAGCGCTGGGAGCGCCTGCGCATCAACCTTATCATGCGGGACAAGATAGCCAAGGTGAAACTAGCCGAACTCAAGCAGCCCGATTTCGCATCGTGGCGGGATAGGCGGCTTGAATCTGTGACTTCGGCCAGTGTGCGCCGGGAATGGGTGCTGCTGTCGTCTGCCTGCTCCACTGCCATCAATGAATGGCACTGGCTGAAAGAACACCCGATGCGCGGCGTAAAGGTGCCGGCACACGGCAAGGCAAGGGACAGGATCGCAACGCCGAATGAAATTGAGCTGCTATCCGTGGCGCTTGGATATAACGCAAATGTGATGCCGAAGTCGGTGGGCGCCAGGGTGGGGGCGGCCATGCTGTTCGCTATTGAAACAGCCATGCGCGCCGGGGAAATTGCCGCGCTCGACTGGAAGAATGTTCACATTCAAAAGCGCTACCTGCACGTTGAGAGCGGCAAGACTGATGCAGCGGAGCGCGATGTCCCGATATCCACAGAGGCGATCCGGCTGCTGCGGCAGATGGGAACCGAAAGCGCGGTGTTTAATTTGTCCACCGCGCAGATCGACTCGAACTTCCGTAAGGCGAAGAAGATGGCAGAGATCGATGGACTGACGTTCCACGACTTGAGGCATGCCGCGATCACGCGGCTGGCGCGCAAGTTGGACGTGCTGGCGCTGGCGCGCATGGTCGGCCACCGCGATCTAAAGCAGCTCATGGTCTATTACAACGAGAGCGCTGCGGATATGGCCGGGCGGCTGGATTAACTACCGCTCCAACTGCGCCTCTTCCAGCTTCCCACGCTGCCGCTCAATATCTCGCTCGAATCTTGCATTCTCAGCCTCAGTTGGTTCTTCAAGGTTTCCATAATTACGCTGAATTTTTTTGATAGCATCCTTGATTTCTTCAACATTCTTGCGCATCTCGATCTGCTTGGCAGCCTGCATATTGCCGGCAGGGTAGGCAGATGCCTTCACTCCAAATGCGCTGATAATGGCCGCTGTCGTGTTTCGCACCTCGCCTATCTGCCCTTCTCGCTTAAGCGCTGACCTCTCGATGCCAGACCATGCGTATGACTGTCCGCTGCCTTGGCTCAAGCCAAGCGGGTTGATCTCGCCCATCGGTGTTTGCAGGTTGAGCGGGTTCGGTAATGGCACGTTCGGCATGAATCCCTTGAACAGATGATCCATGCGCTTTTCCAGCGCCTCTCCTGCGGTGTCGGTATCCTGCACAATCTCCTTCTCGGTGAATATCGACTTGTTCATCAACAGCACTTCAGCCAGCAACGGGATCACGCCGCCAGGTGTTGCCCACGGCGGCAGCATACCGGAACCCATTTCCATGTCGGCCACGTCGCCGACCGGAACCCAGCGGCGAATGTCCAGGAAATAAGGCGCGTCGTCGTCATGATTCCACGGCATCCGCACCATCTTCGGCACGACACCCCACACCCCGCCCTGCTTTTCCTTCGGCAACAGATCGCGCTCGTCGTCCTCGTCGCCTCCAGACATTGCATATCCGATGGCGTTCACCATCTGCCAGAACGCCAGCAGCTTGAGTATCTTCCACGGCTTTGCCTTGGCAGTGTTCACAGCCATCGGAAGCGCACGGTAGAAGAACGAGATAAACGGCAGCGCAGTGTGGCGCGCGGCCTGTATCCATGGCGCGTTGATGTCGTAGTTCAGGAATGAGTGGCGCGCGATGCGGCCGGCCTCAATGTCGCTCTTACCGTAGCGGATTGCCTTGGTAAATGCGGCCAGGCGGAATATCGCATCCTCGAACTGGTAGGCATCCTCCATGTTGCTGGTGTACGCCTTGGCACCCTTCACTGGAACCATGCCGGCCATCGTGACCAGGTGCATCACCTTGGCCATGCGCGTCATTTCGTCCTTGGCTTCCAGCTCCCCGGTCAGCTCGGCCTTCATCGACTCAAGCTGCTTGGCGATCTCGTCGCGCAAGGCTTCGTTCGACAGGAACATGCCGCCCAGCGCGCCGGAATCCTCGAAGCGCTGGTAAATCTCGCGGTAGCCGTCCTTTTTGTTGAGCGCCCACACCTTTAATGCTTCGGCCAGATCGGACGCGCGCAGGTCGTGCCAGTCGGCAATCACGAAGTTCGCCATCACGTTGTTCGCGTGAACCGCAGGACTCCATGCGGTTTTCGACTTTTTCCAGAATTGCAGCACCTTCTCGTGGGTGTGGCCGAACGGCTCGATCCACGCTCCGGCTGTTTGGCGAATGTCGTTCCATACCGCGCCGGGGATATACAGCCCGGCCAGCGCGCCGTACTTCCTGGTTTGCGTCCCTGGAATAAGCGCCGCTGGAACCTGCACCCATTCATCCTTGCCGTAGCTGTGCAGCATGGATTCGCTGGCAACCACCTCGCGCCCATCCGGCTTCACCTTGCCGTAGGTCTTGCCCGTCCACTCGAAGAACCGCCCCACCTCGATGTCGTGCGTCATCATCTGCAAGGTCTGCGCCACGGCGTAGCGCACTTCGTCCAGTTCTCCCATGCGCTCACGCTCTTCCGGGGTGAAGTCGCGCCACACCACCAGCTTGTCGCCTTTGGTGCCGCGCACCTCGAATGTGCCGGCATTTACCCAATCCCCAAACTTGGCAGGAACTGCCTGATTGGCCGGCCAGTAGATCACCTCATGCAACCTGCCCATGGGTTTGCTGGTCATTCCCGGCAGCGCGTCCATGGCCTCGGTGCTGGCATCGCGGCGCTCGAAGCGGATCACCTTCTCACCGACCAGCGAATTATCGGCACGGCCTTGTTGCAGCTTGCGCCAGAATTCACGATCCCCGCCGATGGCGTCCATCTTCACTTCGTCGAATATCCCCCGCCCCTTGTATTGGTTGCCCTTGATACGCAGGGCGCGGGCACGCAGCATCTTGCCAATCACGCCCTCTTTGTCCAGAACGTGCTTGGCATAGGTGCGGTGCAGATAGGACATATTGTTGCGCTCATAGGCTTCGCGCGACATCTGGCCGAGGCGTACCGCCTCCTTACCCATGTCCGAGATCAGTTTCTTGAGCGTCGCCAGGGTGTCGCGGCTATCCGCGGGCAGTTGCTCCAGCAGCGCCTTTTCGGTAGCGGCGTCCGGTTTGACTTGCATCCACTGGTAGGCGATGCGGCTTTCTGCCCGCGTCAGCCCGGCCAGCATTTCGGATAGCCCGGCGGATTTACGGTTGAGCGCCGCTTCTGCCGCCTTCATTTCCGCCTTGCGGTCGATATAATCGGCGCCCAATCCGTAGTCGGATACCAGCCCGGCCTTAACCTTCTCCGGCACGAACTCACCGGCGCGTTCCATCAGCAGATCTATCGCAGGCTCAACGATGCGATTCCATCCGACCAGCTTGAACGGAGCGGAAACCACCTTGTCGATCAGCGAAACGTCAGACTCCATGCTGGCGGCCTTAGCCGTGCGCAGGATGCTTGGTTGTTTTTCTTGGGGCGCGCGTGATGCCATAACACCTTGTGACACGCCCGCCGTGTCATATCCCTGCGCCTTACCCTCGACCGCATTCTTCATCTGCCGGATTAGCCCGAGTACCTCGCCGTCGCTAACCTCTTCGATCGGCTTGCCGGTCACGCGGCCAATGAACTGGCGCACCGCGTCCACCACGCGCCTAATCATGCCCAGCAGGTTGCTGCGCATCCCGATAGGCACCTTCACGCCGTAGCGCTCAAGGATGGCATCAACATTGCCGGTGATGGTGGCCGCCGCCAGCTCGGCGATGGCCTCGTCGGTGTGTGTCCTAGCGTCGAATATTTCGCCGCGATCCGTTGCAATGGCTTGGGCGAGCTTGGTCACAAAGCCGTTCTTGGCGGCATGGATCAGCGCATCCACTACCGGGCTACCCAGCATCCGGATCCCGCCATGGCCTACTACTTCATGGATTGCCACCCACACAGCGCGCTCCGGCGATGCGATGTTGTCGGCCACCAGATAGACGGTGTAAGTCTTGGGATCGTAGATACCCTCAGAATGCTGGTCTATCGGCTTGGCCGCGCGCAGCGCGCGCAAGTAGAGTTCGGTAGGGATTTCCTTGACCGACTGCACGATGATGACACGCTTGAAGCCATGCCAGCTTGCGCGCAGCTTGGCGGTGGCTTGCTTGATGGATTCGACGGTTTGCGGCGTTGGGTTTGCCTGCTCGGCTTTGCTGAACCGCGTCCTTCCGGTGCGGTCAATATGACTTGTACCCATCTCGCCAAAGTAAAGCGCGCCAGCTTCGCGGTTGGCTGTCGGCATGGCTGTGTTGGCGTTGCTGAATCCGCCAGCTGCGCTTGCGCGCTGAACGACCAGCGTCAATCCGTGTTCGTTGGCGAATCGCTGGAATCGAGCAGGAACCTTGACGCGAGCGGGGCCGGTGACGATGGCTTTGCCGTCGGCGCTGACGGTGAAGGTAACCCCCCGTTCTGCCGATTCGATACCAGCCGCAGCACGACGTAGTTCAACGAGCGTGGCTCCGTCGATAGGCAGGTTGCGAGCGGTGTCTGGTTGTACTTCATAGCTGTCACTCTGCGCTTTATTTGCTACGCTTGCAAGCGGCACATCATCGCCCTCGATGGCCTGCTTTGCCTTGCCCCACAATTCCTGATTGCCGCCTTTCAGCAACTCAAGCTCGGCAGTCTTTTTTGGCAGGTAGCGCCGCGTAAAGTCGGCTGGAGCATCCTTTGCGGCAAGTGCGTTGTGCGTAATGTCGGCCAGCTTGATTGTCTGCGCATCCGGCGTCATCTTGCTGATGTCGTATGGCTTGGTGAGCTGCTCGACCAGATCGGCAACCTTGTCGCCCAGTTCCGCGCGCACGTCATCCAGCATTACCTTGGTATCCTCTACCGTGTCATGCGCCCAGGCGGCGGCCAGCATTTCCTCGGTGTGCGGCACTGTGCGCAGGATGTCCACCACGCCTTGTGGGTGCATGATGTACGGCTCGTTGGTGAACTTGCGGCGCTGATCAATCTCGCTGTGGTACTTCTCGGCGAAAGCCTTGGCTTTCTGCACCAGCTCCGAGTTGGAATGGTCTTTTCCGTCGCGCTCCATTTCCGCTTCAAGCTCTTTAGCTTCCTTGATCTTGTCGGCCATTTCCTGAGCGAATTGAAACTTTGCGCCGGTGCGGCTTTCGTTCGCGCTGATCTGCGCCTTTGCATCCAAGACAGTTTTGCGCAGCTCTTCCGGCTTGCGCTCCACGCCGGCCAGCGCATTCGTGGCGCGCATGGACAATCCCACCGCATCATCATTCGGATCGCGGCCAATGATTGCGCCATCCTCACCCAGCTTCATTTCCAGCCGGACGTAATAGCCGAGCACCTTGCCGTCGTTGTTGCGGTCGATCTTGCCGATGATCTCGATGGGCATGCCCGACACTTCGCCGACAACCTCGACACCTTCCTTGGCGGTATCAGCATAGGCCTTGAGCTTGGCCAACAAGGCTTCTCCCCATTCCTTGCGCTTGGAGTATGTCGTCTTGCCAGCCTTGGCGGCGAACTTGTCGCCGGACAGGTCTTGCACCTTGCCGGCCATTTTCTCGGCGCCCGGCAGCTTGCGCTCCGCCACTTCGATTGCATACTTCGCCCTGACAATCTCCTGCGCCAGCCGCATGCGCGTCTCTTCATGCGAGCGGTACAGGCGCTGGTAGCGGTCAATATCCGACTTCAACCCGGCCAGCCGGATGGCGCGCTCGTCCCCGGCGGTCATGGCGGTTGCCATCTGGAATTGGCTTGTCTCGGATATATCCTCAAGCCTGCGCACCGACGAATCGCCGGATAGCGCCTGGTCGATGAAACGCTGCTTGCGCGCGAGCAACTGCCACATATTCGTGTCGTAGCTCCCCTTGGTGGAGTAGGCGAATATCCGCACATTTCGATTCTTGTTGCCCTGGCGCACGATGCGCCCCTCGCGCTGCTCCAGGTCTGCCGGGTACCACGGAGTGTCCAGGTGATGCAGCGCTCTCAGGCGTTGCTGCGCATTGACGCCGGTACCCATGTTCTTGCTGCTACCCACCAGAATGCGCACACGCCCGGAGTTCATATCCTTGAACGCCTTTTGCTTGGCGTCGGATTTTTTCAGGTCGGACATAAAGACAACCTGATTCGGCGGTATTCCGGCGTCGCGCAGGCGCTTCTCGAACCACGCGCGCGCATTAAACCCGCGATTTGCCGCCACTCCTGCGCCAAATCCGATATCGGAGAACACCATCTGCGTAGTGCCATTTGTCTCTTCTTCCTTGCCCGCTTTGTTCTTGAACGTATAGTCCGCGCCTTTTTTGTAGGATTTAATCACGCCGTCGGCCATCACATTCAGCTTGGAGGCCGGATCAGATGGCAGTGACGGGTCGATGAAGCGCATGTCGATAGCGGCCAGGCGGCCATCGCCGATGATGCGGATTACCGGGTCTGGATTGTTCGGCTCGTCGCGCGACGGCTTCCACTTCCGCGACTTCTCAAGTCTGGCAGCGAGTTCTTTCTTGTAGTCCAGATAGTCGTCAACCTGCGGCGTGATGACCAGCTTGCGCGCGCCATACTTCACGCTTGGCCGCTTGTCACCCAGCATTTCGGCGAGGTGTTCGGAGGTCAGCACGTCGGCAAATTCTCGGAACATCTGCGTCAGCTCAGGCACGTTCACGATATTGGCGAAGCGCGTCACCGGCGCATACTTGCCGGAGGCGTCGGCCTCGATCTCGGTGCTCTCTTCGCCGAACATCGAAGCCCATGCGTCGAAGGTTTGCAGCCCCTTCTCTTCAAGCACCTTGGGTTGCATGAAGCGCTGCACGGAATACATCTCCGCCATCGTGTTGGTCACCGGTGTGCCGGATGCCAGCACCAGCGAGCGCCCCGGCTTCTTCTCTTCGAGCCAGCGCGTTTTCATGTACAGGTCAAAGGCGCGATCAGAACCGGTCGAGCTGATCCCCTTCACCTGGCGCACCGTCGAAAACTCCAGCTTGCGGTACTCGTGCGCCTCGTCAACGTAGAGCATATCCACGCCCATCTCATCGAAGCGCACGTTCTTGTCCTTCCCTTCGCCTGACATTGCCGACTTGAGTTTTTCTTCCAGCTTCTCAATGCGGTTCTGGATGTCGCGAACTTTCGGGCTGCGGCTCTTTTTCGCGTCGCCGGTATCGCCTTCGGCATCCTGCACCTCTTCCAGCGCGGCGCGGTAATAGTCCAGCTGCTCGTTCATCATCTTGTCCTTGAACTCGGGATCAAGATCGAGCAGCTTGAACGCGGAGTGCGTAATAATGACGCCATCCAGGTCTGACATGCCCACGCGCGCGATGAAGCGGCGGCGGTTGTCGGTGTGGAATTGCTTCTCGTCGGCCACCATCAACCTGGCGGAAGGGTACAGTTGCAGCCATTCCTGCGCGAACTGTTGCAGCATGTGGTTCGGCACCACCATCATCGGCTTGCTGATCATGCCCAGGCGCTTTTGCTCCATGGCCGAGATCACCATTTCCCATGTCTTGCCGCTCCCGACCGCGTGCGCCAGATAGGTGTTGCCGGACTGGATGATGCGCCATGCGCCGCGCTTGACGTGATCGAACACGCTGATCGTTGTCGTCGTGCCCGGCAAAGTCAGGTGGCGCCCGTCGAACTTGCGCGATACCGTGGTGTTGAACTTGTCGTTGTAGAGCGTGACCAGCTTCTCTGTGCGCTCGTTGTCTTGCCACATCCAATCGGCAAACGCCTGGCGCATCTCCTTCAGTTTCTGGATGGCGGCCTCGGTGGCGGCAGGCTGAAATACTGTCGCCTTCGTGTCCGGGTCTTTGGCGGTGATGCGGATTGTCCGCCCAGTTAGCCCGGCTTCCATGATGTCGGCCGCATCACGATCCGCTGTCCCCCAGTCAACCGTTGCCCGGTTGGTCTTGTTGCCAGATATGACGGACACATTCCAGTTGCCGGTGTGCTCGTTGTAAGAAATATTGGCCTTAACGCCGGTCTTTTCGTGCAGGAACTGCGCGTACACCTCGCCGGGTATCCAGTTCATGCCGAGCGAGGTGGTGATGTCGGATGGCGAAACCGGCGACGGCTGGGCGTTCATCAGCGCCTCGACGTTGCGCGCGAATCCGCGGTCTGTTTTCGCGGCAGCTTCTGCCTCTTTCAGCTTTGCCTTCACGTTGCCGGACAGGTATTCATCCGCCATTTGCCAGCCATTGGAGGGCGATTCATAGATTGCCGACCCCAGCGAGTTGATTGTCTCGATCTCGCTCAAGCCGATGCGCTGCGCGATCAGCGGAATATCCACCCGCCCGAGGTCGTTCAGCGATGACAGCAAAGCATCGTGCGGTGTGCTGATCTTGGATTCCTTGCGCTGATCCAGCGTGCGCTTCGTGAGGAAGTCGCTTTCCTTGATCTCGCCGGTGTCGTCATTGATTGTCTCCAGCGCCAGCACCTTGGAGTATTCGGGATCGTCGTTCAACTTGGGGATCAGCTTGAAACGGCGCGAGGAAATAATATCCTCCACCTCGTTGCCATCTTCGTCCTCGACTACCGCCTTGCGCTCAACAACGGTATTTTGCAGCAGGTTGCCATGCACCCTGACGAATGCCTTGTATTCCTTTTGCAGCGCCTTAAGCGACGCTTCCCAGTCGCCATCGTTCAATTGGTCGTACTGCGTCTGGTTCAGCGCGTCGCGCAGTCGCACGAAGCTCCTGACCAAAGGCGCATCTATCCCCTTCACTTTGTCTGCCGGCACGCCCAGGCGGTTCTCTACCTGCATGAGTTTCCCGTCATCGCTCACATAGTAGTTGCCTTCCTTCTTCGCCTTCGGGTTGAAGTCGAGCTGGCGCACTTGCGCGGCCTTGGCGGCAGATTCTTCTGCCGGGCGGAACACATCACGCGGCAATCTATCAACCGCCTTCGCCAACAATTCGGTTGTCGGCACATCCTTGTTGGGCAGGACGGTATATTGCTTGCCGAACTGTCCGCTTTCAAGTGCGCCTTCTCCCAGCACCATCTCTGGATGCTTGGCGAAATACTCATTGATGAGGTGATCGCCGCCCTTGATCTTGATCTTTTCCAACCCCATCCAGCCGTGGCCTTCAAACGTCTCGCCGGGCACCTTCTTGCGCAGGAACAGGATGTCCGTCACCACTTCTGTTCCGGCGTTCTTTTGGAATGCCGTCTGCGGCAGGCGGATCGCGCCCAGCAGGTCGGCGCGCTCGGCGAGGTATTGCCGCGCCTTATCGCCCTGCTTGTCCATGGTGTGGCGGCTGGTCACAAACATCACCAGCCCGCCCGGCTTGACCTTATCCATGGTCTTGGCGAAGAAGTAGTCATGCAGCGCGAAGGCGTGCTTCTTGTAGCGTGGGTCGGACAGCACCTTGGAATCAGAAAACGGTGGGTTGCCGATGGCTACATCGTAGAAGTTGTCCGGCAAGGCGGAGTCGATGAACGACTCGACTAGGATGCGCTCGTCCGGTTGCAGGTGTTGCAGGATCGCGCCGGTCAGCGCGTCGAATTCGATGCCGGTGTAGATGGAGTTGTTTGCCATGGCAGAATTCATCAGGCCGGGGAACACCCCGATACCGGCGCCAGGTTCAAGCATAGAGCCACCCTTGAACCCAAGTAGATCGGCGGCGCGCAATATCTCGGTGACGACCTCTTTGCCGGTGTAGTGCGCGTACTGGGTAGAGCGCTCGGCGGTTTTCCAGTCCTCATCCGACATGACAGCTTGGAGGCGGTCGCGCAGCTTGCCCCAGTCGCTCACCGACTTGTCAGGCTTGGCCGCATCCAGCATCGCCTTGGTGATGTTGCCAGCCGTGTACCAGCTCAGCGCGGGGTTCTTGGCCTGCAATACCAGGAAGGCGGGATGATATTCCCGGTAGTTGGAGTTGGTCAGATAGGGCTTGTTGCCCAGGCTGGCAATAGCCTCGTCGTACTTGGCCAGCGTTTCGAGTTGCGCATCCAGCTTGGTATCAAAGATGTTGTTGCGGATTTCAGATGCACCCCAGCCGATGAACTTGGCGAGAATGGCTTGTTCTGCGCGGGTAGCCTTGCGGCCTTCCTTGTCCAGCTTCTTGACTAGCTCGACGGCCTCGACGTTCTGTTTGGCCTTGGTGAACCAACTGCCTTTGTAGTCTAGGTCGGCTTCCGTGAAGTGGTAATTGCCACCCGTCTTGGCGGGGATGTCCCGTCCTGCGGGAACAGCTCGTCCGGCACGCCCGTCCACGACTCCGACGGCTCCTGTTCCGGGCTGTCCCGCGGGAAGTCCAGCAGCTCCGCCAGCACGATCTCCCGCGCCAGCGGTATCGCCCCGTTGTGTATCGCCACCCGCTCCGGCAGCGTCTTGTCCGGGTCGTTGTACCCGTGCTTGATCGCTATCTGCAATGACAGGGTGGTTATTTCGGACGATATGTCTTCCGCTAAAGTCTGGATGTACTGATCCAGACTTTGGCTTTCCTTGAGCTGCGCCAGCAGTTGTGGCGCTTTTTCCTTCATTGCTGCCAGCACCAGCTGATCGGTTCTCATGTTGCGCTCCTTGTGTTGTATTTTCGCCACTGCCTGTATCGGCATTATGGACTTCGCTTGCGTTTTTTGCTATAGTGTGCTTGGAGGAACCAGAAATGAAATTACCAGATAGATTCCCGATTGCAGGAGCCAAGTTTCCAGAAGGAACAAAGTTTTGGGAGACAGAAAGCGGTGATCCGCTTTGTGTTGTTCCAGATGGCAGGGTGTTTGCGCCATTCAAGGATGACTTTGTTTCTGAAGGCTCTGAGATTGGAACACGCGGATACTTGTTTCCCAAAACCGAGGCCGAATTCTCCAAAGAGTGCGGGGTTGACCTGGTTGAGGCTTGATAGGCGGGGGCGTAAAGCGCCTTCTGAGCATCATCCAATTCAGCCTTGAGCGGATCGTCATTACGAAGCACCCTAGCGCGCTCATGAAGATCATGCCCTAAGTCCTTCGCGGCCAACATGGCGGGGATGTTTATTTGAATCTCGGCAATCGTTCCATCCTTCAATACCACATTCAGCATGACATCGCGGTAGCCTTCTGATGTGGGGTTGGCAACCCTATCTTTGTAGCGTTCCTCGCCGTTCTTTTTATCAATCTCGATTGCGAAGCGCGCCTTGATCGCGGCGACAACCACATCAACATCACTATAGGATTCAACCACGACTGTAGCGCGCAGCAGGTCGCGCATTTTACTTGCATCAAATTGCCTCGCTCCAATCAAATCGCGGTATGAGTAACCTTTTTCCAATACCATCTTCTCCGCCGCTCGCCCTACCCCCTTAACATCCGCAAGCATCTGACCGATGCCAACATCCTTGGCGATCTCGACCACAATCCGGTCGAACTCCGGCTTGGCTTTCTCAGCCTTCTTGATCAGCGGCTTGAGCGCAACTTCTGCCGCCGCACGATCCTCGGCGCTGATGGTGGGCTCTTTGGCCTTCGGAGTCTTGACAATCAGGTAGTGCGCGCGCTGCAGCACATCGGCAGGCACGAACTCATGCAGCGCGGGCAGCTTGAAGTTGCGGCTATCCGACTTCTTGTCCGCGTTCGTCATGCGATCCTGCACATGCTCGGCTTCCTGCTTTGGCGCAGCCTGATTGAACAAGCCCTGGTTCTCGAAGAACCCTTCCGGCATCTTGGCCGCCGCTTCCTTGGCCGCTTGATCCATCAGTGATACCGGCAGGAATTTGGCGGCAGCCTTAGTTGCGTCGCTTTCCGCCAGCAAGTTGCGCACAAAGCGGGTGGCTTCGCGGATGTCGTAATACCCCTTGCGGAAGGCGGCATCGAACAGGCGCACCAGCACCGGCAATAGCTTTTGTTGATCCTCCGGCATGATGCGCTGCACGCCAACCAGGTCGCGCATGATTGCGCCCAAGTCGTTGAGCGCGTCCTGAATGTCGGCGTCTGCCTTGGCTTTGGCAGATTGTTCCGCTGCAACCGTCGCCCGCCCGTCGGGCGTGAACATGCCAGCTTGCGCTGTTTTGCCCTCGGAGCGCTCTTGGGTTTGCGCGGACAGCGAAAGCGGCTGGTTGCGCGAATGCTCGACCGCGCGATCTACGGCGGCTTGATCTTCGGCGGTGGTGTCTTGCTGCTCGCGCTTTGCGATGTCCGCTTGGGTGTAGCTGGTCAGCAGCGATTCAGCGACCGGCTTGGTTGTATCTTCGGTCTTGATCCACTCCTTGAACTCTCCAATAGATATTGGCGTAATTGCGCCAAGCCTCTCCACTCCCTTGCCATCAGAGAATCCGCGCTTGTAGATGCGCTCAGCCTCGCGCAATGTCGGGAAGCCCAGCATGACCTTATGCTCGTCGAATTCGCCACCTCCAAGGTGTTTCTGGTCGATGATGAATACCTTGTCGCTTTGCAGGTGTTTACCCAAGTAAACGTCGATGTGATCGCCGTCGGCTCCCTCGGTACGCTTCAAATATCCATACGAAGCTGGCATGGTGACGCTCCACGCCTTGCCGTTCGCGTCGGTGCCGGAGCGTTCGCTGCCCTGCGGGTTCTCGATGGTGATGTCTAGGCCGTTCCAGACAACATGCCCCATGGCGTAATTGCCATTTTTCTTTTGTGCGTCTGTCGGGTTGGTGTTGACGCGCTGTTCGGCCTGCTTGATATGGTCGTGATGCTCGACCTTGATGGGCGCGGCCTTGGTGCCGTCTCCGGTTACTCCGGTATCTTGCTGGACTGCTCCATCGCGTACAGTAGCGCGTTGCGCATTTTCGGATTGGTGTTGATCTTGTGCATGAACGACAGGAGTTGTTGTTTCTCTTCCTCGCTCAGTGGGTCTTTGCTCTGTTGCTGATCCGGCGGCTGCTTGTCGTGCGGCATGGTCAAGCCTCTCTTTCTTCGATGCCGGCGCAGTCTCGAACATGCTGCCGGTTAAATGATCCTCATTGGCGATACCATCATAGTACGACTTGATGTATTCCGCCATGCGTTTCTGCGAGCGGATATTATCGCTCAGGTAGCGTGTAATCGCCGCGGCTTCTTTGGTGTATTCCTTGCCGAACATCGCATCTTGCGCCATGTACTGCTCGACAGACGAGCCTTGCGCCTTGATCTTGCTAAGAAGCTCGACGCCTGAAAGCAGGTCTTCGGCGATGTCGGCATCTGCCGGCTTGTTGCCATCCTTCATGTCGGCGCGCACGCTGGCCACCGATCCGGCGGAGCGCACCAATGCGCCCATCACTGATTTAAGGTCTGGATCGGCAGACTCCACCAGGCGCGACAGCACGGAGCTGTTGCCGTAGGCTTTATAGAGCAGCGCGTTCTTGATGCGCCGGATGCCCTCTTGCGACAGCAAGCCGTCCTTATCGGTCATCGAGCCCATCTCGGCGGCGTTGTAGCCGGTCAGCGCGCGGCGCACGTTCGCCATGTTGCCGCCGCTCATCACCACGTCGCCGGTGTCGTTCACCTCGATGTCGCCCAGGCTATTCATGCGCTCGCCGTCGATCTTAGCTTGTTCCAGCGCCGAATACTGCAAGCTGCCGCCGGAATTGGATGCTACGGCCAGCGCGCGGGTGTCAAACGGCTGGGTGATGCGGCGCACCAGCACCGGCTTGTTCATGCCGGAGAATGTCGCAGGGTCGATCCCCTTTGCGGCTGCATCGGCCTCCAGGTGCGCGCGGTACTCGGCGGCAGTGCCTTGGTCGTATGCCCGGCTCACGCCCTCAAAGCGGCCATTTCCGCCGACGATTGCGCCATCTTGCGAAAGTGTCGGGGCGCCAACGTCCATGACGGGAGAATCGGCCAGGCGGCGATAGTCCGGCATATTGGCGATACCCTGCACCTGGGCATTCGCTGCGGCACGGCTCCGATCGCGCGGCTGGTTCTTGCCTTCCTTGAGCGTGGCCGTGACTTGATCTGCGTCAACCACCTCCCACTGCGCAGGCAATGCGCTGTTGTCCGGCAGCACAACTTCGGACGGATGCCCTACATGACGCGGCTGGTTACTTCCATTCGACTGAACTCCACCCGCTCCATTATCCTCCACAGCGGTTCCGGGCATTCCAAGCCTTCCGGCTCCCGTTGCAGCATCATGTTGAAGAACGCCATTTGTATCGCTTCCTGCGGTGTTATCGCTTGCGCCTGTCGCGCTTCCAGTATCCAGCGTGGTGGAGATAGGTCGAGAAGTTGCGCCATTCGTTACTTCATCGAGAATGCTCATTGAAGCGGGTTCCGCCAATGGAGCTTGAGCGGCCTCGGCTAGTGGCGGTGCGGTATCGTCTGGTGTTCCGAGTAGTTCGGCTGCGTCGATTGCTTCCGTGGGAACGGGCGTGGGCGTGATGCCTTGCTGTGCGGCGATGTTCGCAGCGCTGGTGAGCGAGCCGGGTCGGGCTGGCGGTGGTGGTTGCTTGGCGTCAGGAGTGGGTGCTGGCCTGACAATACCCTTGCCAGCCGCCCATGCCGCACTCGGCAATTCTATTCCTGCGCCACCAAGCTCACCCAGCATTTCCATGCCAACGTCGGCATAATCGGCCTCGCCATAAGCGGCCACTTGCCCACCAGCTTCCGATAGTCCGCCGCCAGCGACATCAAGACCAACAGCCCTTGAGACGTTCCCGGTCTTTTGCAGCATGGAGCGAGACGCTACGATCTCGCCAGCCCGCTTGGCTATCTCTGCGCCGGTAGCGGCGGCGCCCAACTCTACGCGCGCAGCCCTCTCTGCGGCACGCCCTGGCGCACCAACCAAACGGCCAGCGCCCAACGTCATGGCAGAATCAATGCCAGATGTGACGGTCGCCTTGGTTCTAGCCTGCGATACCGCAGTCTCCATGAAGCCCTTGTCGGCCAGCAATGCCGCCACATTCTGCTCGTTTGGCGCAAGGTTGCGCGTGGACAATTCCTTGCCGATTATCCCGATAAATTCCGATCCGGCTTCCATCGGCCATTCACCAGAAAACCCACCCGCCAACCCGCCGACCAGAGCGCCAACCGGAATAGAGGCTCCCCCAGTAACCGGTGCGGCAACAGCGCCTAGGGCAGCACCACCCTTTGCGCCAGCCATCATTCCGGCAATGGACGGAGCCATATTGGCGATCTGCGAAGCGGTGAGGTATGCCAAGCCTTTCGGGTTGGTGACGGCCTGCTTGCCGACGTTCCATAACATCTGCCCGACAGCGCCCACGTTATCCAGCGGTTCACTCCAATCGCCTGCGGCCACCTTGGCTTGCTGCGCCGGGGCGAATGATTCGGCAACTTCCTTGAATTCTTGCGGCTTGCCAGATTGATCGACGTTCAATGAGCCAGCTATCAGCTTTGGCGCGTTCTCATCAAAGTTGCCGGTTGCGACATCGCCGGAAAGCCGCGCAGAAGTGATTGCTGAATCAATGCCATCTTTGGCAAGCGATGCCATGCTGCCTATGAAGCCGCGCTTGGGTGGTTCGGATTCGTTTGCAACAGCACCGCCAAACACCTCCTCATCCGACATTAGCGCCGGTGCGGCGCCTGTGCCAAACACCTCATCATCTGATAGCAGCTTACCCATTAGTTAGCGCTCCATCCATTGCCGCGCCAGATCATCATTCCTTTCGGGGTTTGGTATGCTTTGCCGATCTCGCGTTTTTCTGGTGGCGGAAAGGATTGCGCATCAGCTTTCCCCATAAAATAATTCACCCGCTTTTCAAGGAAGACATCTCGCTCTTGTTGAGATTTACCAGCCTCTTTCGGCCATCCGCCCTTCATGCTGTCAGAGTAGATTGCGTTCAGCTTCATGCGAACGGCAGATGCGTCCTTTTCCCCATTCGTTAAATCCTTGAATGCAGAAAGAGCATCCGCCGGTTTCTTTGCATACAGTTCCGGGAAAAATACTCGCGCGTTCTTAATCTCGGCGGTCGTGGCTTCCGATCCTTCTACCGCCTTGGTTCGCGCGATACCCTCGGTGGCGATGTGGTTGCGCTTGGTTTCGGCAAGCGTGTCGGTTTGATGCGTCGCGTCGCGTTCATCCTTTTTCGTTTGCCGCTCTTCCTGCGCTTTTTGAAATGCGGTTTGTTGCAGACGGTGATCGTAGTCCAGAATAGTCTCCACCTTACCGGCACCCAAAATCGATGAGGTAAGCTGCCCCTCGTCCATTGCTATCGGCGGGTTGTCGCCGTAAGTGATTTGATATTTGCCGTCGCCTGACATCTGCACATCAGTCACATCATTGCCGTCAGGGACAAACTGCGAAACACTTTGAAGTGCAGCAAGAATTGCTTTAGGGTTCCTTGATTTGATTGCGGCCACGCCGCCACGGACAGCATCTTCCCGTGCTTTTGTCTCAGCCTGCAACTTCTCGCCCAGCAGCCCGGAACGGAATTGACCGACCTCCTTTGCCTTGTCGAACAGCCCGGCCTCTATGAGCCTTCCGTACAGCTTGTCCGAGTAGTTAAACTTGTCATTGATGTCCGGCTCGCGGTAGGTCGGCTCTTTTGTCGCGGCAGCGGGGCGCACAATACCTTGCGCGACAATGGAGTTCGCCGACGCTGGCGTAGCTGGCTCGGCTCCATACGCATCCTGCATCGGCATAGCCGCGCCGCCGGCGGCTTTCAATCCCTCCTTAAATTCTCCATGCGTAGACTTAATGATCTCTTCGTACTGCTTGCGCTCTGTATCTTGACGTTCCTCTTCCTTCTTCCTGCGCTCTTCCTCAGACCGGCCGCGCTTGAATTCGCCAACATTCTCACCGCGCGCTGCTGCACCAAATGCACCCCAATCAAGTTCCATGATTACGCCCTCCTGATGCCGCGCGCGGCGATGTTTGCGACTTTCTTTTCCAGCTTGTCCACCTGCTTGGATAAGCCCTTCACTGCCGATAGCGTGATACCGTTCATCGAGATAATGTCGATAGCCTTACCACCAGGGGCTGCCTTGTCGCCGAACTTGGCCTGCACATCCTCGGCATACGGCCCGACATGCTCGCCGCTATCACCTTCGCCGCCCTTGTAGTCCCACTTTTCCACCGGCAGCGTCTTGACCTCACTGAGTATTTTCGCGTCCTCGATGGGCTGCTTGTTTGTCTTGATTTTTTTAGATGATGCGAATAAGGCAGCCACAGTCCCTACCGTTCGCATTGAGTTATTGAAATTATTGTTGTCCTGTGCAACTTGGCTGTTGAACGCAGACAATTGGTTGCTGTACTGTTGATTCAGCCCCTGCATCGCAGAATTGGTGCCGTTGATCGAGGTGTTGAAACCTTGATTCATCTGCCCCGCATTGGAGTTGGCGGTTGCCATCGTCGAGTTCTGGTTATTCATCGCGCTGTTGCCGCCAGTGATCGCCGTGGAGTAGGCGTTAGCGGCAGTGTTCGGCATGTTGCGCCCGAAGTTGGCCACACCGGCGCGCAGCGCAATCCCACGATCCCGCGCTACCAGCCGGGCGTTGTTGGATGCGCCAGCCTTGGATGCGGCAAGCCCGAGCTGCGCCTCGCTATCCATCGCCATGGCGCGTCCTGAATTCGGGTTGATCCCCATCGCCGCCTGACTGCGCGCCCGCTGACCGGCGGCATTGTCGAACTGCGTCTGCACACCGGTGGCAGCCTCGCCTGATGCGCGTGCCAACTCACCTGCAGAATCGATGTTGGTGGCATCTGCGACCGTTTGTTCTTCGACTGGTGCAAATATCGTCTGAAAGCGATTCCACTGATCGGCGGCCTGCGTCTGGTTCTGCTGGCTTATGGCGAGCTGGTCGTTGACAACTCGCGTTGCCAGCGCATCAGAGGCTGCCTGGCGTGGCTGGTTGTCGGCATAGACCTGCTTGTTGAAGGTCAGCGCTTCCCTCGCCACTTCGGCGTTTTGCTGCGCAGCTGCACCGATAGCCGGGTCAGGGGCCGGCGCAGAACCGCCACCGCCAAGATCGAGATAGCATGTAAACGGATTTTCCAGTGCGGCATCGAACTTGCGGGATGATTTAAGTTTCATGGTGCTTGCTCCTTACTTCGGAAAGATAGTTTTCCAGCGTGTCCTTCTGGCTGATGCGGCGTAACTCAGGCGCGACCTGCTGCGCCCACTCCTGTCCGCCAATCAGGTAGGCGACGAACAGCACCAGATCGGCGATGCCGTAGCGCATCACATGCGCCAGCGCGTGTGCTTCTTTGTTTTGAGTCTTTTCGTATTCGTTGGCCGTGAGCCAATTGAGCGTGCCGGTCGTCATCACCGGCAGCAAGTCCAGGCAGTGCACCTGATAAAACGGGTTCTTTGGGAGTTCCAACAGCGCGATTGAGAAAGCGCGGTTGATCTGCGCATCTGTCACTGGCTTGTCTTTATCGATCATGTCATCCCAGATATGGGATATTTCAGCGATTGCCAGCACCAGCGACACCGCATCGACGTTGCCTTGGTAAGCGTACAGCAGGTATTCGCGGTCATCTGACATGGCAACCTCAATTGGAGAGCTTGCCTGTTACTTCTACCTGATTTTTTGGGAAAATCAAGCGTTGATTACGCGCCGATCGCCATCCAGTTCAGAGTGCCAGATGCCAGCACTTGAGCAGAAGAAAGGTTAAAGTTGTAGCTATCTAATTTGTAGGTGTTGGACGGAGTTGTTGTGTTTGGTGTCGGCCTTCTGCTGTAGATCGTTGCTGTAGCGTTTTTCAATCCAGACTTGGCTATCGCTGCCGCTCCATTGCTGTATACCGTATTGGTTAATGAAATTGACGGCGAATATGATCCCGTGCTGAATGTCTTGGTTGCGTAATTGCCAAGTGTTGATGACCCATCACTTAGAGATGTGTACAAAGGCCAACTTGGCTGTACGTATTTATAAACCCCCGCAGTGCTATTTTGAACATACGCGGATGAGCTTAGTGTCTGCGAAGCTGTGGCATAGACGTAGTACGCATATTGAACCGAGTAATCTACTTGGTAAACCGTGTAACCAGAAGGCGGCGTATAAGAACCAAGATTTATTGTGGTTGAATTCGATCCCTGTGCGCTTATCTGGTTTGTCACTTCGCCTGCGGATGAGCGCGTGTCGGTAGTGTAGTCATAGGTTACTGAACCGAACAGCACCTGAGGGGTTACGTCTGATGCTGTGTACTCGACAATGAATTGCCATGTTCCTGCGCTTGGGAATGTTACCTCCTTGTTGTCCGTCACCGTCCCTGATGTGATTTCACCGATCGCTTTCACCTGGGCTGTGGTGTAGGTGTACGCTTCTGCGCTTCCTGATGTGCGGTATCCAACCCGCCACGAAACCTTGCGTTGGTAATACTGGCTAGCGCCGTTGCCGCGCACCGACAGCAAGCTTATGTTCACCATTATGCTGATGCAGTTTGCCACCGTTGTTTGCGCAGCGGATACATACGGATCATCGGTTGAAATCGGGCCATACGTTGCATTCAGCACCGTCATGCCGGTATTGGCCGCCAGCTCCAGTTGAGCGCGCGGCGTGAACTGCCACTGCATAGATCCCGCACTGGTTTCTTGCAGGTTCAATACCTCGCACCTGACCAACTGATCCTGATTGGAATAGCTCGTTTTATACAGCGTCAACGCCGCAGGACTCACAAGCACCTTGGGTTGAGTCGGGAAATATCCGGGTATCGTGACAACCGTATCGTTGACCGCAACCCCGGTTTCAACCCTTGAAAGGGATTGGTACTGGTAATCGACGCCGCCAACCTTGCGATAAGTGATGACGTTCCCATCCGTCATCCTTGTTTTATCAAGCGCCCCTTCCGTTTCAATATACCCATCCGCGTGAATGGTCGTGCCGTAGGATGCGCCAGGCGCTTGCACCTTAATCCATGAGCCAGCCATCAGAGTGCCAGCCTTAATCCGGTCTGCGTCCAGGCTGTTTGCCGCGATCCGGTCGCCGCTCATTTCGCCGAAGGTGATCTTGGCCGCGCTGACATCGGCGATCTTCGAGTTATCCACCGCCTCGGTGCCGATCTGCGCATTCCCGATGGTCGCTTCAACGATACTCGCGCCATCGATATACACGCCGGGCTGAAACTCGGTGCCGTTGATCGTTGTGGCTGTCGTCAGTACCGCGAACGGCAGCGCGCCGAAGCCGACCAGTTGCCAGCTACCGACCGCACTCACAACCACCCAGCGGCGGCTTGCTCCTGGTGGAACCCCGGCCACCGTTCCGGCGCTGATGTTCTTCCAGATCAGGCCGTGATACTTCGTGACCGGTTCAGTATCGGAATTCAGCGTCGGCGCGACGATGCCGAACTTGTTGGCGGCGATCAGGAATTCGCTGCTCGTCCCATCGTTCACCGTGCCGTAGCCGGAAACAAAGCCGTTCACGTCCAGCTTCAGGCTGTACTCGACAGAAAGCCCGGCAATCGCCGAGGCATTGGCTGACGACTCTATTTTTACTGCGGCATAGTCGCCGGCATCGAGCCGTGCCTGCACTTGGCTGATGCTGCTTGCGTTCGCGCTGTCCCCGTCAGCCCTGGCCGTTTGCTCCAATATAATCGCCGCAGCATTGGCCGCAATGCGCGTATCTTGCGAAAGCTGCCACGCCGTTCCGTCCCAATAACTGATCCGGCAATTATTGGCCGTGTCGATCCACACATCCCCAGTGAACAGCGTTACGCTGGTCGGCGCGGCAGGCTGCCGGTAAATGCGCTGCTTGAATGCTGCCGCCGACATGCTGGCGGTGTAACTGGCTACCGCTGCATCCGCCGCCGCTTTGGTGTAGTAGTTGTTGGATAATGCCGCCGCCGTGCTCTGGTAGGCCGCCTCCAGCAATAGCCGTGCTGCTGCCTCAGCTCCGAGCGCGTCAACGGCAGAGGAAATTTCCAGCATCGCCGTAGCCACGCCATACGAAGAAGCGCGATCCCGCCCAAGCGTGTTGTCCAACCCGAGCAGCGCGGACAGCAGCGAATCTCCGACGGCATTGACGTTGCTTGTCGCGTCCTGCGCCTGCGAGGTTGTGAGCGAAATGCTGCCCGTGTTCGCGTCAATATTCGCTTCTGCCGTTGAGACTCTTGTATCCAGCGCGGTAACTGTGGTCTGTGATGCCTTCAAGGCGATGCTGGCCGTGTTCGCGTCAATATCGACCTCAGCCACGCCGAGGCGGGCATCTATGGCGGTGACTGTTGTGCTGTTCGCTTTCAGGTTGATACTTGCCGTATGGGCATCAATGGTGGCTTCTGCCGTTCCGAGCCGCACCGTATGGCCTGCCACCGTCGTCTCGCTGGCCTTTAGTGCGATTGCCGCCGTATTGGCGTCGATAGTGATTTCCGCCGCGCCCAGTCGGGCGTTGATGTCTGCGGTCAGTATCTGGTCAATCTGGCTCTTGCCGATCTCGATGGTGTCAATGTCTGTTGTATCGCCACTACCTGCGCCCAAGAAAATCCGTATGCCGGTGATCGTGCTGGTTTCCCAGTCATTGCCTCCAGCCGTTAGCGTGGACATATCCAGCGCCAGCACCTTGTAGGTTGCATCCCATGCTGGCTCTGCAAATACCTTGTGGTGCGCGTCAGAATATCCGTGCCCGGCGGTCTGGTATTGAATCTTTCCAGTCCAACCCGTTCCGGCCTTCTTGTCCATTTTGAGGTAGACCAGCGAGTACATGGAACCATCAACCGAAATGACCGGGCTGTCAATGTATGCACCAGCACCTGTTTCAGCAACTTCAATATCGTAGCTGTATGCGGTCAATGTGGCAGAATTTGCCGTCCAGCTTTCAGTCGTACCGTTGAATGCCCAGGTATAGGCTGGCGTAAACCCGGCCAGAATTGCAGCGGCTGCGTCGTTCAGCTCAGTCTTTGTGGCGCGTAGTGCGATGTCTGACGAATGCTGCGCGATAGTGGATTCCGCACTTGTCATGCGGCCAGATACGGAACTTATCGAGCTGGCATTGGAAATGATGCTGGCATCATGCGCGTTCAGCGTGGTTTCCACGGTGTTCAGCGTAATGTCCGAGCCATTTTTTAATGCTTCAACTGCATTCAGCGTGATCGTTCCGGTTGCAGGATCGACGGTGATCGTCGCGTCGGTAATGGCCTTGCTGAACAACAGCTTTTGCTGCGCGGCGCTTGCCTGCAAGGAAAGCTCGTTGATGGCAAACGCCAGCTTATCTGCTTGCTCGTTGAGCGTCGGGACGGTCAGCGAATTGATTGTGCCGACCTGCGCAATCAGCCCGGTGGCCGGGGTGTCGATCAGGTCGATGCGGCTGTTTAATGCGGCATGAAGCTGGCTCGCCGTGATCTGCCCACCCAGAATCTCCAGCATTGCCGATGGGTCGGCGCTGGTCGTGCCAAGCACCCCATTGATCGCGTTGAATGCCCCGGTTATGTTCGCCTTGGAAACAAACCTCACCCAATAATAGTAGGACGACTGCGCATCCACTGAATCGGCGTACAGTACACCTGACGAAGTGCCTATCAACACCGCCACGCCTTGATTGTCCACGCTGGCGCGCCATATCTCCGCATGAGCAAGATTCGCATACAGCGGATCATCCCATTGCAGCATGATCGTGGTAAGCGCGCCAGCCGCTACCAGGTTGGTCGGTGCCGGCGGCTGGGTGTAATCGAACGACAGATTGCCGTTGGTGACGTTACCGTACTGGTCAATCGTGGCGACGTTTCCGTTCACCAGGTCATTGACCGTGACAAACCGGCTGTTTCCGGTCATCGCGCCGTCGAGCGTTTCCTTGACGCGCTGCAAGAAGTTGCGCAGATCGTTCGGCAGCGCCGAGACGATGGATGGCAGGCCGCCCCAATTAGACATTTGCCAGCTCCGCCATGGATTCGGCGAATGCGACTGAGTACACCTCGACCGCAGATGATACGAGAAACTCAAACGTCTTTGCGGTGTATCCGGAAGGAAGCCGCTGCGCCATTCCGCTGGTAATCGAAAATGTTCCCTTTGAAACCCCATCGGCAAATACCTGCACACTCACCGGGTAGGTCGCCGCCTCCACGCGGATCGCGCCCAGATTGACCGGGCGTGGCGAGTAGAACACTTTGGAGCGCCACAATGCAGTCAGGTAGGTAACGCCTTCGTCAAATTTGACCAGCAACCCGCTGACCACCAGGAAAAGCGCGTCGCGCTGCGGGTCGTAGTAGCCAGCCGTGGCGTACCAGTCCAGCATGGTAAAGTCGCCGCGCTTCGGATCGATGATAAACCCGCCTTGTACCGATCCAGTATCGTAGAAACCGATGTACTTATCGTCGTAGACGTAGCCATGAATCGAATCCGGCTTGAAGAATGCGCGCCACTCGTTGTTGGTAAAAATCTGCTCGGTGAGATTGATCGTGCCGTTGCCAATGGCGAACATCCCATCCGGCGAGGCGTACACCACGGCACCGCCAAGAAACGCCACAGATCGCTTCGAGACGCACGCCTGCGGGATTTCTGCCTTGACCATGCTCATATTGTCAGGGTGCGTTCCTTGCATCAGGTACGGAAAGCCTTTCGTCAACACCACTAGCGTGGTATCGGTTACACCCAATGCAACCACGTCATAATCCACGGTCATCACATACGCCAACGGCCAAGCGTGCGGCTTATATGGCTCGCAAAAATACACATCCTTGCCGTCGAAACCGGCCATCATGCCGTTCGGTAGCGAGATCAATCCTTTCAGTGTGGCTGGCGGCATTGAATAAGCGAGGCTTGGCAACTGCTCGCCGAGATTATCTGCCGCCACAGCGTCGTTATATGAAGTGGTTGCCACAGCGATTTCCGCGACAAATAGGTACGCCGTGCCGAAACTACCCGATACTGAGCGGTAGATGCGCTTGGTAACGATGTTGTGTGCCCCGGTAGGCGCACCACTCAATGCTGACAGGTCAACCGTCTGTCCTGGCAGTACGTCTATAGGAACTGATGCGGCTGCAGGCTTCCCCTCTTCGCCCCACGCTGAAACATAGGTGTAGGTGTAAACGCGCGTCTCGGCGATACCCGATCCTGCGCCATTGAGCGCCACTGTCGCAGCGGCGGCGGGCTGTGGAATTCCAAGCGTGTAGCTGGCGTTCGGGTAATTTGTGCCGCCGCCCGACAGCGCCAGCGTACCATCGGTCACTTTTGGAAGCGTCCCGTCGGTGTAATAGGTTCGCTCCTGAACATCGCCAAATACCTGCCCGCGGCAAACATCGACATCGGAAGCCCAATGAAACCAGTATTGCGTGTCGGAGGGCGTAGCGTGACCGAAGCGGTGAATAGTCTGGATCACTCCAGGTTTACTCAAATTGCCAACAAATAGATTTGCCTGTAATGGACGCAATGATCCGTGCCACAGCTTGCAATTCAGCGCGACCTGCGCCTGGTTCTCTTGTAGCAGGCGCGGCTCCGCTCTTGGCGCTATACCCTTGAATTGCCGCACTGCATAGCCGGTCATAACTCACCCTTAAGTAGTTTCAGTGCATTCTCTTTTGTGATGTTCAGGTTGTATCTGGTGGCGATAAATCCAGCGAACAATTCTGAGCGGTCGTCGTTGTAAAAACACAACTGCTTCTTGTATGCCTCAACTTCAATTGCAAGCCGGTACTCCGGCACGAACTTTGATAGGATCGAATGCACTCCAAGCCCAAGCAGCGCCATGGCGAACATATCTATTTCAAAGATGCCGGTGAGTACCATGCCGAGGAAAAATAGCGCAAGCCCGCTGAATACAGAGACAGCAAACCACTGTTTGACGTGCAGTAGTTCGTGCTGATAAATGCCCTCGTCCTTGCGGTCGCGGTACTTTTTCAGGATGCGTATCACCGGGCCGTTGGCGCAACCTCCGACGTCAGGTGGGAGGGAGTCTACGTAGAAGGTTAGGGGGTATCTCATCACAGCCCCAGCTTTGCCTTCTCTTCCCTACCCCATGCCCGGCACGCCTCGACGTGGGCGTTGTAGGTGTCGAATTCTGCCGACGGCGCGGTACGCAGCAGCTTGATCTCGTCCTCCAGACTGTATTCGGCTGCGATCATCGCGGCGACGCGCTGGTTAATCAGGCGCACATGCGGGCTGGCATCCTTGATGACGGCGATCTGCACGGCGGTGAGCGTCATGTTTTCTGCGATGCTTGCCAGTATCTCGTCCGGCTGGTCGGGTGGCAGCGCTGCGCCAGCTGGCAGGCAGACGTAGGTGATGCCGTCCACTGTCGCCAGCTCGGTGCCGAGGCGGTTGTTTTCCGCGTCAACCGGCAGCAGCAGTTCGCGCGTAATTAGCGAGTCGATATATTTTTGGTAGGCAACGATGGTGGTCATGGTGGTGCTCCCTTGAAAAGCGCAGCATGTGCTGCAAAGAATGAGTGCGGCGCGCATGGCCGAGAATAGATGCGGCGGATTCAATCTCGCCGCGGCACATGGCTATGCGGTAGTTGCCAAGGCTATGACGGCGAATGAAGCGGCGGCTCGCCCAGGTGCGATACCCGACGAAGTTGATGCCGCGCGCCATAGGTGCGATGGTTGACTTGGATAGCTCAAGGCTCAGCTCGCGCCGGATAAAATCAACGATCAAGCGCTGGCACTCGACAGCGCGTTCGCGGCTGATGCCGAACAGCACGAAGTCATCGACGTAGCGGCAGTAGTGCTTGATGCCCAGCTCGCGCTTGATATAGTGATCCAGCGGGTTTAGATAGATCAGCGCATAGAGCTGGCTCAGCAGATTTCCGATGGGGATGCCTTGCGGTTCGCCGTGGTCGGCGAATTGCATCATCATCTCGATAAAGCGCGCATCCTTGATCTTGCGCTCGATCTGTTGGCGCAGAATCGACCTGTCGATGCGATAGAAGAATTTGCGAATATCCAGCTTGAGTGTGTAGCTGTCGCGCGGGATGCGCTGTAGCGCGCTTTGCGCGTAGTCTGCCGCCTTGTGTGTCCCATAGCCGACGCGACAGGCGAATGATTGTGCGATAAAACCGGGTTCAAAAATAGGCGAGATCACGCGATAGATGGCGTGCTGCACCACCAGGTCTCGGAATGCTGGCGCATAGATGCGGCGCGGCTTTGGCTCATGCACCATGAAGCTGTAATACGGGCGCGGCTGGTAACTTCCGTCAGTCAGCTCGCGATGTAATGCGTCGAGGTTGCTGGCCAAGCTCTTTTCGAAGTTGAAGCAAGCGCGCTTTCCATGCTTATGGCGCGCTGCCGCGTGAAATGCGATCAGCAACGCCTCGCGGGTAAAAGCCTGCTCGTATAGATGTCCGATGCGCTTCATATCGCCCGACCTTCGAGACGGCATGCCGCCCTACCAGAAAGGCGGAAGCCGGCCGATTTCGCCGTGGCTTGCGCCACGCGCCGGAAAGCGCCTCCCTTGATTCCACTTTGACCAAGCTGCGGTCTTTGAGGCTTCGAGTCCGCGCGCAACCCCACGTTGTTGTTCGAGTTGCCCCGCGCATTGTTGAGATTCAACGCCCACACCCCGGCATTCGACGAGTTGTTCCAGTTGCCGGCGGCGATCGGGCACATGTTAAGGCGCCTCCCGTTTATCGAGCAGGCGATCGGCGACTATCCAGCCGCCCAGCATCCTGCCCAATTCATCCACCAACCGGGACAGGGCGAGATAGCGATGCTCTCCCAGTGCGGCGGGTGATTTATCTGCGCGCTTACCATCCTTGAACTCAAAATAGCCGAGCGAGTGCGCCAGTCGGATCAGCATGCGCAGCTGCTCGTGGCGTACATCAAGGTTGGTAAGCGTGGTTTTCTTGTGATAGCGCTTTTGCGCCTCGACGATATAGCCATAGACCTCATAGGCCGCGCGCCTGATCTCCAGGGCGAGGCCATACTTCTCGTGGCGCGGAAAGTGATTGAGGTGGATATTCATCAGCTTTGCAAACTCCGTGAACTTTTGATCCAGCTTCGCTTCATCGTGTAGGCCCATCGCTATCGCTCAGGCCATCAGAGATACAAGGCCGCGCGCAACCCCACGTCGCTGTACGAGCCGCCCCGCGCATTGCAGAGATTCAACGCCCACACCCCGGCATTCGACGAGTTGCTCCAGGCGCCGGCGGCGAGCGGGCACATCTCATTGGGCTTGTAGTCCCACAGGCCGTCATTACCGAATGCATTGGTTCCGCCGACCCCACCTGCCAGCGGCACGCCAGCGCCCGCCGCGTTCCATGCGTTGCCGCTGGTTGCCGCATCGAACACCTGAGTGGCCGCGCCAAAATAGACAACACGACTTGCGCCTGTCGCCCATAGCGCGCCATGCGTCGTGCCGAGATCGTCATAGAGCGCGGCGATGCCGGTCGCACCCCAAGCGTCTGTCGCCAGTGTGTTTCCGGACGTAATATCCTTCATCGCGGCGGACGTTTTCAGGATGTAGATATTTGTGCCGTTCGAGGTCAGCCCGAGGCAAACTTCCCATATCGTGCCGTTCACGTCCGCCACCCCGCAGGCCTGCCCGTTGTGCGTAGTTTTCGCCAGCACATTGGCGCTGCCGGTCTTGTTCGCCGTCGGGTAGGTCGCATTGCCGGCGGAGGTGAATGTCAGCGCGCTATCCTGCGCGTCGCCCAGCGCGTTGTTGTTGCAGCCCTTGGGGAAGTTGTAGGTCGCGTTGTACCAGGCGCACCAGGTCGCTGCGGTTGAGGCTTGTGCGTGTGCCAGCGCCAGCAGCGCCAGCGCGGAGCGGATGAACAGGCTGGAAGGGAAGAAGCTCGCCCCCCGCGTCTTGGCGGCAGCGATTGCGCCGTAGTAAGCATTGGCGGGCGCTCCGGTCAGCCCGCTGAATGGATTGTTGGCGGCGGCGCTGGAGAGTGGATTGCCGATCCTGATACTGGACGCCGTGCCGCCATTATTCGAGCATTTGTATTTATCCACGAACACGCCATATTGCAGCGCACCGCCGTCATAGAATGCGCGATGCAGCGCATAGCCAGCGGCGTTCGCGGCGGTCACCTCGTCCGCAAATAATGCTGCGCTCTTGAACGGCGAATTCGCGGCCGTCACGAAATACCCGAGCGGCTTGATGTCCACGACGTTCACCGCCAGCCCATTCGCGCCTGTTCCATATTTGTAATAAAACGCCGGAATCCACACCATGATGCTGCCATCGGAGTAGATGTAATTGCCGTAGTCGTCGTCGAACGGGCTGAATGTGCCGTTGCTCAACGGATACATCCCGGCAGGCGCGGACGGGCAGATGCCAACGCCGAATCCGGCTGCGCCGGGAGTGCCGATATTGCTCACCGTTACAGACTGACTCCCAATAACAAACCCATGATTGAATACCATCGGCCCGTTGACAATGTGCATGTCGGCGGCAGAATCGCCGAGAGTGGCATTTCCAGTGGAAGTCAGGTTCTTTGCAGAGAAATCCTGTGCGGCATCGCCAGCCAATTTTGCCTTTTCTGCATCCAACTCGTTTACAGCCGCCTGCATGTTAGTTGCTGTAACATTCCCTGATGGAGTATTCGCCACATCAGCAGCATTTATGCCTGGAGCAGAGGTAAACGCATTAACTACATTCGTGCCATCGCAAAACAGCAACGCCCGTTCGTTTTGCCCTACCACCACGCCAGTACCAGCCGGGGTTTTGACCGTCAGCGTGTAAGCGCCGCTCGTGGCATTCTCGAATGCGATCAGATGCCCTTGTGCTGCAGGCACTGTCATTGATCGGTTGCCGGTCAGCGCACCGGTCGCTTTGATGAAAGCATTGCTGGCTTCAGTCGTAGTCAGCGCCACATCCGCCGTGGTGATTGCCTTTGATAGTGCTCCGATCCACTCAGCCTGAATCTGCGATGGCGTTTTAACAGAAACAGCCGATCCGGTTGCCGGATTAGTCAAAGTTACAGAACCAAGCGATGTCAGCCATGTCAGCAGCTCGTCCAGCGACAGGTGCCACTTGTTAATCATGTCGGCCAGATTCAATGCCAACTGCGCATTGGTCGTGCTGGTGAAATTACGGATGATCGCGTATGCCTGCGCGGAAAGCGTTGTCCCGGCATAAATGCTGGCAAGCGCCAGGTGCGTGTTATCGGTGACGGACAGCACCTCGTAGAATATTGAACCGTCCAACGTGAACATGTCGCCCGCCGCCGCCTGGGTTGCCCACAGCGTATCGACACCAACTACCGAGGCAGAGCCATTCGTTACCGATACCGTGCCCGACTTGTACCATGACATGATTGCTTTCTCCTTACGCGCCGCGCTGGGTCATTGGGGTAACGCTTGCCGGAGCTGTCGCAATGTCTGTGGTTGTTTTTGCGCCAAGCGATGCGTTGAAAGAATTGATATGGTTGATCGCTCTTTGGCCATTGGCGGCGTACTCTGCGTCTTTCGAGTAGGCTCGATACAGCAGATAATCCAAAATGACATTCGCGTAGATGTCATCCAGGCTGATGACAGTCGTATCCGCTCCGTCAGGATCAAGCGCACCAGCGCTAAGCGCATGAGATGTTGGCACGCTCGAATAAGCCAGTTCGATCTGTGCAAGCGCTGTAGCAGGCGGATAAACTAAGAATTCTTTTGGGGTGCGGATGTCAAACATCCAGTGAACGACATTTACCGACTGCTCTTCCGCATGCCACCCAGGCAACTGATCGTCCAGCACCCGTCGATCCACAAAACGCACCGCGCGCTTGTTTGATGTCGCCGCCATGTTGCGGATCACGTCCAGCACGCGCAGCGCGGTAGGCAAGTTGATCGTGCCTGCGTCGCTCAATTTCTGCCGCGTTCCGACGGCAAGCGTGACGGTGGCGGTTTGCGAATTGGCGTCTGGCCGCAACAAAACAACTTCCTTGTAGGCATCGTTGATCCAATCCTGCAACTCCAGCCTTGTCCAGCGCACCGCTCCTTCGTCGTTCAATATCTTTTCAGCACGCCGAATGATGTCGATTACCTTGGTTGTTGCCATTGTTTTCTCCTTAGATTGGTGAAGTCGCCACGCTCATTGGTTGCTGTATGTAGTGCTGATGGAATTCGCGGCTTGCGCTCCTGATGCCTGACTCAAATATCCCCCGGTGAGCGGATGCCAGATCGCCGCTCGTCCATGGCCTGCCCGGGATCAACGCGAGCTTGGCAATTGCGCCCGATATGATCGTGCTGCCATGCTCGGCATAAATTGCATCTGGAATGGATGTTGCGGTCATGGTTGGCTCGTATGCCACGGTCGGCTTCACGGAAACGGCAACAGCGGGCAACGGGATCAGCGTGATCGTGCCGCGCGGCAGCTCGATATAGCGCGCTGGAATGCCTGTGGCCGTGCGCCAATCTGTCGTTCCAGCTTCTTCGTAATGAACATCGCTGCGATCAAGTGCCGGGCTTTTCTCGTCAATTACCACGGACATCACTTGCAGGATGTTCGCGCCAGCAACAGGAACCAGCGCCAACGGGAAATCGGTTGAAACCTTGCTTACAGCGGCCTGTTCCTCTCGCCACACATAAGAACGGCGGCAGAGTTCGATAGCTGAAAGTCGCAGATACGCTTCAACGGAAGGCTGTGGACACTCCGGCAGGTTGACTAAGGCTTCTGTCACCATATCGGAAAAAGCGGTCATTACAGACCCCTTGCCTGCACCAGACTAAATACCGTGCTACGCATATCAGCTTCCGGCATATCTGGAGCCAAGTTCTCCCCGAAGTGCTGCTGGGCGAAGTTGATCAGTTCGTTCTTGTCCATTACAGACAGTTGCGGAAGAGGGGCCTGCATATCATCCTGCCCATCGCTCTTTTGTTCTACCACAGCTACACCACCGGCAACAGCATTGCCATCCTGTTCGTAGGTATCGGTATGCGCCAGCATCTTGGCCGCCGCTGCGGCAGGTACTTTATGCACTTCTCCGGGCTTCCATTCCAACCCGGTTCCGTACAAATTGTCTTTGTGCTCGCTCTTCTTGCCGATGTACTTGATAGGCACGGTTCCAGCAGCGCTAGCAGGCTTTGGTACAGAGGCAACTGATACGCTCGGAATGTCGCTTGATTCCATGGCGCGCACGATTGCATGCAGCAGCTTCTCTTTGGCAATCTCCTTTTTTGGCAGTTGATCGAACGGCACCAGACGCGGATGCGTTTTGGCCTCGTCGCTGCGCTTCTTGGAAAACTTCCAGCCATCAGCCAGCATATTTTCCATCCATGCGTTGTGCCGCGCATCTGCGCCAGCGTCTTTATTGGCGATCAGCATATCCACGCCAGCAATCAAGCCATCCTTTTGCGCATCTGGCAGCTGATCGAATTCGTGAATCACATTCTGCTCACCTGCAAAATCACTCAATGCGGCCAGCGCAAGATGCGCGATGCTGGCGATGTATATTTTTTTCATGGGACACCTCTTGGAAATTGATGTGGGCGAGCCGAAGCCCGCCCAACGATTTGACGCTTACTTCGCGCCGAGCCCTTCGCCTTCAACCTTGCCGTACACGGAGCCAGTTCCGACGCCGGCCACGGTCGGCACGGCTTCCAGATACGAATCACGTTCCAGCGTGACAGGCGGGAACAACTCGTATGTGGTCGTTGCGGCGGCCTGCCATGTTGTTGCAGCAGATGCGACAGCGGTAGCGGAAGCGCCACTTGAACCATCGATATGTGCAAAGCCTATGTTCACGGCCAGGGTGGCGCCAGAATCCAAGTCTGGGTTATTGATAACGACGCGATCAACGCGGGTGCCTGCTGGTATTTTGCAGAGGCGCACCTTGTCGGTCGTTGCCAGATTGGCGGCGATAACCGCGCTGTCTTGATGCACAACTCGGTTGCCGCAGTCGCCCGAATATGGGGCGTTGTTCGATTGCGGTTGATAATTTGCGTTTGCCATGTTGCTCTCCTTGAAAAATAGAAAGTCAGGCCGGAAGATGCCGGCCTAACTCAATTGCCAGCGGCTACAGCTTCACCGCAGAATCGATCACGAACACGCCGTTATCAGTCGGCTCCTTGTTGCCGGCGCCGTCATCGAAGGTAAAGCGCAGTTTCGACATGCCGCCCATGGATTCACCGGCCACTTCAAGATTGCGCTCGAAGTTGTACTTGTTTTCCAGCCAGTTGAAGCCAGTGTCGGAGCCTTGATTGCGGCCAAACACATAGCCAAGCGCCTGCGCACCCACCAAAATAGCGCGCTCGACTGCGTAACCAGCGGTCAAGCCTGCGTTCACGGTCACATCAGACTCTGTTGCCGTGTAACGATTTGCCACGGTCACGATCTTGGTGGTATCGCTTTGCACGAAACGGATGCCGAATTTCGGTTGCTTGCGAATCAAGATGCCGTTCTTCATGATGGGCTCGCCCGAAAACAGCGGATGCTTCGTGCCATGGCTCTTGCGCGCCCAGGCGTTTTGCAGCGCAGTGCGGTAGGCATCGCTGGTGCTGATCTGTGCCCATTGGCGCTCTGTGAGGTACAGCACGCCCTTGATTGGATCATCATCAGCCGCGGGATCGTCGTTCAGGCGCACTGGCTGCAGGCCGAAGTCATGATCGGACAGCAGTACAGACAGCTCGTCTATGAGCGCCAACGTCCAAAGATCGGTGCTGGCGATAGATGCCAGTTGCGCGCCGCCTTTGGTAAAGCTGGTGCCGTTGACAACCAAGTGACGGTTGTACGTTGGAGCCTTGACGGCGTTCACCATGATGTCGGCAAAGTCTGCATCGGTCTGCTTCGGCACGATCCAATCCTTACCAGTCAGAGTGCCGCGCGCGCCGGCCAGATGAACCAATGCCTTCTGGTTATCGAGACGGCCAAAGTAGCCAACCAATTGCGACATGGCGATGCCGCGCAGGCTGTGCAGGGTGCGCTGTTGGCTCATCTTTCCACCGGCATCCACGGATTTCGTGGTGTTGTCGATCTTGATGTCCATCGAAGAGCTGGACAACGATTCGCCGCGCCCTTCCGCATTTTTGTCGCCCATGATCGGCTTGCCGCTGATGGTGTCGAACGCATCCACACTCACCGAATCGCCTGCCGACTTTTGAAGGTCGGTCACGCGCACGATAGGCATGTCTGGTACGGTTTGGCCTTTCAGTTTGGCCTCTGCATCGGACTGCTTGGGAGCATCGCCGGTAAGGTTTTTGACCATACCTGCGAATGCCACGGTTTTTGCAAAAAGGGCGGCGCCGAATACCTTGCGGGCTAGCGCCGACCCTGCTGGGACTTGAGTTTGCATGTTGCTTCTCCTTAAACGAAAAAACCGCCTCTAGGGCGGTTCAATAAATTCCAGATTGCCTGGAAGCCTGTGTGACTATCCGAGCTTTGCCAGTTCAGCATCGATCTGGGCAGCGGTCATGTTTTGGAAGCGGTTGGTTAAAGCCGCTCCGCTCACCTGCTCCAGTGCTTCGATCTCATTCTTTGCTGGGGTTAAGCCGCCCGGTAAATCGCTCAAGGTGTTGATGGGTGAGGTAGGCTTGGCTGCTGGGTCGGCCTGTTTCACATCGGCTGGCGCTTGACTGATAGTTGCAACGCCATGCTTGGCTTTCACCAGCGCATGCGCTTCTTGCAAGTACCAAACCATCGGTTTGCCTTCGTTATCAGGGTCTGCTGCCAATGCCTTGACGTAGGTGTTGAGGCTGTTACGCTTTGCTTCGTCGGCTGCATAGTCCACAGAATCAGGCTTCCCGGAGATAAAGCCATCAACGGTCTGATCCCATGTTTTTTTGGATGCTTCCAACTCTGCTTCGGCGCGCGCGGCCGCATCTCTCTCGCTTTGATCCTGCATTTCCTTGGCAATTTGCGCCTTGATAGATGCGGCCAACAAAGCATCGCGTTCGGCATTTGCCGTTCGCATCTGCTCTTGCCGCTCTTCTGGACCCATCCTGCCATCATGGAACTTCACATCGATTTCTGCGATCCGCGCATTAACTTCAGCCACCTTTTGCACGTAGTCCGCTGGCAGTTCTGCAACATACTGACGCTCGGAGAGCCTTTTGTTTTCCTCGGCCAAGCGTAAAACTTCACGCTCTTGCGCATCCAACTTGGTGCGCAGCTTTGCAAAATTCACCTCTTTGTCAGTCTCGACAGCCGTTGCTTTCGCCTCGGCTTCTTTTGTTGCTTTTGTTGCTTCTGCTGCTATCTGCTCTTCGGTCTGGCCGGACGAGGCCGATACGTCCTGTTTGCCTTCTACTTCTGCCGCACCGGGCTGCTCCGCATTGGCACTTTCCAACGCCATTGCTGTGATCTGCTCGATGCTCGCATCAGCGAGAGTTTGATTGACTTGCGCTACGTTCCCACTCATTTGACACCTCCATTTACTCGTTACGCAGAGTTGCGACACGCCGTTTTAAGGGCATAAAAAAACCCGCACCAGGCGGGTCGGTTCGATTGCTTACGGCAATCAGTCGAAAATCGGTGTTCTATGCAGGGATTACCCCGTCGTTGCCCGGCGTCTCGATGCCGCGCATCATTCCCGCTTCCTGCGCCGGGGCGTCGGGCATAACCTGACCTCCCGGCATCATGGGTGAAGCGGGCTGCTGGTTTTGCACCACGTCGGGTATGTTCGGGTCTTGTCCGCCTGACTGCGGCTGATACCCTGCGCCCTTCAAAATCTCGTCGGCGACCGGCGCAACACCGGGCACGCTGGCCACAATCTGAGCAGCCTGCATAGCGGCATACATGGCTTCCACCATCTTCACCAACCGCTCGGACTCGCCCTTCGCGACCATCGACTCAAGCTGCGTCACCTTTGCCTCAAGCAGCGCAGTCTGCGCGTTCTCGCGCTTCATCATCGCTTCCTGCTGCGCGACTCGCGCCTGTTCCGCGGCCTGCTGCATTACCTCTTCTTCTTCCGGCGATAAGTCATCTTGGATGCCGGCAATCTTCTTGATGCGTGACATTACCTTATCTTTTTGGGGTACATCGGTCAGCCCAATCACAATATCGGCAAGCGCGAGCTGTATTTGCGGCGGCAGCCCTTTGGTGTACTGGCTCAGCATCTGAAGTTGCTGTTGACGGAACGCTGGCGTACTTGGCACATCCTCCAGAACCACTTTGGACGGAACCGCTGCAACCTCGTTATCGATACCGCCGTCCGGCAGGCGCTGATTGAGCACAATCACTCTGCGCTTACCTTCCTTCTTGACCGCCACCGGCACCTCGTCGGTCATCATGTCCTCGCGCACAAGCGAGAACAGCAGCTCGCCTACCTGTCGCCGCGCGTACTGATAGTTGTCGTTGATCTCGGCCAGCGTGATATTTCCCTGCTCGACCAGGCTGCTGATAGCGATGCCTGATGTTGCATTGCTATCATTGCCAAGCATGGCGCGATAGATGCCGCCCGCCTGCTCTACGTTCGCAGCAGCCTGCATGCGGCGCTGGAACTGCTGCGCGTTAAGCTCGTTATCATTCTCCTCCTTGAATCGCGCATTCGGTTTGGACGGATCAAGGAGCACGATGGAGTCGGCGCGCGCCAGGTTCTCGCGCACGTTCGACCATGTGTTGTGTTTCTGGTCTAGCGCGTCCGAGTCGGCGCGCAGGCGGCGACTATTCAGCATCCAGTGCATCTTCGAATCTGAGCTGTTCACAACATCTTGCGGTGAAATCATGGAGCGGATCAGGCCATAAGGAACGCCGCTTGTATCTTCCCGATAACCCCAGAACGGAACATACGGGAAATGACGATGCGCATACGGTGACGGCATATCGTACAGCCTGTGGCAGCCCATATAGAACGCCACCCTGACATGCGAATACGGTTTTTTCTCAAGATGAACAACACCTGCTCTGACAGCCTCAAGGTGGCGCGGATTCTTCTTGTTGAAAATGACAGTGCGCCCCCCGGGCACACGGAACACCTCGCCAACCTGCCAGACACGATACCAAGCCTCGTACAGCGTGGCGCGGCGGCGGTCGGCATTACGCCATTCCAGCGAATCAATATTAGTAATGCGCTCCAGGTGAGCAGCATAAGCCAGGTCGGTATTGATGTTCTGCTTGGTATCCCACTGCCAGGTGCGAAATTTGTCTTCGATAGACCAGCGAATCAGGTCTTTGTGTTCCGGCATCATTGTCATTAGAACGTCCTGATCGAACACGCGCTTGCGGATCAAGTATCGTCCATCATATAAATCAGGCTGCCTGGCTCGCCAATCCCACCATATTTCGTCGCGATGAACGGCAGATACGCGATACGGGTAGGCAAGCGCATCTGTTGAGCGGCCGACTTCAACCCAGCCCAAACCCGCCTTAACCTGCGGCGCATACGCATCGGATATGGCTCGATCGGCACGGCTTTCGCGTTCAGCCTCATTCAGCTTCGCGTTCATGGCATCCAGCATATCTTCTGGAACATCCTGAACTTCATTTTCTTGTGTAACGCGCCAATCGGTTCTGGTCTTGGCTTCCATACCAAGCACGGCGTTGATTGCTGGTGCGATCAGGTTGGTGATGAGCGGCGGTATCCCGAGCCTATCCATTCGGTCAAGACGATCCTGCGTCAGTTGATGGCCGTCGTAATAGTCGGCACACTTGGCGGCCTCTTCCCGCCACAACGGCTGGAATCGAATGTCGGACAGCATATCCTCAAGCTGCTGTAAAGACAGTCCTTCGCCCTGCCCAGACATGACGATTAAACCGTCAGAACCAGTCTGCCTTTGCGCCATAGTCCATTCCCTTGTCTGCACGCGGTTCCGTAATGGCGAACCGCAAATCCATAATAGTCAGGCGCGTGGCAGATAAAATGTCATCGCGCAGCTTTACAATCAATCCGCTCTTGCGGTGATACAGCCGGAACTCTTCAAACCATTTACTCAGGTGCGAGAACACCTTGAGCTTGCCAGTGCTCATACGTGTGAGCATTTCCTGAATCCCTGCCTCAGTCGATATCCGGCTTTTCTTTGTCTCGCCAATCGTCTGAGATTCGGCAAATTGAGCATGTTCCGGCCGCATATTCACCCCGGCATTGCGGAACTGCACCGCATGCTGCTCACCGGTATTGGCATCCTTGACCTGATAGCCGTCGTGTGGCCATGAACACGGTATCCACTTTCCGCGACCAGTAATTGCCGCAGCCTGGACAGGCAGTAGCGCTTCCGACATCCGGTCGCAGTCGTAGACGTACACCACATCGGCATCCCTGTCCCACGCGATCCAGACCATGCCGGCAGGGTGATCCCATCCAAAATCGATTGCCGCCAGCCGCGGCCAGTGGCTCGGTATCGCGAACGGCTCCACCCGTATCAATTCCTCGTCGATCTGGAATATCCGTCCGGAACCCATCGCCGGGACACCCTTTGAGCGCGCATCGCGCAGGTGTATCGGCGTGGCGTTCAGCAGCTCCTTCTTGGTCTTTTCGTCCAGGTGTGGCACATCATCCCAGCCTGCCGTCACCAGATACTTTGATTCTGATCCGGAAACCTTAGGCATCAACCCCCTCCGGCAAAAACTGCATCACCGTTTCCGTCACACCTTCCAGAGGTGTGAATGTGATGTAAACCAGCCCATTTGTCGTCGCTGTACGGATCAAACACTCGCCATAGATGTCGATCGGCGGCTCTTCATCCAGCCAGATGCCGTCCTTCTCTGTACCCTCAAAGGCTCCGCGCCCTTGCTGGTAACACTTAATGCCAAGCGTTGACCACCCCCCCGATGAATGCCGTATCTGCACGGTGTCGATCAGGTCTTGCACGCCCTGCTTCCAAGTTATGTCGCCAACAGTTGATCCGCGCACCAAGCCGGTGCCTGTCACGGTTTTGCGGTTACCACAATCATCCACCTTGCCAAACAGCTTGGCTTGCACGATGTCGCGCGTGGTTTCATAGGTTTTGCCGGCCGCCCAAAACTCCACCGGCTTCTTGAATCTGCGCCCAGTCCACCAGTCAGGATAGGTGCCGGTCAGATGTGTCGCCGTTTCATACCCGCCCATCCCCTCGGTCTTGCCGATCCGGTTGGCACACATCGCGCAGCGTTCGCGGTATGTCGCGCCAGCCTCGAAAAACTCCAGGTGTTTGGCGTATAGTTCCCTGCGCAGCGGGCCGGTGTCAGGGTAATACTCATCGATCTTATTCCGGCTCTTGCGCCTTTCCAGGTCGAGAATAAGCTCAAGGTACTGCCTGCGCTCTACCGGATTAAGCCGGTTCAGCTCTTCAAGCGTCAGTTCCATTGCAGTCCTGGCGGCTGCGCGCTTTCGCGGCCAGCTCTGCCAGCTTTGCATTTACCTGTTCGTCAGTAAGATCGACAACCCTCACATCAGCATCAAGGTTTAAGCGGTCGCCGTATTTCTTTGGTGCCATCTTGCCTGCCAGCCATTTCCGGGCATCAACCCGCAGCTTCGCCTGTTGAACGGCTGCATTTGAAACGGTCATTACAGGCTTCCCGTCAAACATCAGCGGAGCGTCATCAATCATCACCGGCTCAAGCCCGCCTTCATCAGCAATCGCAAGGATGTCCTCGGCCATCTTGTCTGCCTGCGCCTCGCGCGCGCGCGTGTATTGGTCAGAATAATTAGCCAGCCACGCAATCAACGACCCCTTGGAAACCCCAACCTCGTTGGCTATAACTTGCAGCGTCATGCAATCAGCGACCTTCTCGCATACCGCATCAATGCCGATCGCATCCAGCTTCTGCGCCGTGGTCAGCGGTTTTGCTGCCGTTTCAGACTTTTGCTTGTTTTTTGAGCCGCCAGGACGCGCTACAGTCGATTGCTTTGACTTGGCTGATACCTTAGCCTTGACGGATTTGGCAGCTTTATCGAACTCTATCCTTGCCTCGCACACCAACCGGCAAGCCTCGGCGTAAGCCTTTGCGGTCTTAAAGCTCTCCCGCTTCGGTGCCGGATGTGCCTTCTCGGCGGCTTTGGAATGCTTTGGGGGGTTGCTCATTTCAACACCAGATTGGCAATCGACACGCCCATCAGTCCAACCAATGCAATGGCTCCGGTTATCACCCAGCCGCGCACCAGTTTCATAGTAGGCATTTCCAATTCAAGCCCGTGGATGCGCGTTTCGTGATCCTTGATGTTGACAAAGGCGCGATCCAACCCCTTGCTGGCTTCTTCGTGCTTGACATCCAGTCGGGTAAGCATCTTGAGAGATCCATCGATTGACTCGACTGCTGTTGATACGCGCTCGACCACTTTTTCCAGATTGGTGACGCGCACATCCAGCACGGCATGGGCTTGATCGATCATTTCGCAGCCCCCTTGACCTTCTCCCAACTACGCCCAGCTACGTATCCGAGCATGACCGAACCAAACAATGTCAGCACCGGCTCCGGTATGGACTGCATCCAGGCTTTGAATCCTGCGGTAAACGCGGCGGCAGCCTCGGGGTTGAATATAGTCAAAACCCCCATCGGGATAGACCACAACAGGAGAATATAAACCACATACAGGAACGAGGGGCGCGCCCGGCTTGTCCACGGATCGGCGCTTTGTGCTTCAGCAATGATGGCGGATAACTGGGTTTTCATCTCGTCCAGCTCGCCGGCCTGCTGCAGGCGCAGTAATTCGAGTTGCGCCCTCGCCTTCTCTTCCGGGTTGGGGAATAATTTATCGATCAGCTTCCCGCCGATATTAAATACCCCTCCCAGTGTAATCGGATCAATCATGCCAGTCCTTTCGTGTAGGTCGGCCTACCGGTTTTGTCGAACGATGCCGTCCAAACCTCATGCCGAGGCTTATCACTCCAGCACACATGCACCCAATTGCCTTCCATGATGATCTTGTCGATCTGCGCCATAATGTCCGGGCGCGAGGCTATGAATTGAACAATCTGGTACGGCGTGCCGAAGCACGGAGCCTTGAAGTCCAAGCTCTTGCCTTTCGGATGCGCCTTGTCGCGGAAGTACATGCGCCATGCGACATCATCGGTCTGAATATCGCGCTTCCGGCACCACTCCGCGAAGTCGTTCTTGGTCAGCACGCGCTCAAGCGCCTCGCAGCGATAGCCGGATGTCACAACGATGAATACTGTACGCATCGCCTCTTCTGTCAACGCCGCACGGATCGCTTCGGCCAGTGTTGCCGTCTTTAACAGGTTGTCGATCACGCTCTCCGGCGGCGTGTTGTCGATACCAAGACGAGTTGCCGTATCCGACGCGAGAAGTTCTTCCAGTGAAAAGTGCTCAGTCAGTTGCATTGCGACCTCAAATAAAAAGCCCGCACAGGGCGGGCTTGAAATTATTTAGTGGGCAGAAACCCCACACTACGGTTTTTACTTCTACTGGTAGATCAAAAAAAAATCAAGTGGTTTTTATGCGGCCTCTTCCAGTATTAGCCCGGCACCGCGCAATGCCACGTCAACCTCATATTCGGCGCGCCTCCCGATTGCGTCCAATGCCTGATGCACCCAATCCCGGTACTCGTTCGCCTTCTTGATTCCGCAGCGCATATCGCACCGCACCGCGCTCATGCCTATATTCTGGCCGAAATAATTGCGCACCAACTTCTCAACACCACGCGGGTAGTGGGTGCCGGTCGGGAGCGTCCCGATCACCACGCGCACCAGATGATTTACCAGTGCGCGCTCATGCTCCCCGCCAGCAAGCTCCCTGCCGTAATGCGCCCTCACGTATGCCTGCCCATTTACATCTACCACACGCTCAACAAGAGCCAGGATCATCGCCGCCTGGGCATGCCGGTCGTGAGGCGTCATATCGCCGTTACCGCTGGCGCCGCGCATCGAATTGACCGACGACATTTTGACGATGGGCATGCCAAGTGTCCTGAAGGCGAATTGCAAAGCATGATGCGCGGACTTGAACATGCGTCTACCCCCTTTTTTTATCGTCGAATTTTTTACACCGCGTCAACGTGCGGCGGCCGGCACCACAGAACTCCCGGTCGAGCAGCTTGGTCAGATGCCTACAACCATCGCAGCGCGTCGCCTCGGCGCGCATGGCGGCTTCCATTGGGTCGCGGTACATAAAGGCTGGAAGTGCATTACTACTCATGTCCGCTTTCCAATCTTGTACCAGCCTCCCTTGCCACCCACCAAGTAGTTGACGCCACCGCGCTGCTGGATGTTGCAAACGCAGAACCCGGCATCCTCCACCACCTTAAATGCTGACTTCAACTTTTTCAGCCTGCGCGCCGCCGCCAAATCACCAAACCACTTTGCAAAGATATTCACGCCGCACCCTTTCGTTATCCAAAGCCGCTTTAATCATCTGCACCGCCTCCCCACTCTTCACCATGTCTGGTGTGAACCTAAATACCCGATACCCAAGCAATGCCGCGTGCGAATACTTCTCACAATCCGCCGAATACCCTGCGCCCCGGTTATGCCTACCATTCACCCACACGCCACCCTCGATCTCCACCAGGATCATGTGCGCAGGGAAAGCGAAGTCAGCGCGCCACTTCCGCACCGGATGAAACTTGAATTCAGGCACAGGATTCAGCTTGTGCGCCCGGCAGTGCAGGGCAAATGCAGCTTCTGGCGCGGATTGCTTCATTTCGCGTAATCCACACACGATTTGGGCTGATTCTTTCCGGCCTTCCAGTCTGTTTCATTCCCGAACCTGATCTTGCGCTTGAGGCATCCCCAAATCGCAAAACCACCAATCTGGCGCAAGGCGCGGTTGTCGCATGTGTGGCACAGGCTCACTTCAACACCACCAAGCCAACGTCAAGCCAGTGCTGTTGCGTGCGCTCAACGCCCTCATGGTGCATCAGCTCAATTTGCATTACTGTATACGGTGGCGAAACACGAGCGCGTCCATCAAGCACGTCATGGCAAGAGGAACAACAGAATGCGCCAAATAAATCTGATTTCTTCGTGCCCATACCGCCGCCATTCAAATGCGCCAGTATTGTTGTAGCGGGATCGTGGTTGCATACGCCGGGAATGCGAACCAAACACGGCTGGCCGCGCGCGCTGTCGCGCAGGTAGCGTGATTCGTGGCGGCGTTGTTTAAGCAGGCTCATTGCTCAAACACCTGCAAGATGCACTCCATCATTTCATCGCGCGCCTGCTGATCAAGGTGCGGCCACAGGTACTTTGCCGCGTGCCCGCCGCGCAGGAACCGCACAACGCCCGCGTGGTATTTTTGAAATTCATCTTCGTCAGCCTTCGCGTAGCTGATCGACTTCGGCAGCGGCACAATTCCGCCTTTTGCGCCCGGAACCCACTTGACCCAGCCAGACCCGATCTTCAGCCACGACCGCAACATCTCGAAATCATCGAACCGATCCTGAGAATCAAACAGGCTTTGCTCCATCGCCATGTGGAAACGGTGGAATTTACCGGAGCGCGGCGAAACCACCTCGACGTTGAACATTTCCCCCGGCTCCGCCTGCGTGACACGCTTCCAGAATCGCCGCCACGCCTTTTTATCGTCCTGTCCGAAGCCGTCCAGAACGCCGAACAGGAACGAGCGAACGCCATCCAAGGCCGTGCCGGACGGCATGGCTGCGTCGGTGCGCGCGATGGTGAGCTTGCTCATATCTCCGCTTCCGCAGACGCTCGCCTGGCCTTGGCATTTTTGGCAAGCAGGTACGTCGGAGTTTTTTCCGTATGCCCGACCAGCCACCAGAGAACGCTTTCATTGCCGCCTTTAATGAGCTTGCAGCACCCGACAATGCGCGCCTGATACATGCCCGTCAGTGCAGCCTCAACATCGCGCCTACGATGCCCCTGCGCCAGCGTGTCGGTGCTTACCGGCGCTTGGGATGTGGCCTTGGCCAGCAACGGCAGGAGTTTGGATTTCAGATCGGTCATGCCATCACGCCCTTGCACAGCTTATAAATTGCTCCTGCTGCCATTGCAGGAACCCATCCGTTTCCAGTGGCTTTGAGTCCGTCCATCCCTCGGGCCACATCATCAGGATTTCTTGGCATCGAGGCGTAGTCATCCGCTGGTAAAGCCGCATCAATTGCTCTTGCAAATTGCCGTCTGCGTGATTTTTTCGTATCAATGCAAGCGGGTTTCGGAATGTCCATGCTTTCCAAGATTGAGCTGTCGGAGTAAGCAACCATGAAAATCCTCGCTCTATGGTGAGCCGCTCCAATGGTTGAAGCTCTGAACACTCCCCATCGCGCATCCATCCCCATTGAGGCCAAATCTCCAAGGACTGTTCCAAGTCCACGAGAAGTGAGCATTGGGCTGTTTTCCACAACGACAAGCCTGGGTTGTATTTGGCGAATGATCCTTGCCATTTCCACCCACAATCCTGATCTTGTTCCCGCAATACCTGCACCGGCTCCGCATTGGCTGATGTCCTGGCAAGGGAATCCACCCGTGATGACATCAACACTTCCGCGCCACAGCATTCCGTCGAAGGTGCGCACGTCATCCCATATTGGGAATTGTTCAAGCACTCCGTCTCGTTGCCGGTTGAGCATGATCTGCCGTGCTCCGGCATCAAGCTCAACAGCGCAGACGGTGCGCCATCCAATGAGCTTTCCGGCCAGCACACTACCGCCCCCCCCCGCAAATAATGCCAGCTCATTCAAGCCATCCTCCCTCTGTGCGATTCCCAGCCAAACGGCACGCATACACCGCCATCCTCGCGCAGCCGGTCATAGACGCGCTCGCCGATCAGCGCGCGCACCTCGGACTCGTCCTTGTTCGACAACAGCAGCGTTGGCTTGCGCTTTTCGTACCGCTCGTTCATCACATCGAACAAGGCTTCTTCCTCGAACTTAGAGCCGAACTGCACGCCGATCTCGTCCAGAATCAATAAATCAGGCTGGCTGAGTAAGCGAATCACATCGCCTTGAGATTCGTGCGAATCTTTGCGCCACGAATCCTTGATGCGGCAGAACATGCGCTGCGCGGTGACGAACAGCACCAGCCGGTTGCGCTGCATGATGTGCAGACCGATCCCGACCGCAAGGTGGGTCTTGCCGGTTCCGGGTTTTCCGCAAAATATCGCACCGCGCCCCTTTGCCAGCACCTCATCGAACCGCTCAGCGTAATCCTTGGCAAACGCCAGGGCACGCCGCTGGCCATCGTTCGCGGCAACATAGCTGCCCAGCGTCCGAGTCCTAAACCGATCCGGTATCACCGCCTCGCCAAGCTTCTTCTGCCACTCCTGGTGCCTGAGTGCTGCCGCTTTTTCCTCAGCCTCGCGCTGGTCTGTCGCCTGCTTATCGGCGGCACACTGAGGGCATTTCGACCAGACCTGGTTGAACAGATTTCGGCTTTCAAATTCACCGTGTGTATCGCACGAATCGACGCGGGATTGCTGGGTGAGAATTGCACTGAGCTGGTTCATAGCGGCCTGATCTCCGTTCCGTAGTTTTTCTGCGAAAAATCCTCGGTTTTGCGTGGTTGTTTTCCGGTTACCGGTAGAGGCGACGCGGCGCGCAGCTTTCGGTGTTTGGCGCATTGCAGCAGCGCCTTATCCCACTCGGCCTGCGTGCGCTTGGTGGCCGGCTCGGTAAGCCAGTGCGCCATGAACTCCGGCAAATCGCCGTCAGCCAGCGGAGCCCCGGATTGCCTGGCAAGGTCGGCAACATGGGCGGATGGCTCCCAGCCGATGCGCATGGCGAATTTTTCGGGGTCGCGCGCGTTGACTGGTTGACTGGTAGGTTTTATAGGTGATGGTGTAGGGCATTCCTTATGCAATGCTTGATGAGTGCTTGGAGCATCGCCCTGATTTATGCTTGGAGCATTCCTTGGGGCATCTTTCCAGCGTGCTTGAGCTGCTGCTTGAGCTTTGCTTGTTGCTTTGGCTTTTTTCTGTCCGGCGTCCTCAAGCTCTTGGTCGATACGCTTGTGTCTCCACAAACCATCTTCGATTTGAAAGAATCCCGAAAGAACTGGGCGAAGTGATTTCCACTCCTTTGGAGTGGCTTTTGAGATAGCCGCAAGGTGTTTGTCGTCATCTGGAAGTGGTGAGCGAGTACGCCAGTACGCCATAATCAACAGGAGATAGCCGCCATGCTCATCGCGCGCCAAGTGAAGTGTGTCAGCGAGATATGCGCCGATCCACAGAGGCATCCATGCATCCGTCTTGGTCATGCCTTTTCTTGCCCTATTCCAGCAAACCTCTTGATCCGTTCCTCGTGTATCTTGATAACCGCATCAACACCGAGAACATGAACCATGAGCACATCACGCACATATTCAGCCTCACTCATCCCGCTTTCATTAACGAGGCGGGAAAGACCTTCTTTGATGGCATACGGAACCTTTGCCCGGACATCTTCTGTGCATTTCCCGAACGGGTTTGACGTGCCGGATCGTGATGCCAGCGGCGCGTCGTCTTGCGGTTCTCTCATGAGGCACCTTGTTGTAAAAAAGCCCGCAGCATTTCTGCGCGGGCAAAGCCGACCAAGGGAGGTGTTGCATTGTGGCCGGCAGAAGTCATTAGGCGGCTTTCTTGTCGGCAAGCTCAGGCCAGATGCTTTCCCAATCATCCGGGCGCAGGTCTTTGCGGGTGACTTGGCCGTTGGTGGCTTGCTCGATGGCGGCCATGTATTCAAGCGGGACAGGGCGATGCCCGTTTTTCCATTGGCTAACAAATGCTGGCGGGCAATTTATTGCACGCGCAAATTCTGCATTCGGGTTTTTATCTAAATATGTGCGAAGGTTCATGCGGCGCATTCTATAGCATTGCTACAGAATCGGTCAATAGCCATGCGACAGGCAAGCAATGCTATCGTTAACTCATGAATTACAATAGGAAATCTCTAATAGAAACGCTGATAAACACTAGCTTTGGTGGCAATCAAGCAGCGTTTGGGAGGGCTATTGGTAAATCTCCCGGGCAGGTTAATCAATGGTTGACTGGTTATAGATCGGTTGGCGATGGGGTAGCGCGGCACATTGAAATGGTGCTTGATCTTGGTAATGGATGGATGGATGGGAAAGCCTCTCAACTCAAACAAAAACCGGTCACCCGCGAAGCCACGCCCATCGACACGGTGCTGGCCGACTTGGCCGCGCTTGAGCCAGAGGATGCAGATGTATGGAGAGCTGAGATAAGACGTGCTGCAATCAAGGCGCGCAAGGAAAAACAGGAGCGAGATCAGGAGCGGGCCGCGAGGTCCACTGATCCGCCATTAGAGCGCCGGCACACCGCTTGATATTGGTTGCCTCGCATGGGGTGCGCCTGAATGTTTTTAGAGGCAACGACGAAGCGGTTCAACTCCCGCTACAGCTTTATGCTGCGGGGGGGGTAGACTGATAACCTGATTTACCGAGAGCGCGAAGCGCCATTTCACCAGGAGGCTTTCAACTTAACCACAAGGAGAATTACCATGAAATGGCTACTCGTTACTCTGTTGTTATTTTCTTTCAACGCATACTCCGCAGATCAACAGCAATGCGACAAACTCAAGGCTGATGGAGCGACGCAAGAACAACTGGCGCGAAGCGGATGCTGCTCTTGGCATGGCGGTGTGTGTGGGTGCTCTGGCGAGCGAGTAACATGCTGCGATGGATCGTTAAGCCCATCATGTGGGTGCCACGCAGATGATAATAAGGATTTCAGGCCACCAGAATCAGAAACGCCAAAATCTTAAATGACGCAGCATGAGCACCATAAAAATCATCTTCGCCGTGCTGGTATTTGACATCATCCTGGTGCCACCGCTGTTGATAATTACGGTTGCCGCAAATCTGCTATGGATCAAGTCTGCTGCATCAAAATTTGGCCGTTTTGGAATGCCGTTTATCTATGTCGCGGTATTTTCCCTAGCTTCGTCTGTCGGGTATTGGTTTATCTCGGATGCGCAGCAGCCAAGAGATAGGTCTGCGGCATATTCAAATGACGGCGACACCCGCGACGACTGCGAACGCCACCCCGGGATTTACGGATGCTAACCAAATTTAGTACCAGACAAATTATTCTTATTGCCGCTGCTGCAATCATATTTTTAATGATGCTGTTCCCGCCGTTCGGGCTTCATTATCCTGGTGGCGGTATTAACGGGCACGGTTACCACTTCATATTTACCGGAGACCAGGACGATGACCGCGCTGCCGTCAACACGGGGCTTCTGGCCATCCAGATTGTTGTGGCATCACTGATCGCGTTTGCACTATGGATTGCCGCTGATCAACAAAAATAACATGCCGCGAATTCTCGTCCACCTTGTTATTTCCGCATTCCTTACGGTATCAACGCTGGCATTCGCATCCCCGCGCTGCGACACCTGCCCGCGTGACAGCAATGGCCGCATCCAGCGCAGCGCCAGCGCGATAAAAGACTTCAAGCGCACCAACCCATGCCCGGCCACTGGCAAATCAACTGGCCGCTGCTCTGGCTATGTTGTGGATCATATTCAAGCCCTCAAACGCGGCGGCGCTGATAATCCTGCAAATCTTCAATGGCAGACTAAAGAGGCCGCGAAGGAAAAGGATCGCTGGGAATAACTTACCAAACCACACACCAACCCGCTTCGGCGGGTTTTTTATCGCCCAAATTTCCCCGGCGGCTCGCAGTACAGCAAAAATGCAGCATTGCTATTGACTTCAATATGCAGCATTGCTATAGTTCGCCCATCCCACAGATCAACGCGGGATACCAGCAAGCCGGTAGCGAGAAATCGGTAGTGAGGCATCACCGGGTTAACCCCGCAGGAGCTTCGCATACGGTCGCTAGGCTCACTTGGAGCAGCATCATCGGCTACCGGTTTCTCTCTGCTGATTGAGCAACAAGGATGCGGCAACAAACAACTTTTGTGGAGGCAATATGACTCACAACACTTTCAACAATCTGATGGAGCTGCCGGACATTCAGGCGATGATGGAATCGGCTCAGGCTAGGGCGGTCAAAATGAGCCGTTTGGATGATCTGGTTGATGTGGCGCGCTTCATCGAGGGCGCGAGCCTGTTGGAATGCAAGCACATCATAAACAGCTTGGCAGACCGGGTGTCGTCGCTGGTTGGCAGCGCCAGCGAATTGGAGGATGCCTCAGACGCGCTCATGAAGGAAATCAACTATGAAGCGCGTCCAGCCAAACGCCCATGCGACGAATGCGCTGCCGCACGAAGCGACGAACACCACGACCGCAAGCGCGACGGCGAAATGATGAGGAGAGCGGCATGACAACACTCGCTCATCAGCACATCGCAAACAGACTCAACCGCCGCGCTGAAATCGCACGCGAGAATCAGCGCATGGATGAAATTGAGAAACACGCCACGCCGCTGTTCTACGCAGTTATAGGGGTTGCGGCAGCGGTGGTGTTATGGATGGTCACGGCAGATTATCGTGATGTCGCGCAGCATCGCATGGACACGTTTGTTGCGGTTGAATCAGCCCGGAAGGAAAGCGCACTGATGGCGCGCTGTGCCAGGCAGGAGATCGTGCCGTTTGACGATGTGATGTCGCAATGTACCAGATTGAAATTGATGAAGGGACTGAAATGATCCGCCGACTCGAGCAGCGCATTCTGCGCGCCTACGAACTCGCCAACAACGTCCTGTATTACCTGCAACGCGGACACCGGCTTGGTGATGCAATCCGTATGGCGCGGATGGTCATTCCTGCGGGGCGGCGATGAGTGCCGAGCGCAAATCAGACGGCATCGCAACGTAGCGAAATTTAACCAACAGGAGATAAAGAAATGAACCAACGCGAACAAGGCATCTACAACAAATTCAATGTCACGCGCACCGACGGAACAGATGCGCCAGGCGGTAAGCACTTTGGCGATGAATACTTCGTACTCAATCTCACTACTGACAAGCACACCATGCCAGCCATTGCGGCATACGCAGAATCGTGCACGGCTGAATACCCTCTGCTGGCTTCCGAGCTGCGCGCAAAAGTGGCTGCAACGGTTAAGGCAAGCAGCGTTTTCATCACAGTGCCGGAAGTAACGCTGCCCAGCGGCAAAGTGGTTCCGTCCTTCCAAGTTGCTCAGTACATCGCATCACGCGGCCTAGCAGGAATTCCACAGTCGGTCGCTGACGCAATGCCTTGGGTTGAGATCAACTACGACGAGGCGCGTAAGGCGTGCGCCGTTGCTGGTTACGACCTTCTCGCTGAAACCCGCGCGCTGGCGATTGCATACGACATCAGCCAGCAAGACATCAACTGGACTGGCGGAAAGGTCGGCGAAGGCAAGATTTTCCAAGGAATCCACAAAGAAAACGTCAGTGAAGCGCAGGAAGGAACCTACGAATCCGACGATGCAGAAGAGCGCCGCTGGCACCAGCTCTCCAACGGTGAGCGCATCTATGACTTCGCCGGTAATTGCTACACATGGGTATTCGACGACATCCAGGGAGACGACAAGGGATTGACCACCACCATCAAGGCTGACTCGCCAAGCCTGACCACAGCACCCTACCCATCCCAAGAAAAGGGAATGGGCTGGCGTCCTGACGGAGAGCGGAACTGGTCTGGCGGTGCGCTCGTTCGGGGCGGCTGCTGGTGTTCCGGCTCGCGTGCGGGCGTCTTCGGTCTCGGCGGCGGCGGCCCCGACCGTCGCGGCGTCAGCATCGGCTTCCGCTGCACCAAGAGTCTCTGATCGCTGGTCACGGGTCGCGGCGTAGCCGTGACCTTCGCTAAATATAAACACAACAGGAGCACACCATGAACGACAGAACAGCACTGGTAACACAAGAAGATTTTGGCGGAACAGGCAGGACTATGGCGGTTGTCGAAACCGCATCAACGGCAATCGCGGCACAGTCAAAAGCAATGGTCGAATCGCGCTACATCATGGCAATGCGCAATCCGCGCAACATGGATTCGGTACGCCAAGAACTGCTCAAAGAATGCCGCCGCCCGAGCTTCGCAAATAACAAGAGCGCCTATTACATCAAGCCTATCGGCCAAGGTGTTGAAGGTTTGGGCATCCGCTTTGTGGAAGTCGCCCTGCGCTGCATGAAGAACGTGCTGGTAGAAACCACCATGATCTTCGAGGATGAGCAAAAGGAAGTTCACCGCGTATCAGTCACCGACCTGGAAGCAAATATCACCTACCCGCTTGACGTACGCGTGTCAAAAACCGTTGAACGCAGCAAGCCAAATAGCGACGGCTCCTACATCAGCGTGCGCAAAAACAGCTACAACAAGGACGTTTACACCGTACTCGGTACTGACGATGACCTGCTCAATAAGCGCGGGGCCCTAATCTCAAAGGCAATGCGCTCGCTTGGCCTGCGCATCATCCCTGGCGATCTGTGCGATGAAGCGGAAGAGATCATCAAGAAAATTCGCTTGGACGATGCCGCGAAAGACCCAGATGCAGAGCGCAAGAAGATCGTGGACGCTTTCGCGGCCATAGGCGTGAGCGCCACCGATCTGACTGGCTATCTCGGGCACGGACTTGAGAAGTGCTCTCCGGCGCAGATCGTCACGCTGCGCGGCATCTATGGCGCGATCAAGGATGGTGAGGCAACCTGGGCGACTGCGATGCAGAACAAGACTGATAACGGCGTGAACGGAGACGCGGGCAAGCCGCCATCCAGCAAGCCTGGAATCAAGGAATGCACCGCCGACCAATTCGCCGAACTGGCGAAGGAATACGAAAGCCAAGTACGCAGCGGCAAACTCAAGGCCAAGAAGGTCATCACCACGTTGTCCAGCGCGATGATCCTTACTGAAGATCAAAAGCTGACCATCGACTCATGGCAGCAGGAAGGGAACGGTGAATAACATGAGCGACGTACAGCAATGGCTCCAAGAAAACCCACTTGTCGAGCATGAGCTTATTCAGGGTACTCAGGAATGGCTGGATTTCCGTCTTGAGCATGACGGATCAAGCGAAGCCGCTGCAATGCTCGGCCTGTCAAAAACCACGACACGCACAGAACTGCTGCGCATGAAATCGTCCGGCATCGCCAAGGAATTCTGCGATTGGGTGCAAAAGAACATTCTGGACTACGGCCACGAAGTTGAAGCTCTGGCGCGGCCTATAGTCGCAAAGCAATTCGGAATTCGACTGTTCCCGCTTATCTGTTCGCGCGGTCGCCCGTCTGCGTCCTGCGATGGGATTACGATGGACGGAACTATCGGCTGGGAGCACAAGCAATGGAATAAGGAGCTTGCTTCCGCAGTGGCTCGCTATGAATTGCCTGATACCCACATGCCGCAGGTTCAACAGGCTTTGCTTGTCACTGGCGCGGAAAAGTGGATTTTCACGGTATCGGACGGCACAGAGGAAAACATGGTCAGCATGGAAGTGATGCCTGATCCGGTTTGGTTCGAGCGCATTCTGTCTGGCTGGGTACAGTTCAACAAAGACCGCGAGAACTACGTTCACATCGAGCACACCGAAAAGCCCAAGGCCGAAGTGTGCATCGAACTGCCCGCCCTCTTTGTTCACGCCAGGGGCGAGATAACCGAACACAACATGGAAGCCTTCGGTGTGGCGCTGACCGCCAAACTCGCCGAAGTGCGCGCCATCGCGCTTGTGACGGATCAGGATTTTTCCAACGCCAAGGAAGCGGCCAAAAAGTTCCGCGAGACGGCCAAGGCCATTGCGCTATCCAAGGAAGCAATGCTGGCGCAAACCGAAACCATCGGTGAGGCCGCGCGCAAGATGGACGCATGGGTGAAAGACCTGAACGGCACCGCCCTGCAGCTCGAAAAGGATGTGGAGCGCGAGGATAAGGCCAAGAAGGAAGTAATGGTGCTCGAAGGCAGGCAAGCCTACGCCGACCACATCACCGCGCTGGAAGCGGAAATCAAGCCGATCCGCATAACGCTGGCTCCGCCCAACTTTGCCGAGGCGATCAAGGGCAAGCGCAACTACGCCAGCATGCACGATGCTATCCAAACCATGCTTGCTGGGGTGAAGATTGCCGCCGATACGCAAACCAAGGACGTTTGCGCCAAGCTGGCCTGGTGCAAGGAAAACGCAGTCGGTTACGGTGCGCTATTCCCGGATTTGCAGGCTTTGATGGTGAAGCCGATGGAAGACTTCACCTTGACCATCACCAGCCGCATCGAGAAGCAAAAAGCGGATGAATCAGCACGGCTCGAAGCACAGCGCGCGGCAATGCAAGCCGAGGAAGAGGCCAAGGCGCGCGCCGAATCGGAAGCCGCCGCCGTCGAAGAACGCCGCAAGCAAGCGCAATTGGCCGCACAGGCGCAGCCGGTAAAACTGTCTGGCGCGAAAACCGTTGTCGCGGGATTCAGTCCGGCAACTCGCACACGCGCCAGCCGCGCAGAAATACTCGAAGTGCTTTCAGAGAACTTCGGGCTGCCGGAAGAAATGATGCTCGACTGGATTCTGCAAGAGTTCCGTGGCGACATTCAGCACGAAGAAAGGAAGGCAGCATGAAAAAACAAAGCCCAATCAAAATAACCCTGAACCCGGTCAAGACGTCGAGTCAGGTTCACTCGATCGGATACGACCCAACCAGCAAGACAATGGCAGTGAAATTTCACAGTGGCGGCGTGTACCACTACCACGACGTGCCTCAAGAAAAGTTTAACGCCATGCGTGACGCTGAATCGGCTGGCTCTCACCTGGGTAAGCATATCAAGGGCGCGCACAAATTTACCAAGCTGGACGCATAGTAATTTTTTTCAACTCACAAAAGGAGCAAAGCATCATGGCAAAACCAATCCACGAAACACTTCGGCACCTGATGGGCGGCACGTTTCTCGACGAAGCAGGCGAAAAACTGGCAGAACTCGTCGCAGCTGTTGATTCCACCGGCAAGGCCGGGAAGATCACCCTGACCATCGCCATCAAGAAATCCACCAAAGCGGCTATGGCCGTAGTTGGCGACATCAAGATGAGCAAACCGATGGAGGCACCTGACGCAACGCTGATGTTCGCCACACCGGAAGGCAATCTTCTGACCGAAGATCCAAGGCAGCAAAAGCTGGAACTTAAGGCCGTTGCTGCACAAACCCCGTCAGAACTCAAACAAGTGGGAGCGAAATAATCATGGCCGACCCTATCAAGCAAGAAGCAGAAAACATCGCCGCCACCGTGGCGCGCGAGGCGCGCAAGCCGTTCGCGCTCAGCGCCGACATGAATGCCGTGCCGGAAGGCTGGAAGCTGGAAGACACCGGGCACATGCAACCAACGCCGCGCCGCAAGAAGGCGTCCGTCTCGCTGGCCGACGCAGAAGGCTTTATTTCCTACCTCAAGCGCCACGGCTCGCTTGCCAGCGCAACAATTTGGTGTGAGGCCGACTACCAAAAAGGGCTTGTTGCATACACCGGCATCATCAATGACCACAGCGAAGAGGTGAATGGACAGCAATGGCGCGATCACATCGCCAAACTGGCTCCGGCCAAGTCGGTAGAGTGGCAACGCTGGACAAACAAAGATCGCCAGAGATTTAGCCAAGCTGAATTCGCCTGCTGGATCGAGGACAACATGGGCGACATAGCAACAGTTGACGGCTTCCCATCCGGCACGGCGATGCTCACGATGGCGACCAATCTGGAAATCGCGCAGGACTCCACCATCAAGAGCGCGATTCGCCTTCAATCAGGGGGCGTGCGCATGGAATACGTCGAGGACAGCAACGCCGAGACGGTAAAAAGCATGGAAGTATTCAGTAAGTTCGCGATCGGCGTGCCGGTATTCTGGGGAGGCACTGCCTACATGGTTGAAGCGCGTCTCAAATATCAGCTCAAGGCGGGGAGGGTTGATTTCTGGTACGAGCTGAACCGCCCTGACAAGGTGCTGGAAGATGCGGCCAAGACGCTCACTGCCAATATCAAGGATGCAACCGGATTCCCAATGTTTCATGGCAAGCCATTTGCGGCGTAACGTAATTGCCGCCACTTTGGAGTTAGTGGCGGCATCAAGGAGAACGTATGAACAAATTTATCACCGTCCCAGAAATGACACTGCCGAACGGCATTGTCGTCCCCGCTTTCAAGGTAGGTCAGTTTCATTGCAGCAAGGGCGCTGATGGGAAAGCCGTCATCACCGCCGATGGCGCGCCATGGGTGAGCATCACCTTCGAGGAAGCAAAGATAGCGTGCGAAGAGGCTGGGTTCAAACTCATCACCGAATCTCAAGAACTGGCGATCCGGCACAACGTCGCGGCGCAGGATTGCAACTGGACGAAGGGCAAGGTCGGTGAAGGCAAGCTATTCCGTGGCCTACGCAAAGGCAATGTGTCCAGCGCGCAGCCAGGCAACTTCCAGTCGCCAGATGCCAAAGAACGCCGCTGGTTGACGCTATCAAACGGAGAGAAGGTTTGCGACTTGAACGGCAATGTTTTTTCGTGGGTATTCGACGACATCCAGGGAGACGACAAGGGATTGACCACCACCATCAAGGCTGACTCGCCAAGCCTGACCACAGCACCCTACCCATCCCAAGAAAAGGGAATGGGCTGGCGTCCTGACGGAGAGCGGAACTGGTCTGGCTTTGCGCTCGTTCGGGGCGGCTCCTGGTGTTCCGGCTCGCGTGCGGGCGTCTTCAGTCTCAACTACGACAACCCCGGCAATCGCGGCGACTACTTCGGCTTCCGCTGCACCAAGAGTCTCTGATCGCTGGTCACGGGTCGCGGCGTAGCCGTGACCTAGAAAATTAACCAGGAACATCATGCAAGCAATACCAACACCGACAAGCGACGAACTCAGAGAGTTCAGCATCAGCGCCTTCAAGGGCATTGAGGCCGGACTTGGGCAGGCTGATCCGGTGGCGACCATCGCGCAGAAGCTGGAAGAAAAACACGCCGGCCACTTGATATTGGTGCAATCCGGCAATTTCCTCCATGGCTACGACCGCACGGCATACGCGCTGGCCACACTGAAAAAATATAAGCTCAAGCTCGTTGGAGCGTCCACCGAGCCGCATATTCGCATTGGCTTTCCAGTTGGCAATTTCAAGCGTCGGTTATGGTCTGTCGTTGAAGATTTCGGTATCCCCTACGTTGTAGCACTCGGCAATCAGGCGGATGGACACACGGTCTATGTTTCAAATCAGCCAACAGGAAACAATTCGGTACTGGAATCCGTTTCAACGAAAGTCATCTGTGATGTGATAGACGATCTCATGCAACGCGGCGAGGTGAACAAGGCTGCGGCCACCCAGTTGTTAGCCAGCCCTGATTCTGCATCGTTTCAACTCAAGGCTAAAGCGCAAGACTTGGACACGCAGATCATGCAGGACATCATCAAAATGTCTCGCGATATTCGTGCAACCTATGGTGAAAACATGCGCACTTGCATCGGTCGAATCATGCGCGGCGTCATGGCGTACGGCCTTGAGGACAATAAACAGCTCCTGCTTAAATCAATTTCAGCCGATGTTGACTTGCTCAAGCACTATCTCGCACAGGCTCAAAGGCTAGGAATGCTCGCGCTCAACTTTGAGCATAGAGCGGGTCTAGCCGTTGAACTTGGTCGTCTCGTTGGCGGGCTCATTCGCTCACAAGGAGCGCAGCCATGAACAACGATGGGGGTTTTCTGAAAGGTCTGGCAATGCGCTCATTCGGGGCAGCTACTGGTATTCCGACTCGCATGCGGGCGTCTTCAATCTCAACAACGACAACCCCGACAATCGCAACGACAACATCGGCTTCCGCTGACCCAAGAAAAAACGGCCTAGACGCTGGGGATACCCACGGAAGGTTAACTCTTGGTCGAAAATCTCCAGGAGCGCAAGTTCCAAAAGCACGGCAACATGCCCAACCGGAAACCGCTGCGATGCCTACGGGCGGCGCAGTGGAATGCGGCAGTGACTTCCATCACCTTACCAGCCTACCCAACCTATTCACTTGCTGGCTTAACACCCGAAAGAACAAATCGCATAACCTGCGCATTCAGCGCTTCTCTACTGATCCGCTGCGGCACCTGATTACAATCCAAAAAAGACTGCGCGAGCGAAAATATACCTTCGGCTCGTACAAGACATTCACCGTGCGCGAGAAGAAGTGGCGCGACGTGGTGGATGCTCCAATGAAAGACCGCATCATTCACTGGATGCTGTACCGGTACATGCTACCAATCTGGCAGCCGAGGTTCATCCATGACACCTGTGGCAACCTGCCCGGTCGCGGCACCCATGCCGCCGTGCGTAGGCTGGCGCAATTCGCCCGCAGCGATAAAGCCACTTGGATGTTGCAGCTCGACATCAGCAAGTATTTCTACTCAGTCAACCATGCACTGCTGAAAGAGCGCGTGCTGCGCTACATCGGAGATCACGAACTGCGCGTGCTACTGGTCAACCTGATCGACTCGTTCCAAACGGATAGCAGCTACGATCACTTGTTCGATGCTGGCACGCTGTACCGGCAGACGGCGGCCAAGGGAATGCCCATCGGCAATTTGTCCAGCCAGCTATTCGCCAACATATTCCTGAACGACTTCGACCACTGGATCAAAGAAACGCTGCGCGTCCACCGGTACATCCGCTACGTGGACGATATAGTCATCCTGGGTGAATCGCGCGAAGAACTGCAAACCCTGCGAGAACTGATCACCGTCAAGCTGGCCAATGACGGCCTGACTATCCACCCGCACAAGATTCGGCTTGCGCCGGCGAGCGCTGGCATTCCATTCCTCGGCTACGTCGTCTGGCCGCAGCACATATCTGCTGGGCGCTACATCCGAGGTCGGTATCACCAGCGCTTGCGCCAGCATGAATCAGGCGGGCGCGACAGAACAGATGCACTGCGCTCTTACCAAGCAATGCTTAACCACACAGGAGCTACACGATGAAAGAACTGACATGCGCAATATGAGTTTCGCATTGACGACAGCGCAAATTCAGAATGAATTAAAGACCGTAACGCGGCGGCTTGGATGGCTGAACTTGAAGCCTGGAGATATGGTGCGCCCAGTGCGCAAGTGTATGGGGTTAAAGCAGGGCGAGAAAATTGATCCTCTACGCGACCCGATCCGGGTGGTGAGTGTGCGCCGCGAACAGTTGCAACACATGGCGCTTGGCGATTATGGGGCAATGGAATGTAGGCGCGAAGGATTCCAGCACATGACACCGCATGAGTTCATTGAAATGTTCTGTGCGTCCCACAAAGGCTGCAAACCAGAAACTGTAGTGACGCGGATAGAGTTTGAATACACGCATGGAGAGCATCATGGCTGACCAACGCAACGGAGGAATTACTTGGACGGAAGAGACGTGGAACCCGTTGCGCGGCTGCTCGCGCGTGTCAGAGGGTTGCAGGAACTGCTACGCCGAAGCGATGGCCGGACGATTCTCTGGTGTCGGCCAGCCATACGAAGGCACGATCAATCCTGATACGAGGCGCTGGAATGGCACGATCAAGCTAGTGCATGAGAAGCTGACCGACCCGCTGCACTGGTCGCGACCGCGCACGGTGTTTGTGAATTCCATGTCCGACCTGTTTCATGAGGGCGTGCCGGACGAGTTTATAGATCAGGTGTTCGCGGTGATGGCGCTGGCGAAACAGCACACATTCCAGGTGCTGACGAAGCGGCCGGAGCGGATGCTGGATTATCTACGGTCGAGCGCTGTCCGTGATAAGTGGGCGTGTGCCGGCGATGCTTTCGCCGACTCGATGGAGCCGCAGCGTTATGCCAACCTATCGCATATCGGCGAGCCGGGCAATAAGGTGAGCGTGTTCACACAATTCCCACTGCCGAATGTGTGGCTCGGCGTCACAGCCGAGAACCAGGAAGCCGCCGACGAGCGCGTGCCGCTGTTGCTGCAAACGCCGGCCGCTGTGCGCTGGGTGAGTGTGGAGCCGATGCTGGGGGCAATTGATCTGCACCATGTTCGCGATGGTGAGTTCACTTTTGATGCGCTCTCTAAAAAAGAAGGTATCGCATATCGAGCAACTGGGCTGGATTGGGTTGTTGTTGGTGGAGAATCGGGCAGCAATGCGCGCCCGATGCACCCGTCATGGCCAAGAGCGTTGCGCGACCAGTGCGCCGCCGCTGGTGTGCCGTTACTGTTTAAGCAATGGGGCGAGCACGATTATCGGATGATACGCATGGGGAAGCACGAATCCGGCAGAATACTTGACGGTGTTCTGCATGATGGATACCCGGAGGCTGGATTATGACCACGGCAGAGCGAGTTAAACGCATCATGGATGAAGCGGTCGGAAGCGACCTCTCATCATGGGAGAAGTTCGAGTTTTTACCCAGCATCAAGGAGCGCAGCAGCCTTTCTGAAAAACAAGAAAAGGTTCTACACGGAATTGAACAACGTATTTTTGAAGAAGAGGAAGAGTGATGTCAGTCAACAAGGTGATTCTGATAGGCCGCCTGGGCAAAGACCCGGAAACGCGCTATATGACCAATGGCGAAGCGGTGACCAACGCCACGCTGGCGACTTCCGAAAACTGGAAGGACAAGAGCGGCGAGAAGCAGGAAAAAACCGAGTGGCATAATCTGGTGTTCTACCGCCGCCTCGCTGAGATTGCCGGAGAGTATTTGAAGAAAGGCTCGCAGATTTACGTCGAGGGCAAACTGCAAACCCGCAAATGGCAGACCAAGGAAGGGCAGGATCGTTACACCACAGAGATTGTCGTCAACGAAATGACCATGCTGGGCGGCAAGTCTCATGGTGGCGAGCATTCTGCACCAGTAGAGCGCGATTCAAATCCAGCTGGAAGGCCTGGCGGTTCAGATGCGCGTCCAGATAAGCCGCCAGTTTCAAGCGCGGCAAAGGGTAGCTTCGACAACTTCGACGATGACATTCCTTTTTAGGGACTACCTATGCCTGATATATCCATGTGCCAAGACACGCAATGCCCAAGCCGTGAAGAGTGCTACCGCTTCACGGCGAAACCGAGCGCCATCCAATCGTTCCAAGACTTCAACGAATTTCGCGCCGGGCAGGATGTCTGCGAGGATTTTGTGCCGAATGAGAAATGCGCCGCAACCACACCGAGAGGATAGCCATGACCAACATTGAACCACTGATGACACAAGCGGAGGTAGCAGAACTCCTGTCCCGGCTTGCCAATATCTCCGCGCGCCACGTCTATGACCGCTGGGTGCATTTGCCGGACTTCCCAAAACCGGTACTATTGCCGGTAGCGGTCGGGAATAAGCGGCCTAAACGCTGGCATCGGGCGGACATTGTGAGTTGGGCGGAGCGGAACAAGTTGGCGGCGTAGTACCAAGTTTGCACCAAACACTCAGCAAAGCCTTGTTCCACGTGGAACGCGAGTCCTCTTCTGGGCACCATCAAAAATCATTAAAAGCCCCGTAGATACTAGCTATCGGGGCTTTTTTGTTGCCTTCTTGTCGCAATATTGACACACGGTTTGTCGCGGTTTGTATCGGTTTGGCGTTATCATGTGCGACAAATTTCCGACAAGAGTGCGACAACATGGCTAGCTTCCGTAAACGTGGTTTGACTTGGACAGCCGAGATACGGCGCAAAGGTATATCGACTTCGGCAACATTCTCTACTAAGGCCGAGGCCGTTGCATGGGCCGCCAAAGAAGAGGCCAATATAATAGCAGGAAAGCGCGGGGATATTCCAAACAAGACATTTGGGGATCTGTTGAGCAAGTATGCTGATGAGGTCAGCCCAACAAAAAAAGGAGAACGCTGGGAGCGGCTACGCATCGGACTGACTCTTCGAGATGAGATCGCTAAAGTCAATCTTCGGGTGATCGATGCGCGCGATGTGGCGGCATGGCGGGATCGGCGACTGGCTCAGGTATCACCAGCCAGCGTGAGGCGCGAATGGAATCTGCTGAGCAATGCCTGCACCATCGCAATGAAAGAATGGAAGTGGCTGGCCGAGAACCCGATGCGTGAAGTACGTAGACCGCCACCTACTGAGGCGCGTGATCGGCGTATCTCGCAGGATGAGATCGACCGGCTAATGTTGGTATTCGGGGATGATGTTGGAACTGTCACAGGGCGAGTTGGCAAGGCGTTTCTGTTTGCTATTGAAACAGCGATGCGTGCTGGTGAAATTGCCGGATTGACTTGGGACAATGTGAGGCTGGCGCAGCGCTATTGCAAAACGCAGGGGAAGACGGCAGCGGCGAAGCGCGACGTGCCGCTATCGGATAAGGCGATCCAGATACTCAAAGAGATCGGCACCGAATCGGGCAGCGTGTTCAACATCAGCACTACGCAGATCGATGCGCTGTTTCGCAAGGTGAAAGCTAAGGCTGTAGTCGATGAGCTACACTTCCATGATTCGCGACATGAAGCCATCACCCGGCTGGCCAAAAAGCTTGATGTTCTGGCACTAGCCAGAACAGTTGGGCACCGAGACCTGCGGCAGCTTATGGTTTATTACAATGAGAGCGCGGAAGATATGGCTGGCCGGCTTTAGCTACTGTACTGCGCTGCTATGCATAAGACACAGACCACCAACAGAGGATTGGTCAGCCAAATAACTCACTGTGCGAACCAAGCCGTGCCAACCGCAAGGTGTCTGCATCTGGCTTGCGGTAGATCAACAGCAGGTCTGGCTTGACGTGACACTCTCGATACCCAGTCCAATCACCGCTCAACGCATGATCGCGATTTTTCTCTGGCAAAGGTTGATCGACAAGCAGCAATTTCAAAATCCCAGGCAACAGCGAACCCACATCCTTACTGTGGCGCGGCGTTGCCATCACGCGCCTGTAATCTCGTTTGAAGGCTGATGAGCGATCAATCGTCCGCATTCAAATCGGCCATCAGTGCATCAACGCTTTCGAAACGCTTGCCCTTGCCTGATTCGAGTTCGGCAATGGCCTTGCGAGTAGTCGCGTTCGGCACTTTTACATCGAAGGGCAAACGGCGCTCATCCGCTACACGCAGCATCAGCAAGCGAATAGCGTCCGAGATAGATAGACCCATCGCTTCCAGTGCATCAGCAGCGCGTTCCTTGGTGGCTGTATCAATGCGTGCGCGAACATAAGTGTCAGCGGTACTCATAGTGACTCTCCTTAAAACTGGTTGGTAAGATTTTATTGTAGTTACAAAGCGACTACAAATCAAGCTGGCTGAAGCTGGGAGCTGGGTGCAATGTCGTTTCGTAGAGGACGAACGTTCTATTGCCAGTCCATCCAGAGCCCCGCACCTCAGACGTGCTGTGGTTGCTCTAGCCAACTCGGTCAGCACAACTACCGATTACCAGATGT
>Ga0209211_10000826_pt1 | contig 61497 bp, 57 predicted proteins | sample RifGroA2_FD_183992 | JGI IMG/M metagenome (GOLD analysis project Ga0209211, IMG submission 183992) | Groundwater microbial communities from Rifle, Colorado, USA - Groundwater A2 (SPAdes) (version 2) | ecosystem: Environmental > Aquatic > Deep subsurface > Groundwater | place: Rifle, Colorado... | reverse complement strand
ATTGGCCAGAGTGAGAGAGCAGATTCGAGTCAATGAGGTTAATAAGGCTGAATTTCTGGCGGCCCATCCCAAGGCCAACCCGAATTCTTTTATTTCGCCCACAAAAATTTATGATCTGAATCAGGAGGCCAAGAGCAAAATTCAGGAAATCTTCGCCCGCCCCGATCTGAGCGATGAGAAAATTGAAAAGGCCCTCCAGGATAATCCGGTGGTGGAAACCTTGCTCAAAAAAATTAAAACCTACTCCCTGCGCGAGACCTCCATGAATACCTTCTTCACCCGCAACCGGGCCAAGTTTGACTCGGCCAAGGCCCTGCTTGTGAGCAAAGGGGTTGAGCTTTATGGACCGGCGAAGGTCGCCCGCCTTCTCCACTATGAGGGCGTGGCCCAGCAGCTGGCCCAAAGCGGAGACAGCAACGAGGCCCTGAAGGCCAAGCAGAAGGCCAGTGAGGAAGCTTTTCTGCGATCCTCCCAGGGAAATTATTCTGACTTCATGATGACCCGCCTCTACTCCATGGCGCTTTCCATAAGAGAAGGCGGTCAGCGCGAAAAGGCACGACAGGCGGTGTCCCAGCAGTTTCCCGCGGCCCTCGAGAAAATCAAGGCCCAGCTCGGCAACAACGATTTTTATCGAGACAGCGCCACGGCCCACCTCATCTTGTCAGACTTGATGGGAAAAAAGCTGGAAGAGGAACTCAAAATCGAAAACATTTCAGATGAATATACTCGTCAATTATTTAACATGGCGGTGTGGGTGATCAAGTTTGATATTAAGAAGCTGGTGGCCAACGATTCCACGGAGTACGAGCCCATGATAAGAAGCTATGAAAAATATGAGGCCCAGCCGTACCTTGAAGGGTATTACACCCAGAAGCTGTTTGACGCCAATCTGCGGACCTTTCGCACTCAGAAGTTGAAACCCAAATATAAATGGGACTTTCGAATCAATCCCTCCGGTGAGTCTCGCTGGAACGAAAATGATTCGATCAACTTCATCTTTGAATAGAAGCAGCAAGTAGTCCTACGCCTTAATATTTCCCTTCATTTATACGAAAAGAATTTGTCTTTTCATTGAAGGGAGATTTTATGAGGGCCCAGGCCTTCGGTTTGACCAATAAGGGCAAAGTGCGCGGGCATAACGAAGATTTCATTCTGGTGCGCCCGGAGCTGGGACTTTATATTGCCTGCGATGGTATGGGCGGGCATAACGCCGGTGAGGTGGCCAGCAAGATGGCGGCCGAAACCATCGCGGAAGAAATTCAGCGCCATTTTGAAAGCATCAAACTGTATAGCAAAGAACCCACCATCAAAACCAGGGAAATGGTCAAAGGCATTATTGATGAGGCCATTCAAACCGCCTGTAAAAAAATATATACTCAAGGCAGTACGGTCCAGACCCAGCAAGGAATGGGAACGACGCTCACCCTCGTCCTCCACTGCGGAAGCAACGCCTTCATGGCCCATGCCGGAGATGCCCGCATTTATCTCTATCGCGATAATGGTCTCCACCCCATGACTCAGGATCATTCTCTGGTTAACGAGCTGGTGCAGAAGGGCGTCCTCACCAAGGCCGAAGCGGTCAATCATCCCAAGGGCAATATCATCACCCGGGCCGTGGGAATTCAGGAAGGCGTGGAGGCGGATATTCTGCATATGGAGATGATTCACGGAGATGTTCTACTCCTATGCTCGGATGGTCTGACCAAGCATCTTACCGATCTCGATATTCAGGCGGTATTTAAAAAATTCCCCCATGACACCCTTGAAGCGCTAAAACTATGTGCCCAGCATTTTATCCAAACCACGCTGGATCGGGGCGCGATTGATAATGTTTCAGCGGTGCTGGTAGGTCTGGATCAGGATGGCGTCAGCAAAAATAACGACGCCCAGACCGGGGCCACAAAAAAAATTGAAACCTTAAAACGCATTCCCCTTTTTTCCGACCTCGATTACCAGCAGCTGATGAAAATCCTGGAAATCATCGAGGTCAAAAGCTTTAATGCCGAGGAGCTGGTCATCCGTGAAGGTGAAAAGGGTGATCAGATGTTCATTCTCCTTCAGGGTAAGGCCCAGGTGTTAAAAAACCAAACGCAGATCAATCTCCTGGGCACCGGGGCCTATTTTGGCGAGATGAGCCTGATTGACGATGCTCCCCGCTCGGCCTCGGTCAAGGCGCTGGAAAAAACCAAGATGATTGTCCTGAGTAAGGCGCGCCTCTTCCAAACTCTCCAAAGTGACACGCTCATGGCCAATAAGGTGTATTGGTTTTTTTTACAAACACTCAGCAAACGTCTGCGCGACAAGGAAAAGGCCTCATGAAGATTGATGTTCAATTTACGGGAGATCAAAGCGAAATTGTCCTGCGCCTGCCGGTGGAAGAGTTCAAACGCCCCAGCGACTACGAGGATGCCTTATCCATTGTCGAAATTTTTTCCGGTGAGTTCGGCGTCGATCCTGAGCTGGAAGTCCCGGACCTTCGCTCTCTCATTGATGATGCCAGCAGCAATAAAATCTCCCATCTGGTCTTTAAGATAAACGGCGAAGGCATCAGCTACTAGGAAAACCCGCTGCCGAACAATACGAAGGGATAATAATCCGCAGCTCGTCTCCGGCCGCATCGTGCCCCACGAAAGATTGAGAATGAGCTTCTCTTTTGAAAATAATATTTCTAAAGCGAAATTCAGAGATCACCAGATTCCTGCCAAAGGTCACACTCACAAGCTGGCCAAAGCGCTCTCGCGCCGAAGGGGTCACGTGAGTGAGCAGATCCAGATTCATGGAATAAGATAAAGACTGGTCGAGCAAACGCACATTGCCTAAAGTGTGTTCCTCAATCTCGGCCTGCACCTCCTCCGGATCGACGGCAGTCTTGGAGGAATACCCCAGGATAATAGTTGGGTCTCCCGTCACACTTCGTCCCACCGTGGGGCCGAGGGTACCTCCCAGGGCCCCCAGAATCGAGACGATCGGCTTGGGAGTGGCCTCGCGCGGGGGGCCGCTTCCCTCGGAGCGGGCGTTCAGACATAACACTTTGGCCGAGTTATGGGTTAGCTTGTCCATGTGAAAAACGGAGGCCATGGGGAAAACCCGCGCCGCCGGATTGGAGGGATGACTATTGATCTCTTCCATGGCCAAAATCCTGGCAAAGTCATTCATGGGAAGAAAGAAGGAGGGTGTGGGACAGTTTCCCTCCGGTTCCTGGGCCTCTGCTGTTGCGAAAAACACGGCCAAGGCCAACCAGATTTTCATGGCTAGGCCACCTGCTTGAACCGCTTCGTGGCCCATTCTGGCGCGATAAACATGCTTTTGGGAAAGGGAAGCTTGTTGACCACGATCTCATCGAAAAACGACGGCACATAGTTGCACGGAACCATCTCACCGATGTATTTGTGAGTTTCAGGGTCAGTGCTGGTCTGTACCCAGCGAAAAATATCCCGGGAAATGTATCTTCCTTTTTCGTCCACTCCCAAAATCTCACTGATATGTGAAGTTCGTCGGCCGCCATCGTGATAGCGGGAACATTGCACGATCATCTGCATGGCCGAGCCCACCATCTTGCGAATGGCATCGGGAGGAACCTTGGTATCACCCATCAGGCACAAGGTTTCCAAGCGGGTGCAGGCATCTTCCGGGTTATTGGCGTGCACTGTTCCCATGGAACCGCCGTGGCCGGTATTCATAACCTGAATCAGGTCCAAGGCCTCAGGACCGCGCACCTCACCGACAATGATTCGGTCGGGGCGCAAGCGCATGGCCGATTCAACTAAATCCCGGATGGAAACATCTTTCACACCCCGCGAAGGGTCGGCCTTGCGGGTCTCAAAGTTCACCACATGCTCGGCATGAATCTGAAGCTCGGCGGCGTCTTCGATAATCAGGAGGCGCTGGGTTTTGGGAATTCTCCCGCCCAACACGTTGAGCATGGTGGTCTTGCCCGAACCTGTGCCGCCGCTGACAATTAAATTTTTACTTAAAAAAATACAAATATCCAAAAAGCGCGCGGCCTCCTTGGACATAGAACCAAAGCTAACCATATCGTTGATAGTGAGCTTCTCTTTGGAAAATTTTCGAATCGCCACCGTGGTGCCGTTCTTGGCCATGGGAGGCAGAACGACCGCGATCCGTGAGCCATCGGGCAAGCGGGCATCGAGCCGCGGATTGTCGGCGTCCATCACTCGCCCGACAGATTGGGCGACCGCGCGCATGGCCGAGACCAGGGAATCCTCATTGGGAAACTGGTTTTCAACTTTATAAACCAGACCTTTTCTTTCGACAAAAATATCCTTGGGCCCATTGATCATAATTTCCGACACGGCAGGATCGTCCAGCAGGCTTTTAACCGGGCCTAGAAAGGTTTCAATGGCGTCTTTAAATACGGATGACATTAATTTCCCCCATCCTGATTCCAATCATCCGGAGCATCTTTAGGGCGCCAAACCTTGGCGCGGGCGCGAGTGCTTGCGACACTCCGTTCAACCTTTTTCTTCTTCGGTAAAATGACCAACTTTCCTTCGATTTTTGTGGAGGGACAACGATAGGTAAACACTCCGGCGGTCTCAAAATAGGTCTCGCCTTCGCTGACTTTTCCCGGAATTGCCGACAGAAAGACTCCCTTTTCATTAATGATAAAACAGTTGGGTGTCGTCCCGATGGCCGTGATAAAAAAATGCACCTTTTCGCCCTCGAAAAGAATAATTTTGGCGGGATAATATCCCTCCGGTGTGGCGATGAGTGAGATTTCGCGATAAGGGGACAAAAAGAGCTGATCAATTTTCTCGGCCGCGGCAGCACCGGCACCGAGACTGAAAATGCAGCATAAAATGAAAAGACGAGAGTACCGCACGAGAAACCTCCCCTATTGTCAGAAGACTCTTCGGCAATAAGAAAGACAAACTTGAGCTTTTTACTCAAGTCACAGCGTGGACCCTATCCTCCTGATAATATTAGTGCTTAAAACAGACCACCAAGGCCTTAAGCTGTGCTTGGTCGTTACCCTCAAAAGTGGACACCTGGTTTTCGCAGGAGGTTCCCGAGCATTGACTCCAAAGTAAGTCCCCTCGAGTCGGACCAATTTGTTTCTGTCTGATCCAGTAGCGGTCTCCCTCACCCGGTTGAAAGCGCGGAGAAAAGCGTCCCAGGTCTGAGAGCTCGGGAACGCTCCATTCCTCTCCCTCCTGCTCACACATTCTAACCGCCGTTCCATAAATGACTTCCGTCGATGACGATCGTGCGGGCGTGACAATTTTCCAGTTCGAAGGAGTCATGCTGAACTGAAGATGCCGGGACATAAATTTTCCACCGAGAATGAGAATAAAGAGGACTGCGAAAAAAGGCGGCCACATTCCATACTTAAAATAGGGTCGAGACAACTCTCTTAAGCTCGGGCCGATCATAATCCATGTTCGCCGAGCGAGAGGGCCGGCAACAAAAAGCTCAATCCCTAAGATAAGGAGAATCACAAGTGACAAAGGATCGACGACGTAGCCGGACGGCCTCCCCTGAAATTTGGCGGCCACCATCAAGGTCACGAGCCACATGAACAAGGTATAAAAAGAGCTCAAGAGTTGAATGGCATGAACGCCCGCAGGTTTGGAGTTAAGCAGCTTTTTTATCAATCCCTTGTTTCTGGACTCAGACCAATGCAGCTCCTCATCCAAGGCTACGTCATCATCTTTCTCCATCATGAATAGACACCTCTTTAAAGAGTGAGATCGCCCTTTCTGGGAGCGAGGGGTTTTACCTTCGGACCTGTGCGTGAGGCACTTTTTTTGCGCAGATGAATTTTTATCTCGCCCTCCCCATTTTCAAAGCGGGCACTCGGGCCGACGCAATCGCTGGGGATGGGAAAGGCCTTCTGAAACTGGACCTCTTCCACGCTCTCCCCTTGCGCTGATTTTCGCCGGTGGATGGTCTTACCCGAAACCTGGATGACGCCTTTTTCGATTTTAATGTCCAGGGGAGCGTCCTTGGGAATATCTAATTTCAAAACCAGCACGCGCTCATCCGCCGTTTCCAGCCACTGCCCGCTCTCATCCTGGGCAAAGTTGCCTTGACTCCAGTCGCGAAAAAACTGATCGAATTTTTGGTTCTTAAAAAAATCCTCGGGAGTACCCTGGTAAAAATCGTCGAGCAATTTTTTAAATTTATCGTGGAAATCACGGTTGAGGTTGGCAAAGGCATCATCATTGAGAAGACGATTGATCATCTCATGATCCTTGCGCATCTTTTCTCGCAGGGCCTTGAGCCTTTCGTCCTGGGGTCGTGAGGTCGGAGGCTCCTGCGCCATCAAGGCACCCCAGGCCATCAGAAAGCAGACAGCAACCATGGCCAATAGACTCTTCAAGGCATTTCCATTTTAAAGACATCATAGGCCGGCTCCTCATACGGATGGGCCTGTTTCATCGCGGTCAAAACCGCCGACATATATTTTTTCTCACACACCATTTCTACCCGCACCTCTTTTACGACGGTGACCTCGTCAATTTTTCCAATGAACGGCACCGCCCCCGGCTGCGCCCTAAACTGCCCAAGCCCCGGAATTTCAAATGAGCAGCGATCATACTGTCCCAACTTACCGGCGCCGGCATTAAAGCACGCATCTTTTACACGCTCCTTATAATCAATGGGCACAAAGACGATTAGCTTATAGCAGTCCATGACATTTATCTCCTTGAGTAATTATGCGAGGGTAAAGAACTCTTGGCAAATACCTGAGTATTTAAATTAGGCAACACAACATTTTCTTACATGTCAATGTTCAAGTCGAATCTACATAGACATCCAGATTTGGCCCGCCCAGAATATTTCCAGTTCATTATTTTTTACGGGGTCGACGGTCTGACACCGTTTCAAGGAGGAAGTTAATGTTAAAAGGATTTATCATGTCTGCCGTAGTGGCCGGCCAACTTTTTGCCAGCGTCTACGCCTGTGACATCACCGGAAAAAGCGGAATCGTCGAAGAAAACAACCTATATATTCCAGTGGGTGCAAAATCGCTCTCAACTATTACCAAAGATAAATTTAACAGTATCTTGGATAAGGTCGAGGCCCTCTATACACCTATTCTCAAAGCACGAGGAAAGACCTTCGTTATTTCAAGAAATTGGGATGACGGCACAGTCAATGCTTATGCACAACAATCGGGCAGCACCTGGACAATCTCCATGTTTGGCGGTCTGGCCCGACACGACACCATCACTGAAGATGGCTTTGCACTGGTTGCCTGTCATGAGCTCGGCCACCACATCGGCGGGGCCCCAAAAAAATTCTCTTGGTCAGGCAGCTCCTGGGCCTCAAGCGAAGGCCAGTCTGATTATTATGGAAACTCCAAATGTCTTCGCAATTATATGAAAGACGAAGATAACGCCGCCATCGTGGCAAAAATGGAAGTTGACGAGCACGCCAAAGCTCGTTGCGAAGCTAACTTCCACAATGAAAATGATATCGCGATCTGTATCCGTGGTGCCATGGCCGGAATGTCTCTTGGTAACTTGTTCCGCGCCCTTCGTCGCATGGAAACCAAGCTGAGCTTTACAACTCCTGATCCAGCGGTTGTAACTCGCAATGATGACAATCACCCTGCTCCACAGTGCCGTCTCGATACCTATTTCGCCGGCTCAATCTGTGAAAAAGATTTCAACCTTCCCGTAAGCGATACCGATGCCAATGTTGGCTTCTGTACTGTTCGTGATGGTGCGACAGAAGGTGTACGTCCTCGCTGCTGGTTCAAACCTTAGTTGCTTCTTCGCGAATGAGAAGTTCGCGGTTTCATAAGTGAGAAGGGCCGGAGTAATCCGGCCCTTTTTTTATGCCCATCAGGTGCCAGGTCCTTTTTGTTAACTACTGGTGTTAACCAAATGGACCTGGCACCTCAGGTAACCTCTACCACACACCCTATGATGTTTTATTTTAAGAGAAAAGTTGCACTGGCATTTTGAAATCGGACTGGCACTATGCTCGCGGCTAACTCACCTAGTTAACGAAATGGACCTGGCACCTAACAAAGAGATCGCTCACCCATAAAAAAAGAGGCCAGCATGGCCGGCCTCTCACGATACTTCATTTAATGATTAACTATTTCTTTTTAGCTTTGCCGCCTGCGCCCTTGCCTGCTGGAGGAGCTTCTGTGGCAGGTTGGGCTTTGGCAGAGAAGAGTTCAACTTCGAAAACCAGCACTGAGCCCCCTGGGATCTTTGGAGGAGCACCGTGGTCTCCGTAGGCCAAATCAGATGGAATCACCAATTTGACCTTGCCGCCTTCTTTAATAAGCTGAAGGCCTTCAGTCCAACCCTTGATAACTCTGTTTAATGGAAAAGAAACACGCTTGCCGCGCTCTACGGAAGAGTCAAATACCGTTCCATCCATCAAAGTCCCGTGGTAGTGAACTTCAACCATATCTTCGGGCTTTGGGTTTTTCCCCGTACCTTCTGTGATGATCTTATAGGCCAAACCACTTTCTGTTTTCTTGGCACCTTCGTTCTTCACAAAATTTTCAAGGAACTCTTGACCTTTTTTCTTGAGATCTTCAGATTGACGTCCCATCCGTGTTTGAAAAAGTTCTTGGATCTTTGGCTGATAGGCCACCAAATCAACTTTGGATTCCACGCCTTTGGCGGAATCACGAATACCGAAAACCAGGGCCTCGAGTTCAGCATCAGTCAGCTGAAGGGGCTTCAGTCGTCCGCCAAAAAGCGCTCCGACGGCGTAAAAGGTTTTGTCTTCATCGGTCTTCAGCTCGCCAGAGGATTTGCTTCCTCCCTGCTGTTTACACGCGGCCACCATCATCAATGATAATAGGGCCAAAATACAGAGCAACTTTTTCATCACTATATCCTTTGTCCATGGTTAATAATTTCTATCAATTACAGTAGTGTAACTCCCTCTGCGCAAAGTTAAAAGCAATCTTGTACGAAATTTTTAATTCTTATTCAGCCACTCAAAACGCTTTGCCGCTTTCTCGGCATCACCCATTCTCGGGTTAGTTTCATAGAAGACATCTTCCCAGGACCCGTACATAGGATTGGGCAGAATAATATAATCCACACCAAAGTGACTCTTCTCATTGTGAACGGTAGCTTTTCTTTCCTGGCTGCTCTTGTCATCAAAGGCGTTGGAAAAATCAATCAGGTTATCGCCGATAAAAAGGACGTAGCCATGAGTTTTTTGCACCGACTGGCGTCGCCCTTCTTTGCTCTTTTCTTTATCGCGGAAAAGAAGGTTTTCCTTTTTTGCCGGTAGGCCCAGGTCATTTAAATTTTTAAATGTGGCCTCTACCTCATTAATTTTTCGGTTTGAAACATAATAGATGTCCACGCCTTTACTGGCGGCATATTTAAAGAAATCCACCGCACCCGCAATGGCACCGGCCCGCGCCTCATTCACCCATTGGGTCCAGGCCTCAGGGGTATAGGACTGATCTTTGGCAATATTTCGAATTTGGAACTCTATATTATCCAGAACAGTCTCATCTAAATCCGCCACAACAGCTGGTTTTTTGACCTTTTTCCGCAAAGCATTATCCAAGGCAATTTGTGCAGTATGATAAGCTTGATACCCTAAGGCCTGAAACTCTCCCGAATGGCGGGCCCAAAGTGTTGACATGATATTGTGCTCTTGAAATCCCCGCGTGAGCTTTGGCGCTTCTTTTGAATTCGAAGACCCGTGCCCGCAGGAAACCAGTGCCAACAGCAGGATACCAGCAAAAACATTTTTCAACATAAGTTCTCCTTAAACGTTTTAAAAATCCGCTTCATCTAATGCCTTATTTACCAACTGATCACAATACTCATTCTGTGGATGTCCATCGTGCCCTTTTACCCAGTGGCAGATTGGCCGAAAGGGGGCCTGGGTGACCAAATCGAGGCGCATCCAGCTCTCCATATTTTCTGGAACCTTGTTATCGCTTTTTTTCCAGCCTCGCGCTTTCCAACCTGCCAGCCATTTCTCCAGGCCCTCAAGCACATACTTTGAATCACAGTAGAGGTGGATTTCCAGCGCGCCCTGAATGCCATCATTGCTGACATGCTGACGAATGGCCTGTATTCCCTGAATGGCCCCCTCCAATTCCATCTTGTTATTGGTGGTGTGAATATCCAGCCCGGATAGCTCAAAGAGGATTGTCCCGTCGGTTGCTGAGCCGATGGTGGCCCAGGCCCCCGGACCGGGATTGCCGCGACACCCGCCATCGCAAAACACCGCAAAACGGGTGAGGGCCAAAGGGTTTGGCGCCAGCAGCTCTTTGGGAATTTCAAAATTTTGCTTGGACAAAGGGGTGGCATTTTTATCCGCCAGCACATGTGTCCAAACGTCATTGGGGGAATGTTCAACTTTTTCTAGAAGTTTACCCACCAGCTCCCCGACCTCACTGTCCTGAGCGAGGGCGGTCTTAATCTTCTCTAACTGACGCTTGAAAAAATCTTTCGACACGGTTATTCCTTCGAGACCTTGAGCTTTAAAAATTTTCTCTTTCCCACCTTGATGATTTTCTCATCAAAGGATACATCCAGGAGGACATCGGCATCCTCCAGCTTATCTCCCCCCATAATAGACAGGGCACCTTGCTTGGCCATGCGGCGGACTTCCGTTTTTGACGGCAGGACGCCAGAGTCGGCAAGGACATCCGAGAGCTTCGCCAGGATTTTGTAGCTGTACTCCTGGACATCTTCCGGGGCCTCGCCTTTTTTAAAAACATTTTCAAACTTCTGGCGCATCTCCAGCGCCACGTCGCCACCGTGAAACTGCCCTACAATTCTCTCCGCCAAACGTTTTTTGGCCTCATTGGGATGGATGGCACCGCTTTGTATCTCGGCCCTGATGACCTCAAACTCCTCGGGCGTGACGTCGCCTAAAAATTGGTAATACTCAAGCATCAAAGCGTCCGGAATGCTCATGACCTTGCCAAATTTATCAAAGGGCTCATCGAAGATGGCAATATAATTCCCTAAAGATTTACTCATCTTTTGGGTGCCGCAGGTTCCGGTGATCACGGGAAGGAGCATCGCCACTTGAGGGCGCATGCCACGATGGCGCTGGTAATCGCGGCCCATCAGCACGTTGAACTTTTGATCTTGTCCGCCGAGTTCCACATCGGCCTTGACAAAAACCGAGTCCATACCCTGGAGGACGGGATAGAATAGCTCATGCAAAGCTAGGGGGAGGCCTTTGTCCAGACGTTCTTTGAAGGTTTCGTGAGAGAGCAGCTTGGCGACTGTTGTTTGCGCCGCCCACTCAATAATATCCCGCAGTGTGACGGGCTGAAACCATTCAGACTGGTAACATATCTCGGTTCGACTGGGATCGAGAATGGTATGCATCTGCTCCATATAACGTTTGGCATTCTGTTGCACATCCTGAGCACTCAAGGAAGAGCGGGATTCAGACTTGCCGGTGGGATCTCCGATGCAGGCGGTGTAGTCACCGATGATCACCACGCCCACGTGGCCCAAATCCTGAAACTGCCGCATCTTACGAAAGGGCACCGTGTGTCCCAGATGCACATCAAATCCGGTGGGATCGATACCGCATTTGACTCTCAGAGGAATCTTCTTGGTAATAGACTGGCGAAGCTGGGCCTTAAATTCATCTTCGGGAGTGATTTCCAAGCAACCAAATTTTAAAAATTGAAATTGCTCTTCAACTTCTCGTTCAATTGCCGGATCCTTCATAAAACTCTCCAAATTCAAGAATTTCAAAATTTTAACTGGACAAGTCCGGTTTGATAAGGAAAATCAAAGTGTTGGATGGCGCATCGGAGGCTTTTTTTTGCTTTTTTGATGGAAATGGTGTTATTCCATGCTACCAAACTGTTTTTCGCGAGGCCCACTTGGAACAAAATTTCTCAATCAAAGTTTATAAGCAATATTTTAATTTTGCATCGGCCCATTTTCTGGTGTTCCCTGACGGCACGCGGGAACCCCTGCACGGACACAATTATAAAGTCTCAGTTGAGGGCAAAAAGGCCATACTGAGCGCCGATATGGTCTTCGATTTCCTCGATCTCAAACCTCTGGTGCGGGAGGTCTGTAGCCGGCTCGATCATCGGCTCATTTTGCCTTCCGAAAATCCCATGCTTAAATTTGAAAAATCTGCCAATGAAAACGATCCTCAGGTCGTCACGACACCCGATGGCTTTCGTTGGAGCTTTCCAAAAAACGACCTGGTCATCTTGCCCATTTCCAACACCAGCGTTGAACGACTTGCCCAATATTTTGCCATCGAGCTGGCGCAGCTCATAAAAGATAAATTTAATTTTTCTTTTTCTGAACTCATTCTCGAGGTGGAAGAAACTCCCGGTCAATCGGCGGTCTTCACCTTAAAAGATGGCACGTGCTCAGGGGGACAGCAGGCATGAATTTCTTTGAATTAAAAAATGGAACTTCCGTAGAAGGGGCCGAAATTAAGGCCTACAAGCATGACTTTAAAGGTCCCAAGCACCTCTATCTGATGGCCGGCGTTCACGGCGATGAGGTGGAAGGCGTTTATATTTTAAAAGAGCTCTTTGGCTGGCTTCGCGCTACTGACGAGGCCGCCCACATTCCGCTCATCGTTATTCCGGTCCTAAACATTGACGGCTATCGCGCCAGCTCTCGAACCAACTCCCATGGCGTGGATTTAAATCGCAATCTGCCTTCGGCCAACTGGACCAGTGAGGCGCGGGATAAAAAATATAATCCCGGCACCACCCCACTCTCCGAGCCTGAAAATCTCTATCTGGTTAAACTTTTTGATAAGTACCCCCCTCACCTGGTGATCAGCTTCCACTCCTGGATTCCCATGCTCAACTGGAACGGGAAAAATTGTCAAAAGTATGCGGACTATCTGACCAAATACAATAGCTACCCTGTCGTGGCCGACATTGACGGGCATCCAACTCCTGGAAGCTTGGGGGAGTTTGGCCCGCAAAAGTACAATACCTCGGTGTTAACCTTTGAGGCCCCGCAGATTTCGGAGACTAAAGGTCTGAAAGAAATTTGGGAAGAAAATCAAACTGGCCTCAAGGCCCTCTTAAGTTCAAAGCTTGTCCAGTCAATGGAATAGATTAGTGATAGACAGATAAGATAGGCAGGCCGGTGAGCGCGGCAAGCTCCCTCTCAAAACGCCTTGCATCGTCTTCTGTGATGCCCTTAATTTCCCGCACCTGACAATGAAAAACACCGCCGTGATTGCCGCGATTTTCCCGCTGCCATTCCATGGGGTAAGGACGTTTTGGGGTGTTGAGCTGGACCACCGTCGGCCCAATTTGCTTTAAGATTTTTGCCAAGGCCTCCAACTCCCCTTGAGAATTGATCGGCATGAACATGGTCTGAACTTCAAGCTGCCCGTGAAAGCTCTTTTTAAATTGCAGGATATTTTCAATCACCGTTTGCAACGTGATGCCGGGAGCGGGGCGATTCACTTTTTGAAAAATCTCCTCACGAGCGGCATCGATTTTGACAATCACCTTATCCAGGAGACGAAGGGCGCTTTGCACTTCAGGGGAACCTATCTCTGTAGCATTTGTGAGAATATACTGGGGAAGATTCGGACATAGGCCCTTAATGCCTTTGATGATGGCCTCTAAGTTGGAAGCCAAAGTCGGCTCGCCACTGCCTGAATAGGTGATGACATCAATTTTGTCACCACGTTTTAGCACCTGCTCAAAATCACGCAGCACCTGCTCGGTGGCGACATACTCTTTGTGCTCTTTTGTGACATTAACAATTGAGCCGAGCTGGCAGTAGATGCAGTTAAAGGAACAGGTGGAGACATGGAAAATGGGATCGATTCCCAATGACTGACCAAAACGCCAGGATTTTACCGGACCATAGACTGTGCTCGTGTGTGAAGTCATGGGACAGCATAAATCTTAAGGCCTATTTGTCAACCGTATGATAGAGATTTATCAATGAGTGATTTTGATTGGATGTACACAGCGCAGGAATTAAATAAGCAGAAACGCCCCTTTTGCCTGACGACTATTATCGACTCCGGCGGGGCCACACCCCGCGATGTGGGGACGCGCATGATTGTGTGTGCGAACGGCGAGTTCATGGGCACCATCGGTGGCGGCAATTTAGAGCGTCAGGTAATTACCGAGGCCACGGAGCTTCTCAAGAGCGCCAGGCCTGAGGTTAAAAAATTATCCATTCCTTTGGGCCCCAAGGCCCAGCAATGTTGCGGCGGGATGGTGGAAATTTTGCTCGAGACTTTTAATCAAGGACCGATGCTTTATATTTTTGGCGCCGGCCATGTTGGCCAGGCCATTACCTCTATCCTGTACGGAACCAATATTGGCCTCTTTCTATGGGACCAGCGGCGTGAATGGATCGAGTCTACGCAATTACCCGCAGGTTTGGCAAAATCATCAGCTTCTTATCAGGAGACTATTGCTCAAATTCAAAATGAAGAACGCCATTACGCTATCGTGCTGACCCACTCTCATGATCTCGATTTGGAAATTATCAATACCCTTGCCCGTCGCAACTTTGCCTACCTGGGATTAATTGGGAGCCAAAATAAATGGATTCGTTTCTCTGAGCGCTTGAAAAACCTCGGTCTAGGCGAAAAAGAGCTGGCGCGGATTGAATGCCCCATGGGCCTCTTGACCGGCGGTAAACTCCCCAAGGAAATTGCCATCTCGGTGGCAGCAAAAATCCTCTCGCTCAATAATGGAAGATAAAACTCCCCCTCTGATTCTTCTGTGTGCCGGGGCCTCGACCCGCATGGGATTTCCCAAGGGCCTCATGGAATGGCAGGGAGAACCGCTGCTCATTCATCAAATTGAAAGTTTTTTGCAGCTGGAATTTGGCCGCGTGGTCTTAGTCCTCGGCCACCATCATGAGCGCTACCGGGAATGTCTCGCGCTAAAATCCTATGAGCGAGTGCATATTGTCATGAATCATGAACCTGAGAGAGGACAATTCTCCTCCCTCAAAGAAGGGGTTGCGCTGATCCCTCAAGCATCCTGGGCCTTTCTCTTGCCTATCGACTGCCCCGCCCCTCACCCTGAAGTATGGTCGGCCCTGTGGCAGGCCAGAGGTGGGCAAATCAGCGCACTCATCCCAAGCATGAGGAAAAAATCCGGCCACCCTCTTCTTCTTGGTGCCAAAATGTTGGAAGCGATTCGCACAGCACCGGCCGATTCACGTTTGGATTCCTTACTCCAAAGCTGCCCGGAGGATGAAAAGAAATATGTTGAGGTTGCGGACGAAAGAATTCACGCCAATATCAATACTCTAGATCGGACGAATTAGCGCCCCCCACTCGATACTTTTGGAACAAGCGTACTTATTTCCGCCACGACAGGCCTTCCCCAGCCACTTCTGAGAATCCGCATACTGGCGCTTGATATACGCCAGAGCGCCAAGAGTGAGGCAGGCATTCATGTCACCACTGGAGCATTTCTGGTTATATTGAGTCTGGGCCTGCTTTAAAGTCCCGTTTTTATAATTCACCAGATCAAAGAGCAGACATCCCATGGTCTCACCTTTGCCACAGGACTGGGACAGCATGGTCTTGGCGGCGGAAATATTTTTTTTCTTATAGGCCAGCATCCCCAGATAGGTGCAGGCGCTCTGCTCTCCGCCTTTACAGGCCTTGGTGAATTGCTTTTGCGCCTTACCGGTTTTCTTCTCAAACAAACTAAATTGTCCGAGCCCGGTACAGCCACGCAGCTCTTTTCCGATACAGGCCTTCTTATAAAGCTGCTTGGCCTCTTGGAAATTTCCCTCATTGGCCTCGATGAAACCAAGGTTGTAACACCCCAGCATCCGGCCCTCTTCGCACGCCCGGGCATAGAGCATTTTTGCCTCAGAGAGATTTCCTTTTTGCTCTTCGATGATGGCCAAGTTCACGCAGGCAGGCATGACTCCGGCATTGCAGGCCTCGCTATATAATTTGGCCGCCAGCAGCTCATTTCCACTGTTGGCCTCCATGAGGGCCAGATTATAACAGCCCACCATCACGCCCCGTTCACATTGGTCGCTGTAGCGCTGCTTATCGGGAGAGCTTTTTACCATCACTATGGGGGTAACGATATTTTGACTGGAACTGTGGGAAGGAAGCTCCTGAACCGCGGCCTCTTCCCGGGGAGTCTCCCGCGGTGTGGGGGCAGGAGGAATCTGCTTCGGGGATTGCTCACCGTTCTTATTATTATTGTGATAGAAGACAAGAACCCCAAGTGCCAGGAGCAGGATGAGCAGGATAAATTTTTTCACACGCCTAGTCCCAGGCCGCGTCTGATATAAACTCCAATCATCCTTTTACGATAACTGGGTGGGAAAAAATCTTGCTTCATAATGGTGATGGATTTAAAGGCCACCGCGATGGCCTTTTCGGCCAAAAGCTCTAATGATGCAAAGTCTGATTTGTTATAAATCCAAAAGTGCGGGTGGGTATCCACTCCGGTGATACACACACTCACGCTCTCGTCAAAAAGGCCAAGCGCCACACCCACAGACGGAAAATCCACGGCCTCGCGAATCCTTAATTTTTGGTAAGAGATCCGGCCCTTAAAATTCAAGGGGACTTCTAGATGGGTCAGGAACTCATCGCGGGCAAGACTGTTGCGAGAAATCCCGTCGGGCGAATAAAAGGCGCTCATGAAAATCGTCCGCGCGCCCTTGGGGCCGTCCACGTGGAGCGAGGTATTCAGCACCATCAAGACGGGCACTAGATCAGAGACGGCGCGAGCGCGACAGAGTGTCTCGTCGCCCATCTTGGCGGAGGGAACGAGCTGACAGATATTGCCTGAGGCCTTGAAACAGCCTCCGTGCACGTCTTGATTGAATTTGCTTTGGTTGTAAAAAAGACAGCGATTATCAACCAGCACATTGCCGCCAATGGTTGCCTTATTTCTAATTTGAGGGGAGGCCACCTTTCTCGCCGTCAGGCCCACGCACGCCAGCTTTTCCATCACCAGAGGGTGTGTGGCAATCTCCTCAAGAGTACACATGGCACCGATGGAAAGCCTCGGAATGCCCGTGTCAATTTGCTTTATTTCTTTTATGTGCTCAAGCTCACTTAAGAAAACAATGTGCCGGGGAGGATTCCCTTGTCTTTTAAGCGCAGGGGACACATCTGTTCCGCCGGCATAGAAAATAAAATTTTCCTGCTGCTGGCCGAGGCCGCGCAGGATACCAACCAGCTCTTCTTTTTTTTGGGGACGATGAAAACTGAACTCTCTCATTTTTTTAGCAACTCCTGCAAAATTTTATCGGGAGTCATGGGAAGAGTTTTGAGACGAACACCCACGGCGTCGTAGATGGCGTTGGCGATGGATGGAATAAAAGGTGCCAGTGCCCCCTCCCCGACTTCCTTGGCCCCAAAGGGACCTTCATTTTCGCCACTGTCATCATAGATCAGCTCAACCTCCGGCATTTCAAACGGTGAGGGAATTTTATAATCTAGAAAGTTGGCGTTCATGACCGCACCATCATGGTGGGTGACGGCCTCCATCAAGGCCTGGCCCAGGCCCATATGAATGGAGCCCTCAAGCTGCCCTTCCACCGCCTGGGGATTCAAGGCCCGGCCGCAGTCATGGGCGCAGGTGACTTTCAAAACTTTAACGAATCCTGTTTCAGGATCAACTTTAAGCTCGGTAATAAAGGCGGTCATGCTATAGGCGGGGGAGAGCCCTGCTCCAGCGCCCTTAAAGGTTCCCCCCAATTTTGGGGAGACATAGATGCCTGAGGTTTCTAAGGCGCCGGTGTGATCGAGGGCCTTTCGCAAAACTTCCAGATACGAGAGAGTTTGTTTTTGATAAAGAATTTTCTCATCCCGAAATTCCAGGCCATCAGTGTAATCCACGTTGGGGCCTAAGAAGTTTTTGTTCCATTGGGGGGGCCTGTTTCCTTGTCTAAAAAAATCAAATTCGCCACAGGAATCTACGTAGCTTGGTTCTGGTATTTTCCACAGCTCACAGGCGGCCTTGGTCAAGATGCGGCGAAGGGAAACGGCGGCGTTCTTAGCGGCGTTGCCGGCCATAAAGGTCACCCGGGAAGAGTAGCTTCCAAGATCAATGGGAGTCAGCCGGGTGTCGGCGGAGATCACCTTGATCATGCTCATGGGCAGGCCTAAAACTTCGGCGGCAATCTGCGCCAGCATGGTATCGGAACCTTGGCCGATATCAGAGGCGCCCGAGTAAAGCGTCACTCCCCCATCGTAATCCACCGTCAGACGCACCTTGCTCTGAGGCATCTCATTCCAATGAATCGGAAGAGCACTGCCCGAGATAAAAAAACCACAGGCCACGCCAATGCCGTGACCGAAGGGGAGCTGGCGAAATTTTTGCTGCCACTGACTTTTTTCCATCGCCCGCCTGAGTCCCTGGGAAAGTCCCTGGGAGGTGATGCGAAATTGGTTGGGCGCAAGCGTGTTGGCCTGATGCAAATTTTTAAGGCGAAACTCACAAGGATCAAGCGCCAACTTCTCACAGGCCTCGTCAAGCAAGACCTCACCGGCAAAGCGGGGATTGACACCGCCATGGCCCCGCATGGCGCCACACATGGGCTTGTTGGTATAAACGCGCTGACACTCGAAGGCAAAATTATTAATCTTGTAGGGCCCCTGCAAGAGCACCCCGTTGTAGTAAGAGGTCACCACCCCGAAGCTGCCATAGGCACCGCCATCGATCAGCATTTTTCCTTCAAGAGCGGTAATGCCTTTCTCTTTGGCCACGCCCATTTTCATCTTGATCTTGGTGGGGTGCCGGCCGTGATGGCTGAAAAAAACTTCCTCGCGGGTAAAGGTTAAGCGGGTATTGCGCCCGGTTTTTAAGGCCAGCTTGGCGCTGATCATCTCGTGGGGAAAGGGATCGCTTTTTCCCCCAAAACCTCCGCCCAGATGGGGTTTGACCACGCGAATTTTATGCATGGGAATTTCTAAAACCTCATGGAGCGCCCGATGGAGATAGTGGGGAACCTGGGTGGCGGAGTAGAGCGTAACATTTCCCTGGCCATCAAGCTCCACCTGAGTGGCATGGGGCTCGGTAAAGGCATGAGTGACAGAAGGAAAGTCAAACTCCCCTTCCACCATCGTTTCGGCCGCGGCAAAACCCTCGCTTAAATTGCCGAAGGTTTGCTCCACTCGCTTATGCAGATTATTGCTTTTTTTGAGCTCGGGATGAATTCGATCAGAGGTATTTAAGAGCGCCTGCTCCCCGGTCAAAACCGCCGGGGTAATTTTGTACTCGACCTGAATTTTCTCAAGAGCGAGAAGCGCCTCGGCCTCAGTCTCTGCCGCCACCGCCGCCACCGGCTCGCCCACATAGCGAACGGCGGTCTGGGCCAGGGCCGGCTCGTCTTTAGAAATGGGCAAGACTCCAAAGGTATTTTTGATCTCAGTGCCGATCAAGGTGCCGCGCACGCCCGGCATCTTGATCGCCTCATCGACCTTGATGGAAACGATCAGGGCCGAGGCATGGGGCGAGCGAAGTATTTTTATAATGAGCGGCCGCGCCACCCGCAGGTCATCGGTATATTTGGCCTGCCCGGTGACCTTGTCCCAGGCATGAATCTGCGGCAGGGATTTTCCAATAAGATGATACTCAGTCATGAGACGCCCTCGCGATGGCCCTTTCTATTTTGGTGTAGCCTGTGCATCGACAAAGAGTTCCGGAAATACATTCTTTAATTTCCAGGGACGTAGGTTTTTTATTTTTGGAGAGAAGATAGATTCCGTTCATGACCATGGCCGGGGTACAAAAACCGCATTGGATAGCGCCCTCTTCCACCATGCTTGACTGCAACGGATGATACTTATTTCCCGAGGCCACGCCTTCAATGGTGGTCACTTCATGGCCCAGGGCCTCCACCGCCAGCATGAGGCAAGATAAAATCGGTTTGCCATCGAGATGAACGGTACAACAGCCACATTCTCCCAGATCACAGCCCTTCTTCGTTCCGGTTAGCGTAAGCTCCTCGCGCAGGTAATCAAGCAGCGTAATCCCAGGATCAACCGAGCGCACATATTCCACGCCATTCACTTTGAGTTTCAGTTCCACTAGGCCCCCACACTCTTGCCGCCATCCACATGTAAAATCTGCCCGGTGATATAGGCGGCGCGGTCTGAGGCCAGGAAGGCCACCGCTTCGGCAATCTCTAGAGGTTGTCCAATGCGCCGAAGAGGTCGGGCGTTGATCAACTTTTCTTTCACATCATTTGGGATGGTTTTAATCATGGGCGTGTCCACCAAACCAGGCGATACGCCATTGACGTTGATATTATACCTGGCAAACTCCTGTGCCATGGTGCGCGTCAGTCCCACCAGCCCGGCCTTGGAGGCGGAATAATTCCCCTGCCCGATATTGCCCAGCCAGGAGGCCGAAATCATATTCACAATCTTGCCGTATTTTCGTTCTTTCATCTGGGGAAAGACCGCCCGACTCAACATGAAGGGCGCTTTCAAATTGACCTCCATCACCCGATCCCAATCCTGGTTGGTAATCTTGCCAATCAGATTATCCTTGGTAATGCCGGCATTGTTGACCAGCACACTGACCGGGCCCTCTGCTTGAGTAATTTGCGTGATGGTGTGATCTACAAATTCCTGCGAGGTGATATCTCCGCAGTAAATTTGACTGCCGGATAATTCGGCACCTAATTTCTTAAGCCCCTCCTGATCCAAGTCAATCAGGGCAAGCTTGGCACCGCGCTGGTGAAAGAGGCGGGCGATGGCCTCACCAATGCCCCGGGCGGCGCCGGTTATAAGACAAACCTTTCCTTCAAAATCTTTTAACATCGCTCAACCACCATGGCGATTCCCTGTCCACCGCCGATGCAGGCCGAGGCCACCCCGGTATGCTTGTTATACTTATGCAGCGATCGAAGGAGGGTGGTCACCAGGCGCAATCCAGTTGCGGCCAGGGGATGGCCGATCGCCACCGCCCCGCCATGAATATTCAGCTTGCTGTGATCCAGTTTCAAGGCCCGGGAAACCGCCAGGCACTGGGCGGCGAAGGCCTCGTTAATTTCAAAGAGGTCAATGTCGCCCACATTCATTTTCAGCTCACCCAGGACACTCTGTATGGCGGGCACGGGCCCGATTCCCATAATGTCGGGACGGCAGCCAACCGAAGCGTAGGCCCTGATTTTACCGATTGGTTTAATTTTATGGGCATCAATAAAATCGCGACTGGCCAGGAGAACTGAGCAGGCCCCATCCACAATACCCGAGGCATTGCCGGCGGTGGTCGGCCCTTCCTTGCTGAAAACGGGTGCGAGCTTTGCCAAAGCTTCCATATTGGTTTGGCGCGGATTTTCATCTCGATCAAGGGGATCTTTGCCATTTAACTTCCACTTGCGCGGTTTAAGTCCGGCTGTCTCAAAAATTCCTTTGGCCTCGATGGTGGAAATCTCGCCCTTGAAAAATCCCTCGGCCAGGGCCTTGGCGTAGCGATCCTGACTGGCAAGCGCGACCGCATCCACCTCCCCACGATTGAGGTTATACTCACGGGCCAGATTGTCGGCGGTGGCCCCCATGGGAACGGCGGCGGTATCGTTCAGCGCCTCCCAAAGCATATCTTCAAAACCGGGTTTACCCAGATCACACCCCATGCGTCCGCCAAAAGACACCAGCGGCATGCGGGTCATATTTTCCGTTCCGGTGGCGAGAATCAGATGACCTTTGCCCAAGCCGATCTGCTCCGCCGCCTGACCGATCACCTCAATCCCTGAGCCGCAAATTCTCTGGGCCAAGACCGCAGGAGCTTCCACCCGTGCGCCGGAATAAAGCGCGATATGCCTGGGCATGAAAAAAGAATCGGCACTTCCGGCACAAATATTGGCGGCGATGGTTTGGTCGATCAAGGAGGCATCAATGCTCGTGTCGCGGATGACCGCCTTGGAACTCATGATTGCCAGATCCGTGGGTGAAACCGTGGCCAAGGCACCCTTCATTTTACCAAAAGGCGTGCGACGCCCGTCGATAATGTAGATGTCCTCAAAAGTTGCCCCGATACCCTGATTTTTTGAACTATATCCTTTTACCTTCATCTTAGACTCCCTTGTATTGCGGACGTTTTTTTTGAATCAAGCTGCATAATCCCTCAAAGGCATCTTTGGTGGAAAAAATCCAATCCAAAGAATCCATCTCTAACTTAAGCGCCTGGTCCAGCTCCAAGGGCGCGCCTTTATCAATAAGCTCCATGGAACGCGCGAGAGCGAGAGGGGCCTTGAATTTTACCTTCTTTTGATAGTCGGCAGGAATCAGCTCAAAATTTTTGCCGTCAAATTTTTCAAAAACATTTTCAGGGAGATCACTGACTTTCTCGGCCTGTTTTTTTCCACCCAGCGAGCAGATGGCCTGGAGCATTTCTTGCTCCGACCAGGGTCGGCCTACCACCTTATCCAGTAGTCCAAAGCTCAAGGCCTTTTGGGCATTGATCATATCGCCAGTGGCGATCATGTACTTGGTAAGTCCCTTGCCTATCAGTCGCGTAGGCCGCTGCGTTCCGCCCAGACCGGGATAAATCCCGATGCCAGTTTCCGGAAAGGCCATGAGCGCGCGCTCAGTGCCGATGCGAAAATCCGCACAGAGGGCCAGCTCCAAACCACCACCCAAGGTCAGGCCGTCAATAAAGGCGTAGATTTCCTTCTTGGAGTGATCAATCCGCTTGAATAGCTCCTGGCCTTTTTCGGTAAATTTATAAATTCGTTTAAGATCACTCTTCTCAATATTGTCGACAAAAAACTTAATATCGGCGCCGGCCACAAAGGCCTTGCCCTTGCCGGTAAGAACAATTTTTTTGATCTCGGACTTTGCATTCAGACTATCAAAGCAGCGCTCGAGCTGCTCCACCACCGTTTCATTCAAGGCATTCATGGCCTCGGGTCGGTTAAACTCAATAATGCCGGCGTCTCCAACAATTCGAGTGGTGACATATTGTAGCTCAATTTTCTGATCAAAAAGTGCCGGTACCGGGAGGTCATATTTTGAGAAAAGGGTGCGGGTGATTTCTTTGACATGCTTGGCACCCAGCTTATTGATCATCTCAAAAGGCCCGAGAGGCCAGCGCAGACCGAGTCTGGCACCTAAATCAGTCGAGGCAATATCACAGACGCCATCGCTCACCAGCTGAGCGGCCACGCCTAAGCTGGCGGCCAGCAGGCGATCGGCAATCAGCTGCTCATTTGTGGAATGACTTTTTTCATCTTCAGAGATTTCCCAATCTTTCTTAATCTCTTCAACTTGTTTCCTAAGTCCGTCGGCCGGACGATAAAAAGCTCCGAAGCTGGCGAACAGGGTGTGGCAAGCGTGCAAGGCAATAGGGACCCCCGTGGCATTCATAAGCGCAAATGGCCCCATGCCGACCTTAAAAGTTTTCTCGGCCACCTTATCGATGGTCCATTTTGAACCCAGCCCCTCTTCCCATAGACGCACGGCTTCGTTTAGCCATGGTACAAAAAAGCGATTGACCGCAAAACCTTGCACATCTTTCACCAAGATCGGCGACTTATCATAATAGTTGTAAAAGTTGGTCAGCGTTTCCGTGATCGCGGCATCGGTTTTTTTGCCGGGAATAATTTCCACCAGCTTATTTTTAGCGGCGTGATAAAAATAATGAACGCCCAAAAAGCGATTTGCTTTTTTGAGCTTCGCGCCTAAGTCAGTAATGGAAAAGCTCGAGGTATTGGAGGCCAGCACGCAGTCGTCCGAGACAATTCCTTCCAGCTCAAGAAAAAGTTTCTGCTTGACCTCAAAGTTTTCGAAAACGGCTTCGATGATCAGCTCGCGATCGTGCAAGGATTTTTTATCTGTCGTTATTTTGAGAGCCGCCTCCAGCTTGAGCTTTTGCTCAGGGGAAAGAATCTTGCGCTCCACCGCCTCGTTAAAAGACTTTGAGATATTCTCCTTACCTCTTTGCAGGTGGGCATCCGACACATCCACCATGGTCACCTCAAGACCCTTCATGAGCAGATGCTGGGTTATGGCCGCCCCCATCGTTCCACTTCCAACGACAGCGACTTTACTTATGCGTATCATAGGTACTCCTTTCAGTTAGCTCGATTAGATAGGAATCGGCCGGCGGGGTCTTGCCGGACTCACCTTTTAAAAAATCGATGTATTTTTTAAAATTGCGCTCGATCATTCTAGGGACAAGTTTCATTGATGGTGTGAGCTCTTCCTTTTCAATACTCAGCTCGCGATTGATGACCAGGGCCTTGCTCAAGCGTTCGTATTTAACTTCGTGATACTCATTGATTTCGCAAATACATTTTTTCAGGCAGTCCGAGAGCTTGGCACAGCTTTGAGGGCGCACACATTCCACGATATTAACATTGTCCGACTGGAGAAGAAGCAGGTTGGGAAAAACCAGGGCCATGGGGGCCGGGCCGCCGCTGCCGAAGACGTAGATATACTTGATATAATTGCAGCGTTTGGTGGCCTTCTCTTCCATGACGACGGGAAAAACTTTTTCGGCGTTGGAGAGCTTAAAAATTCGGTCTAACCGGGAAATAATCCGCAGCCCTTCCGGGGTAATCTCTCCCACATCTCCAGTATGAAACCAGCCCTCGGCATCAATGACCTTGCTGGTAATCTCCGGCATCTTGTAATAGCCCGACATCACATTGGGCCCTTTGACGCAAATTTCCTGCTCGTCGGCCAACTTCACCTGAACCTCAGGAATGGGCCGGCCCACGATGCCGGGAGTGCGATCCAGAGATTGGGCGGTTAGGGTGCAGCAGGGTGAGGTTTCAGTCAGACCCCATCCTTCCACCACCGGAATATTATTTTCCTTGAAAATATTGGAGGTGCTCAAGGGCAAGGGGGCGGCGGCGGTGAACACAAATTTGAGTTCAGGGTGAAAGAATTTGCGCGCAGTTTCGCTGCTTGAGAGCACGCTGGCGGCTATTTCCTGGTAAATGCGCGGAACGCTGAAATAGACATGGGGTTTTATCAGGGCCCAGTTTTCCAAGAGACGGTTGACGTCCCGGCCACAGGAATCATCGATGGCCAACATTCCCCCTGAAGAGAGCACCAGAAAGCGCTCGAAAAGTCCTCCGAAGCTGTGATGCCAGGGAAGGTAGCAAAGAAAACGCAGGCCGGAGTTTAACTTCCAAAGTTGCTCCGTGGATTTTTGCTGGGATAAAATATTGCGGTGGCTGAGCATGACTCCCTTGGGAAAATTGGTCGTCCCCGAGGTGAACATGATCAGGCAACAGTCCTGGGCCGAAACTCCTTGCCAGGTTTTCAACATTTCCATTTCCATGGCGCTGAAATCCGCCTTGAGTAAAACTGGAACCTGTCTAATTTCAATAATTTTTTCCGGTAGGTATTTCCCGCCAAAGTTTCCCAGGGTAGCGATTTTTTCTTGCCCTTCGACGATGAGAAGCTTGCAGTCGCCAAAGGCAATGAGCTGCCCCATAAGCTCGGAGGGATATCCAGGGAAGATGGGAACCGCCACCATGCCAGAGGACATCACCGCCAATTCGCAGATCAGGCGATAATACGAGTTGGAGGTAATCAGCGCAATCTTGTCACCGGGCAAAAAACCCTCGCTTTTTACATAACAAGCGAAGCCCACGACATCAGTGTAGAGCTGCTCCCAGGACCAATAGTGATAGCTGTCCTTCATCCGCTCACCGAAGGCCGGTGTACCACTGTATCTTTGGCCATTTTCAAAAAGCATGGTGCCGATATTTTGAGGAAACGGACCTAACTTTTGGTCACTTGTGAGGTGTGTTTGCATGACTCCCCTTTATGGCATCGCTACTTTGCAGCTTAAGATGTCGAAATCCACTCCACAATCCGGCGCCAATGGCACCGGCAAAGATTGAATCGGGATGGGCGATAAATTCCACCTGCATGTCGTCCTTGTTGGCCAACTCCTGCATCGCCGCCAGGAGGCCCGTATCGTTGGCCAGCCCGCCGGTTATCATGACGAGTCCGCGACCTTTGAGAGCACGAAGAAGCCGCACCATCCGCCGTCCCATGGAAAGGTGGATTCCTTTTAAGATATTGCTGGCGGAAATTCCCCGGCTGACCATATTGATGACGTCGGTTTCAGATAAGACCGCGCAGATGTTGGAGACCACCTCGGGGCTGTCAGCTTCCTTGGACAGGCGTCCAATGTCTTCCATGGCGATTCCCAGGTAGCGGGAGATATTTTCCAAAAACTGCCCTGAGCCGGAGGCACATTGGGAGGTCATGCGATAGTCCAGCACCTTGGACTCATCATTAATCATGACTACCTTGGAATGCAAGGCGCCCATGTCGATGACGGCATTCAGATGAGGATGGAGAAAAACTCCCCCCCGTGCGTGGGTGGTCATGGAGTAGAAATGGCCGCGCCGAAAGTCCACCATCTCTCCCTCACCGGTGGTCCCGATGTAGGTAATGTCTTTCTCCTGCAGCTTGCCTTCGTGCAGGACATTTTCAAAGGAGGTGCGAATGACTTCCTTCGTATCTCTTTTTCTGATCTTACTTAAATCCTTGGCGAGTAATTTTTCACTTCCGCCATTTTGGTCAAAGGAAAAGAGCACCGTCTTAATGGCACTCGAACCGACATCAATTCCAACCGTATAAAACATAAATCACCCTACATGCTTGCTGTTATTCTTCCACCGCGCCACGTCTCAGCTGTCCCAAATCCACATTTGCCAGATCGCCGCGGGTATCTCGCTTGGCAAAGAGCGCCGCCCCGACGGCCCCGGTGAAAATTGAGTCCGCACTGATATTGATTTTCATCTTGCCGTAATTTTCCTCGACGAGCTTATGCAGGGCCTTGACCGCCGCCTCATTGCGGGCCACGCCACCGGTAAAGGTAAACTCACTGGCAATGCCGCCACTGCGGGCCAGAAGTGACATGGCCCGAAGAATAATGGCGCGATGAAGTCCCGCCAGAATGTCCTCGCGCCGCTCGCCCAAGGACAATCGTTCGCGCAGCTCGGCCCCGGCAAAAACGGTGCAGGTGGAGTTAATCTTGGAGACCGTGGTGGCCTTCATCGCCATGGGGCCCAGCTCTTGAATCCCCATATTCATCTCATCGGCGATATAGCCCAGGTAGCGTCCGCACCCGGCAGCACAGCGATCATTCATCTGGAAATTGGTCACAATTCCTTCGCCGTCAATCTGAATCGCCTTGGTGTCCTGGCCGCCGATGTCCAGGACCGTTCGGGTGGCGGGAAACATGGCATGGGCCCCGAGCCCGTGGCACAAAATTTCAGAGCGAATCTGGTGCTTGGGAAACGGCAACCTTTGACGACCGTAGCCGGTTCCAATGGTGTTAATGACATTGAACTTGAGGTCAATAATTTTATTGGTGGCGGTTTCAATTTTAGTTTTGAGTTTCGCAAACTCGGGAAGCTTCACCACCTCTTCCCGGGCAAATCGTAAGTACTGGTCAAAATCCTTGGCGTAACTTTGACTCTCAACCTTTAAAATCGAGCTGTCGAAAATTCCCACCAGCCGGTCAAAGGAATAATCCTTATCCTTGGAGGCCAGCTCCTCGGCCAGGTTAATGTATTGAACCGCGGCCAGATCCCGAAAAAAGTCACTGCGATTGGAAACATCAGGACTGTAGAGCTTGTTCGCCTCAAGCTCCATGCGATTAAAAATTTCCTGCAAGGCCCCCTGGTACTTGGCCTTTTTATCGGTCAAGAGTCGCTCGGCAATGGTGGTACACTCGTGGCGCAACGATTTAAGCTGTGCCATATGCTGGGCCAATTTAAATTTGCACAAGATCCATGGCAGCACGTCCAGCGAATGATCACTGGATTCCCGTGCCAGGATCTCCTGCTTTAAGATACCAAAGCGCGCCGAAATTTCCGCCTCTTCCCGCGCAATCTGACAGGCCAGATCGTAATTACTGCGCGAGTTGGTGATCCCCCTTCCGATGATATTTTCCTGGGCATCGAGATAAACCGCCTTGGTGGTGGTTGAGCCCAGATCAATTCCGATATAGCAATCCACTGTTACGCTCCTCTTTTGGCATCGACCATCTGGAAATAGGATTCCAGGCGGTTTTTAATATTGGCGGCGCTGAAATAGCGCGGATCGACCAGGTCGGACTCAATAAATCCGCCAGGCAGCTTGGTCTTCTTTTCCAGCTCACGCATGATCAGGAGCTGGCCGGCGGAAAATGAGTTGCAGCTCTTAATGGAATTGATCAGAAATCCGTCGGCCTTAAATTCTTTGGCATAGCGCTCAAGCAGATCAATGCGTCCGGGTAAATGCATATTGGTGTAGCAACCCAAGCAATACTCCGCCATGGTTTCATAGGGACGTTTGGCGTCGTGGCGGAAGCCCTGGTCGTAGAGCCCGCCGACCTTGGTATAGGACGAGGCCACCACCACGGCACCCTCATCATAAAACATCTTCCAGAACTCGCGAAAGCTGGTCCAGTTGGGCGGCCCTTCAACGATCAAGCGGTATTTTTCTTTCACCACATGGCCCTCGGGAGTGATGGGGCCTAGTTTGTTTTTTATCCGATAGTCAACTTCCGCCCGCAAAGTTTTATAGTACTCCTCGCACTGGGGCAAACCGCGAAAGGCGGTAAAAATGGGGCCGATATAATAGACGCCGCCGAAGTAGGCATCAATGGGTGACGGCGTGATCTTGCCTGCATCCCAAACTGCGCACAGATCATCTTCGGCGCGTCCGGAGCTTGCCAGAAGTTCCTGCAAACGATCCTCATCCAGCTTTTTTCCCGAAACCTTTTCCAAGGCGGGAACGACCTCTTTTCGGATTTGCTCGGAGACGTAACGGGACATCTCGGGAGTAATTTTCCCATCCGCCTGGTAAGGCACATGCAACATGACCACGGGACATTTATATTCCTGCTTTAAAAGCTCAAACCACTTCATAAAGGTAAAGCAGCCGGTGTAGCTCAAAAGGAGGAGATCGGGCTCAGGCAGCTTTTCGCCGGTGGGACCGATATTGCCTTTCTTCATCATGCCGATATCACATTTTACATAGGTACAAACATCTTCGGAGTGTCCGAACTTTTCCGCCTCGGTAATATAATCTCCGGACTTTTTGCGCATCCCCGACTGGAGAGCATTGATCTCAGGGTGCACCGGAAGCATATCGAAGGCCCAGATCAGCTCGTTTAGGTTACCGGGCACGAAGGTGTAAACCACTTTTTTGCCAAGCTTGTTCGAGTTGGCGAGCGCCTTGAAATGATCCGCAATCATATCTTTCTGCAGGATCATACTTTCTTCTTTTTGAATATCAGCGATTTGTTTTGCCACGATTAACCCCACAATTTGATAGAATCTGCAAATGTTCCGGACTGCTCTTTGACCACCTGAAACTGGCCGGTATTCTCGGCGTATTTCATGGAGGTGTACGGGATCTTCGCCGCCTTGAGGGCCTCGTGCAACATCGGCCGCTCAAGCAGGGCCGGATCGCAGAAGCTGGGGGCGCAGAAGATGACTCCTTCGGCCCGGCGCCTTTTTACCTGATCAATTAAGAAGCGCCCCTTCTCCTGATCACCCTCGTAGCGCGAGGCGGTCGAAACCGCCTGGTACATGTAGCTGTCAGAGAGGGCCAGAAGAGGATCACCGGCGGCCTTGATGTCCCCCGTGATATAGCGCGCTCCTAAAACCCAATCGTCGTCCACAATATAGCAGCCGCTCAGCTCTAGCGATTTGATCATCATGAGGGGTGGCTGCTCGCAAAAGGCACCGGTCACCACCACCCGCACGTTGTCCTGGGGGCGAACGGAATCGGCGGTCCGCAAAACATCTTTTTTATAATCCCGCAACATCTGGGTATGCTCGGTCACCTCCAGAATATTGGAAGACCACACCAGAAGATACAGATCATAGGCGGAGATGAGATGAGGGGACTGGGCGCGAAGCTCGTAAAGCTCCTCAATCACCCGACGATTTTCATTATAGATGCCAATGGAATTTAAAATGGCCTCATCGCTCACCGGCTTACCACTGAGCGCGGTCAGGCCCGCCAGCAGATCGCGCATCTCGTACTGGTAGAACTTGCCACCCAGCTCGCGTTTAAAATTCTGGGGATAATCCATGTACTTGATATATTTTTTTGTCAAAATTGTCTGGAACATGCCGGAGAGATTGCGGATGACGTCACAGATCGCCGGGAATAGAAAGCCGTCCATACAATCCAGCCGCCCGCTCACCGCCAGCTCAATTGTGGAGCGGGGGATGTGGCAGATGTAGGACTGAAAATAGGCATCGCCGCGAATAATCTCAAGCTGGTCGCCGGCCCCCATCAAACCCACCGGCAACATGCCGGCGGCATGAATGAGTTCTTTGGGCACATAGACGGGGAAAAAACCGATGGCGGATTTTCCCGTTTTCTTTTTCCACTCTTTTACGTAGGCGAAATCCAGGTCCTGGTACAGACCAAGGCAGCGCTTTATAATGTCCGGTGCATTCACATGAAATCCTTTGCTCTTATTGGTTTTTCCAAACCGCGGGACGTTTTTCGATAAAGGCCATGATGCCCTCGTTGGCGTCCTGTGTTCCCATTAAATCCTTGAGATAAAATGACTCGAGTTTCTCGATGTATTTTTGAAAATGTTCGCGCATAAACAAACGTGAGGCCTGGGTCGCCATTCTGATTGAGGAGCCGCTCTTGGGAAGAATTTTCTTCTCCACAAAAAGCTGAATGCGCTTGTCCAGCTCCCCGACCTGCTCGCTGGGAGAACAGTCGTTGGCCATGCCCAGGCGATAGAGATCTTCTCCGGAGAAGTTCTCGCCGGTCACGATCATCTCATTGGCCCGCACATCCCCAACTTTGAGAGGCAGAAGCGCACAGGCCGGAGGCGGAAAAACGCCCAGCTTAATTTCCGGCACAGCAAACTGCGCGCCACTTTCCGTAAAGAGAAAATGACAGGCCATGGCCACCTCAAAGCCGCCGCCTAAGCAGCGCCCTTGAACCCGGCCCAAGATGGGTACAGGGTGAGCGATCATCTTGGCGATGAGCTTATGAAAATTTGGCAGCATCTTGCCCACCTCGGCGGGGGCATGCTCTTCCACACTGGCACCATAGCTAAAGTGCTTTCCCTCACCGCTTAAGATAATCAGCTTGCAGTTTTTATTTTTTTCGGCAACATCCAGCGCGCTCGTGAGGGCCTCCATAAGGGGCGCACTCACGATGTTGGCGGGCGCGGGCCCGATGGTCAGGGCCAAAACGGCCTTATCAAAACGCTCTTCAATCTTAACAAGTTCGACCATAATCAAAATCCCCTATTCTTTCGGCATAATTTTATTGGTGAGTTCCTCATTCCAAGGATGGGCCCAGGACAGCTCGCGGCGAAGCTGGATAAAATCACACTCGCGATTTTTACCACGGGCCTCGTTGAAGGCGCGAAAGCCGGCGCGACCTTCGGTCATCATATTGAGCGCTAACCAAGATCGATTGCTTTCACAATTCTTCTGCCAGTGTTCCAGCTTTTTCTTGCGCACGGATTCCATGGTCTTGGCCAAACAGTCCGGCATGGTGAGGGCCAGATCATAGGCCATCTTATTCACCTGCTCGTCGAGCAAGCCGAGATCGGTCTGGCACTCGGAGGCGAGGGCGGCGGCGGCCTTTTTACTGTCGCCTTCTTTGAAGCTGCCGTAGGCGGGATTGCCCCAGTCATCGGTGGCGTTGAGCGAGACGAAGGGATTGGAGATAAATTTTCCGGCCTTATTTTTCAAGACGGGGACAATCTTATTGATCAGTCCCAGACTGACCGCCCGATGGGCCGACCAGTGATTGCAAAGGGTGCAGGATTCCATGGCATGGGTGAAGCCCACATAGAGCCCGAGAAAATCAGTAGAGCCTCCGTCCGGGGCCGAGCCATGTTTCGGGCCGGCCTGGCCGAAGCGCGCGGTATCGGCGGCGATAGAGAAGTCACAGGCCATGCCGATTTCCTGTCCGCCCCCGATGCGCATGCCGTTCACCCGATTGATGACCGGCTTATCGCACATCATGATTCCGGTGACCATGTCGTTAAAAAGGCGCATGTACTGCTTGTACTCCTGGGGATTGCCGGCGTAGTACTCGGCGTATTCCTTGGTGTTGCCGCCGGTGCAGAAGGCCTTGTCGCCCACGGCGGTGAAGACCACGGCAACCACCGAGCGATCAGTGCTGGCCTGGCGAAAGGCCAAAATGACTTCCTTCACCGCCTGGGTGGTGTAAGAGTTGTACTGAGCGGGATTGTTTAAGAGAATCCAAAAATTAAAGAGCCCGTCGACAGTGTGGCCGGCGTGATCCAAAAGAGGCCGCTTTTCCACAATGATGTCCTGATACTTATAGTCGCGAACAAGATGGTGATCTTTAATTTCCTTCATAAATATTCTCCCGTTAATTATTATGGTTTTAAGATGGCGCGCTTTTCTAGCTTGTGTTCCAGCGCGAGCTTCAAGACCTCGTTGATGGACTCCAGCGGATGCTCTTCGATATTGTCCAAAATATTTATTTTTTTCTCCAGCACCCCTTTGACCACCTCGCCATAGTGCTGCGGGCGACAGCCCCAGTTGCCAAAGATATCGGCGTCAAAGGCCATGACATTGCTTAGGCGAATATTGAGCTTGTCCATGGTAAAACCGATTACGCCCAAGGTTCCGGCAAAATTCAGGAGAGAAAAGGCGGTGGTCTGTCCGGCGCCGGTGCCGCTCATCTCAAAAATCTTCCAGCAGTTTTTGGGCATCTTATTTTCGTTCGCCCAGTTGCGTAGCTCCTGCTTTAAATCTTTCTCCACTTTTCCCTTGGTGTTAAGCACCAGATCGGCCCCCATTTTCTTGGCGTGGGCCAGTTTTTTATCGTCAATATCCAGGGCGATGACACTGGCACCGACATTTTTGGCATGTTGAACCATGTAGGTCCCCACCCCCCCGACGCCGATAATGACCGCCAGCTCACCTTTTTTCAAACCACTGCGAACCAGGGACTGATAGGGCGTGGTGATGGCATCGGCCACCACTGAAAAATGGGCAAGGGCAAAGGATTTTAAATCACTGGGAAGGATGCACAAAAAGCGCGCCGGCACCTTGATGTGGGTGGCGAAGCCGCCATGAAAATCGTTGCCGGGCATCTTTTGCTTTTGGCAGATATTCTCCCGGCCCATCTTGCATAAATCGCACTCGCCACAGGGAAGCACGGCGGGAATGATGACATTTTTAGCTTCAAGGTGCTTGAAGTTGTCTCCGGTCACAACCACCTTGCCGCTGATCTCGTGCCCAAGCACTAAAGGGAGCGGTTGTTTGGTCCCCACAGCACCGGTGTAGAAGCTAATATCCGTGTGACAGAGTCCACATCCCGCCACCTGAACAATAACCTCGTCAGCGGCAGGCGCTGCAATGGTGAATTCCCTTCTCTCAAAGGGGGTATTGGGAGCAGTGAGAAAATAACCGATGGCCTTTAAATCCATATTTCATCCTTGCCTAAATTGTGTAAATTTTATTAGTGCAGGGATGGTAATATATTGTGCTCGCATAAGGAACAGAAAGCTGCAAAAACGGGTCTTCTATTCCGCAGCTCGTCAATCACGAAGCATGTCAACAATTGCCTCGCCGAATTTTTTGGCCGCCTCAGGCCCTTTTGCCGTGACGAGACGGCCGTCAACCACCACATCTTCGCCTGTGTAAAGAGCACCGTTTTCTTTGATGGCATCAACCACGCTGGAAAAGGAAGTGACCCTTTTGCCTTTCAAGAGGCCGGCATTGGCCAAAATAGCAGGGGCCACGCAAATGGCTCCGTAAATCTTGCCTTTCTGCATCGCCTCGCTTGCCAGCTTTTGTGCGCGCGGATCATTAAAATATTGTTTCGCTCCACTACCTCCGACGAAGATCAAGGCATCGAGCTTGTCGATCTCGATATTTTCCAGAAGAAGGTCCGGTTGAACGATCAAACCCAAAGTCCCGACGGATTTTGTCATGGTCGTGGACGCTGTTATTACCTGATGCCCCGCTTTTTGGAGAGCTTCTTTGGGTCTCAGGTACTCCTCATCGCGAAAATTTCTCTCTCCTATGACCATGACAACTGATTTCATAAATAAGCTCCCTCCTGTGAGTGGCTGGTTCGCTTCTCCAGATGAGAAGAGAACCAGTTGCCCGATAATCTCATCACCTCATCTAAGGCCCCGGGTTCCTCAAAAAGATGGGTGGCCCCTTGTACAAGCACCAGCCTGGAATCGGGCAATTCCATCTTGGCCTTTTCATTCAGCTTGATGACCTCACCGTCTTGACTTCCGACGATCAGAAGAGTTGGGGCGAAAACCTCTCGCAGAAATTCGGTCCCGGCCAGATCCGGCCGCCCGCCGCGACTGACGATGGCATAGATCGGCCAGTGACGATCGGCCTCCGCTGTCGCCATGAGGGCCGCCGCCGCCCCGGTACTGGCCCCAAAATAGCCGATCGGCATGCCCTTATAAAAGCTCGACTTTATCAGCCAGCGGGTGGCGGCAAGAAGCCGCTCCGCCAGCATGGGAATATTGAAACGATTTTGATGGACCCTGTCTTCCTCCACGGTGAGCAAATCAAATAAGAGCGTGCCGAAACCTTGCTGATTGAGCTGAGTCGCCACCCAATTATTGCGTTTACTTTTTCGCGAGCTTCCGCTGCCGTGAGCGAAGATGATCCAGGCCTTGACATGATCGCCAGAAGAGATATGTCCCTGGAGAACCTCACCCTCATGTTCGACGGTCACTTCTTGAAACATTACGAGCTCCTTTCAATTCTCAAAGTTGGAGGGGGTAAGACCAAAATATTGCCGTGATAAAATTCAAGCATCCTGCGGGTCTCGGACCCAATCAGCAGCTTCTCCATCATGCCTTTCTGATGTCGTCCCATGATGGCCAGATCCACCTCATCCTCATGCAGAATTCTGGCGAGCTGATAGGCCACATGTTTTTCATCCGTCACATCGACTCGCACCTTACACTTGGAGTGGACATCTAACGCCTCATTAATTCGCTCGCGCATTTTTGCCATAATCAGATCTTTCTCCTCCTGTTCGAAGCTGAGTAAAGGATAAGATTTCAGCAAGGTGGTAAGATTAAAATATTGGACGGAAAGATTTTTCCAAAGAGAGACGATCTCCGGTTCGGCCGAGAGCAGAAAGGAAAACTCCTCGGTCGCCGCGATAATGTCTTGCATCGGGCCGATGGTGGAGACAAGTCCCGCCACCTTTTCCAATGGGATGTTCAAAACCTTTTTGCTGACCAGAACCGGTTTTTTACAGGAAGCAATAATCTTCGCCGCCATACTGCCCAGCTGAAAAGGGCCGGAGGCCCTGCCCCTATGTCCCAAAATGACGAGATCAGGTTTTACTTTGTCGATTGTTTCCTGAATTCCTTGGTACACCTGGCCCAGGGAAACCTCCGTCGTGCATTCCAGCTCACATCTTTGGACCTGCTCGCGCATCAACTTTTTGAGCGAATTGAGCAGAGTAATTTCCACATCTCCCCCAAACAGAGGGGAACTCAGATCAACTGAAATCCACTCCCAATGCACGGGAAAATCCGAAACGTGCAGGGCATGGACCTTTCCGCCCACGCGTCTTCTGATATTCTCGGCCGACTTCATGGCGTAATCAGAAGGGGGACTAAAATCAGTGCAGACCAAAATGACCGGATTATTCAGCATCTTCTCTCTCCGCATTGAATGTTAAATTCTGGCCCCATGGGGATAGGTTTCAGGAAATTTGTCCCTATCAAAATTCAGCTGAATGGGGCTCAAGGCCGTGGTTCGATCGAAAAACATAAAAGCGTCATACCGGTTCGCCAATGAGGTTGGAATGTAAGTTCCTTTGTGCTCCTCCTGGGCCGGATCGTAGACGACCCCCACGGCGCGCTGACCTTTGATCTCACTTAAGGCCTGATTGCCACGCTTATCAAAGAGGAGAAAGTAGTTAGGCGAATCAAGGCGTGAAACGGCTTCGTGCAAGGCATAGTCAATGCTGCCCGCCCGGGGCGCGGGTATGCTGATCGTCTCCGTCGGCCCCTCCCAGGCGTGGGAGGCCAGAACCGAACCGGAAGCTGTGCCAAAACCAACCAGGGCCACAGATTCCTGGCCATAAATTTCACGGGCAAGCCCGCCAATACTCACTTGCCGATTGGAAACCATGTCAGTGGCGCGGTAATCTCCGATATGGGTATTGTGGGCCCACACAATCGCCTTTGCACCATGCTTGTAATGCTCCAGAAGCATCTTCAAAGTTTCCATCATATGATTGTCGCGCACATTCCAGGCGTCATCTTCACCGAGGAGCATGGCGCGATAATATTTTTCCGCATTGAGGACGATCTGAGCATTTTGTTTGGCATCAAACCAAGCCCCTTTTTCGGCCTCGGAGTGAATTGTGCGATTGAGCGTCTCTGCCAGCACGGCGGCGATATCTTTCTTACATCCCTCATGCGCCTTGAAAAGAGAACGGGCATAGGCCTTTTCATCGTGCTGATAGCTGCCAAGACAGGCATAATGTTTGGCGGCGTCGCTGGCCAGCTCAGGGTCAATTTTTTTAAGATGCAGCAGAACCTCATCGCTGGATTCATAAAAGGAATACATGTCAAGGCCGTGGAAGCCAAGCTTCGTGGCCTGCTGGGCATTCCAGTCGCGCAGCCAATCTACAAACTCAAGCATCTCATCATTGGCCCACATCCAGGTAGGCCAGCGGGAAAAACGCGAAAGCACATCGTGGGCGTTTCTCAGCTCCGCCGGGCCGTGGTTGCCTTGAATGAAATGATTGATCTTTTGGCATGGAGGCCAGTCTCCTTCAACCGCGATAAATTTAAAACCGTGATGGGTGATCAGCTCCTGGGAGATCGCCTTGCGCCATTTGTAAAATTCCTTGGTTCCATGGGTGGATTCCCCCAACATGACAATTTTTTTATTTTTTAAAGACTCGATAAGAGGGCCCAGGTCTTCCTGATGCCTTAGCGGCTTGGCTTCCTTGACGATCTCTTCCAGATAAGCTTGTTCACTCATGATAAACTCCTTTAAACTAATAAGGCAGCAAACACCCAACAAGTGTAGGTTTTACGGTGATGAAGCGCGGTGACTTCAATCAGCAGTGAGTGTGAGTAAATCGGGTCGCCCGGCCGAAGGAGTAGAGTTTGTACCTCTCTAAAAAATTAAGTCACGCAATTAGCTTCACGGCCACAGGCCTGACCATCTATTTCACAGGTCGCTTTTTAATTGAGCACAATCCCTTTAACTCGCCGACCTACCTTTATTGGATTGATGCCGTGGTGATGTGTATCCCAATCTATGCCACGATCTATGCCTTTTTAAAATTGCCTGCCTTTTTATACAAATTTCTCAACCGAAAACTTTAGTGACCATTCTTGTTGGCATTATTCTCCCCTCCAAATTCGTCCGCCTCAAACGAGAATTTCATGCTCCTCTCCCAAGAGCTTGTTATTGCATATATTCCTTAGCAAATATTTTACCATCAAGAATTCTCTCCCCTAATCCGATAAACTGATAATATTGAGCTTAATAAGGATTATTCTATGAGCAATGGCATTTGGGTCCTTCTCATTTTAATTCTGTCGGCCTGCAAGCCTTCCGCCGGCGGCCCGGCCGCAGCGGGGAGCGCGCCAGTTGTGACCGTGGCCACGCCGACCCTTAATTATTATGAGCCAAGTAGCTCGCCAAGCTATGACATGACCCCCACCTTCATTGTTGGAAACCTCCCCTACAGCAGTAGCTCGGCGACGCTCTATCTGTATGGCGACGGGAGCTGTTCCAGCGAACACCTGCTCTCAACCGGCAATGCCACCGGGGCCACGGGGGCCTATCTTTTTATGGCGGCCGGCAGCTCGGGCAATTATGCCGCCTCGGTCAAGGTCCGTGACAATCAGGCTGGACAAACCTCAAGCTGCGCCAACCTTACCTACACCGTCCTTGCTCCTCCCGTACCCAGCTCACTCACCCGCATCTCCCCTTCCACCGCCACAGGCTACGATGATACGCCCACCATTCGCGTCGGTGGCGTGGTCAGTGGACATTCAGTCAAATTGTATCAAGATAGCTCCTGTACTTTGCTGGCGGGCTCAGGAAGCGCCTCGGGCAGTACCATTGATCTCACCTCCACCGCCCTGGCGATCGGGACCTATGAATTTCACGCCCGGGATATCAATGAAGGGGCGGAAGCTTCCGCCTGCTCCACCAGCTCGGTCAGCTATCAATTTTTGGCGCCACCGGTTCCGAGCGGGTTGTCCTTGCTCTTTCCCTCCACTTCGCCCAATACGGACCCCACACCGACTATTCTCGTTTCAGGATTGCAGTCAGGAGTTACGGTCAAGCTGTATACGGACAGTGGTTGCAACACGCAAGTTGGGTCAGGCAATGCGACGGGCACGACCGTTCAGCTAACTTCCTCGGCCTTGTCCCAAGGCAGTGCCTATAATTTTTATGCCAGAACGGTCGTGGGGGCCAATTCATCCAGCTGTTCAACCGCGACAGTTGCCTATGATTTGCAATACCTGTCACTTCCAAGTGCGCTGGAAAGACTTCTTCCGACGGCCGCCAGCGATATCTATAATTATACAAAGCTGAGGGTGAGCGGAGTTGTCTCTACCGATCTCAATGTGACTATTTACAAAGATTCAAGCTGCATCAATGCCGTCGGTTCCGGGGACCCGGGCAACACCACCGTCGATATTTTGACCGGCACTCTTGCCACCGGAGCTTACACTTTTTATGCCAGACGTTTTGACAGTAATGGCGGCTCCTCACAATGTTCCAGCGCTTCCGCTTCCTATGAGGTGCTGCCCAACACCCGTCTGGTTTTTTCTTCCACGACCCATTTTGCTCGCCCCTATGCAGAAGGCGGTCTCTCGGTGGGAGACGTTAATGGAGACGGAAAGAAGGATGTTTTTTTGCTGGAAGGTTTTTCCGGATATATGTCCCTTGGTTCAGGAATCGGCAGCTACCCCGACTATACAACGGTCTCATCCATCTTCCAAAACTCAGGCGGAGGGCCAACGGCTTTTTTTGACTTTGACGGGGATGGCGATGATGATTTTATTTCGGCCGATTGGTCCAGTGATAAAATGTCTTATCGCTCCAGTAATGGCAATGGAACTTTTGCAACCAAGGTTGATTACGCAACTACCGGAGTCACTTTTACCCATGATCCCAATGATATTAAGGTCTCCGACATCGACAAAGACGGCAAAATGGATATCATCCTAGGAAACGGTGCCAATAGCTTTGGCTCTCTTTCCGTTTACAAAGGCAGTGGCAACGGTACCTTTTCCTCGGTCGTCGATTATACCTCGGATAATGCCATTTACAGTATCAGTCTGGGTGATTTAAACGGAGATACTTATCCCGATGTGGTCGGGGCCTTGATTAACGCTGATGAAATCACGGTTTATCTCAACAACGGCAATGGTACCTTCGCCGCAAAAGTCGACTATGCCGTTGGCGATGGCCCCAATCAGGTTGAGCTGGCGGACTTGAACAATGATGGAAAGCTCGATATCGTCGCCCTGAATGTGACTTCCAAAAATATTAGCGTCCGACTGGGTGTCGGTGACGGAACCTTTGGGGCCAATACTAATTTCGATGTGTATTCCTCGAACGTCACTTATTTAGCAGTCGGGGATATCGATAATGACGGCAATGAAGATGTGCTCGTGACAGGAACAATGAGCAACAAAATGAATGTCCTTTTTGGCAACGGAGATGGCACACTCACTCCTAACTTAAATTTTTCACTCACAGGCACAACCTATGGTGGTCAATTGCGTGTGGTGGATCTGGGTGGTGATGGAGCGCTTGATGTCGTGGTACCAACGACCTCCTCTTCTTTTTACGGCTTCGATGTCTTCCTAAAATAACATCATTGACTCTTTAAACGAGCAAACTGAATGTCAGGCCGGGCATCCTGAATGCCTTCTTCGCCCGTGAAATGAGCGAACTCGGTGGAAAAAAAATCGAGGGAGGGAGTCTTGAGGATAAAAAGCTCACCCATTTTTCCCTGATAGATAATCTCCAGGTTGTATTTATCCGCCATGGCCTGAATTTTATCGGCGCTGCCCTTGACGGAAATTTCGCCGGTTAAAAGGCCGTATCGATCGCGAGCTTTGTCGTAGACAACGTTATTCTCGCGGCGATTGGGGTTGTGATAATAGACGAGTCCGTTCGCGCGATGAACTTCCAGGGCCCCGGCCGGCAGGGCGGGTGCCGCGGTTAAATCGTAAACCAAAAAAAGTTCGCGTTCCTTCATGACCAATCTTTCTCGGCCATAGGTGCTTATCGACGCAGGGGGGGGCGGAGTCATTTTTTTGGGCAGGATAAATTCCATTTTACTGCTTTTCGAAAACATGCTCGGGGGAGGATTTTGGTTTTTTTCAGCTTCGCTTTGAAGCTGCTTCTTCATAAAGAGTACGATGACGAGCGCTAGAAAACAAAACGTGAGGCCCAGGGCGAGAATTACAAATGGCTTCCTCATGGCGCGGCCCAGGAAGTAGACACGTCGCTTGATTCATTTTCGCTGGTGTCGACGGCACGAATCTTGATCGTGTACAGAGTGCCGGAACTCAACGAAACCAGATTGCCCTGCTGCAGGTAACTGGTTGCCGCATAGGTCGTCCCATTACCCACCGATCGCCAATCCCCTTCCAGACAAGATGCGACGGTGGTGGTGGTGGGGTAAATGCAGGCCTCGTAGCGCGCCACATCCCCTGAGACGCTGGCGATCCAGGAAAGTGAGTTGCCGGCATTGCCCAGGCCGGTGATTGGCGCGGGAGCGGTGGTGTCGGCGAGATTCGGGCCGCGATTGCCGACAATGGAAATGGACCAGTCGGCCAGCGTTCCGGTATTTGTGGCGGCACCATCGACAACCTTGATGCTCCAGTTTCCTTGGCTTCGCTCACCGTAAAAGGCGCTCGAACCCAGGGTCACATTGGAATAATTTTCGGCCCGAGTTCCGCTATTGATATTTAAAACTTTGCTCTTGGTACCGGAGGGTGCGGTGATTTCAATCCCCAGATCGCCAATCTTTGCGTGAGTGATGCTCACTTTAATTTGCACCTGCTCGATCACCAAATTGTGACGGTTGACATTGATGGTGGAGGAGGTGCCGACAGAGGAGTTATCCGGAATCGCGGCATTCACCACGCCCGAAGTATACGAGTGCCCATCGGCCAGGGTGTCGGTGCTTTTATACTCATGGAGATCAAAATTCACATTGGTCGCCAGGGCCAAGGCGGCGGTGATGTTCATCTGCCCGAAGCCATACCAGTTGTGAAAATGATAACCGGCGGTATTGGTGGTCCAGCCATTTTGATAGACGTGTCCGGCCAGATCAGCGCTGCTTGGGTGCCCGGTATTGCCCGCGCTGGCATCAATCTTCACCGCCGTTACCGCCAAGATGTGTTTGATATCGCGCCAATCCAGTAAGGGGTTTGCGCTCAAAAGAAGGGCCACTCCTCCCGCCACAAGTGGCGAGGCAAAGGAGGTGCCCATGCCGGTGGAATAGTAGTCGCAGTTGGGATTGAGGCCGTTTTGATTATTGTCAAAGGGTGCGGTGGCGTTGGATTTTCCTCGCCCGGCGCTGCAGCCGGCGAGATCGGCGCCCATCATGCCAATCTCGTCGTCTCCTCCGGGAGCACTGATCCAGGTGTTGGCCCCGGGAGTGGAGTAGAAGGCAGTGTCACCGTCAGAGTTGGTCGCCCCCACCACGATCATATAGGGATAACTTTTTGACTGATCCAGGTTACTGTTGCCAAAATAATAACCACTGCCAAGCCCGCACTCCGAGCGCGAACCGGCAAAGTCATTGCCCGCCGCCGTGACATAAATATTTTGATCCGCGATGACCCCGGAGCGAAGCACCTGGATATACCCTGCACTTTCGGCCGCGACCTCGCAGGCATTGACCCCATAGCTAAAATTGAAAACCTCACCGCCCTCCAAAGAGGCCTGGTCGAGATATTTACTCAAGGTCTGATTGCTGGCGATGAAATTAAACCCCACCAAGGTTGCGGACGGGGCCACGCCGAAACCTCCCCGCCCATTATTTTTGACCGCCGCCGCCAAGCTGGATACCGTGGTTCCATGAGAGTCCGTGTTATCGGTGGTGGTGGGGTTGCCGGTATAGGGCGCAGAAGCCAGATTGTAATCCCGCGACTTGGAGAGATTGGCATTGGCGCTCAAATCAGGATGGTTCAGGTCAATGCGTCCATCGGAAACAACCAGTGTGACATTGGAACCTGTCCAGCTATCGTGGGCGGATAATAAGTTAATGTCCATGCCGGGAGTTCCGGTATAAGCGGTAAAATTGGACTGCCCGGTATTTTGTAAGTGCCAAAGATAAGCGGCCAGCGGGTCTGGTCCGGTGGTGGCGGAAGCGGCGGCACCTTCAGGGGTCGTGGTTGAGGGGCCACACGCCGAGAAGAGCAGGGCCACGCCTGAAATTACCAATCCGCTATACCGCTGTCGCCAATGTGCTTGCGCCATAATGATATATAATATTCGGAATAATTGAGGAACACCTTAACTTTTATGAGTCAGGCGGCTAATTTTTTGCCTCGTCCATAAAAATCATCCGAGGATTGGCGGCTTGATCTTTCATTTTCATCAGATGAAGGGGATAGTTGGCCGAAAAGTTCAAGAACTTATTGGTAAGTAGCTCTTTCCTGGAAAAAACGTCCAGCATCTGGGATGAAACATGAATCTTAACGGTTGACTCATGCTCTTTTTCTTCCGAGATCAGATACTCCATCTCAATACCATAGTCTCGCTGTCGGTGAATAAAGCGCTGCAAAACAGTGAATGTGGTGCTGGCGCGAGCATAATCCTCGAAGAGTAAACCGTGATTGACCTGAGCGGTGAGATTGAGATCTTTGTAAATATCCAATTTGCTGTCATATTGTTGGGCAAAATCGGCCAAGGCCTTCACCACCAAAGTGGGAATGGGGAAATTCAAAATATCAAACATGGGCGCGGGGATCTTGGTTGCCTCCAAGAAGGCACCCCAGGGTTTGGTGAGATTTTTTTCAAAAACATGAATCAAAGGGCGAATCTTGCGTGAGGTGATCAGCGGATCGCTCAGGAGATCTCTAGGAATCTTAAAGCCGACTCTCTTATAGAACGATCTTTCCACCTTTCCCAGCTTGGGGATTCCGCGAATCTCGGCTGCACCGTAGCTAAAGCAATAGGGGTCAGAGACTGAAAAGGCACGGGAAAAATCCATCCAAAAGAAAAGATCGGGAATCAAAATCCCGCTCTCAATCTTGGAAATATTTGACTGAGATAATTTAAATTCTTGGGCCAGCTCGACCTGCCCATAGCCATGAAATTTTCTCACGGCATGGACGACGCGCCCGGCATTGGTTCGAAGAATAGAATCTCTCATTAATTCCTGCAGAAGACACCCCCACATAGTTTTTAATTAAATAAAGTGTAACATAACCCTGCCGTAATTTTCTAGGCTGAATTTTTCTACCCTTTTTATTTATTAACCATGGCATAATTCTACCGTTAACCTTTTGCCCAACCAGGAGTGGTCATGAAACATGATCGTAACATTGGATTTTTTTGCACATTGGTTTGCCTGGTTACTCTTTTGAGCGGGCCTTCGGCCTGGGCGGAGAAAAATCTTGAGGAGCTCATTCCCATCACCATGGCCAACTTGCGCGGGCAGCAGCTGGTTTATAACGAGGGCTGGTATATTATTCCCTCCGCCAAGCGCAGCCTGGAATTTTGTCGCGAAAAAACCATTCTCACCTATCGCCAGGCGGCGCAGAAATTTCTGGCGGCCCAGAAAATCGATATGCAAAAAACTTGGAAATCTTTCCATGAGAATAATCAGCATGCCTTGGCGGTCAACCAGTTTCTCAGTGAGCAAGGTGAAAATGGCAGAAAATTCATCTGGGAGTTCAGTCAAAAAAGCCTCAGGGCCTCCTGGAAATACTCCCAGGATCATTTTGCCCGGGCCTGGGAGAGCCTACTGCTTGGCACGGTCCACGTGGACACTTTGACCAAGGATGACTTTCAGGAATTAACAAGCATTCCCGGCAACTACTTTCATAATTTGTCCCAAGATTTCAAAAATATGCATGCTATCCTCAGACAAATTCGCGGCGAGCGCGCCCAGCGCGTGGAATTTAAATGGAGTGAATCCTTCGATCAGGCCTCCCAAGAATGGATGCACGAGTATCACCGTTCAGGCGAGGCCAGAAATTCCCTGACCGCTCTCCCCTATCTTTTGTGGGGTCATCTCAAGGCGCTCTATTATGGCCTTTTTAAACCAGGGGCCCAGCAAGTGAGTGAAACCGCCAGCGACAGCGCCCATCTCATTGGCACAGGTGTGGAAAAATTGCTTCTCCTGCCCGTCGCCGGCGGAGTCGTCTTCTCGGGCCGAACCGTCTACTCGCTCGGAGGAGTGCTGTACTATTCGGGCAAGATGGGTGTGAAAATCATGAACTCCTTTGGCGAGAGTGCCGTGCTTTCGAGTATGGCGCTCTTATCTGCCGCCAGTGTCGTGCCAAATTATGTCACCTTGGGAACCCTGGGGGCCACCAATCAGGTGGCCTTGAGCTCCGCCGGCAAGGTGGGCGCGGTGGCCACCTGGACCCTCGCCAATACGGGTTCGGCCACCTTGTATGCCGGAAACTTACTCTATGATTTAGGTAAAAATACCAGTGAGGCGGTGATAGGGACCTCGATGAGCGCCATCGTACTGGGGTATAACGCGCTCACCGCCCTCCCCCTTCAGGCCGGTCTGTTTTCGGTAAACTTTGTCTTTTTTCTAGTGTGGGACGGTCCTAATTTAATGATCTACAAGATGCGCGATCACGATGATGCAAGTTTGCTACCGGTAGGTGCGGTGGTTGATCTGGAAAAAATACGCAAAAAAGGCGTGGCCATTGAAAAGGTCAGCGACGATCCGCAGCTCATTAAGAAGGTACTGGAGGCCTTGCCCGCGGATTTAAAAACTCCCTCGCAAAGGTAGGTTTATGAAAAAATTTCTCGTCATGTTTTTACTGCTGTCTTGCTCATCGGCCCAAAAACAGGACCCGCTGGTCTACAGCAAAAAACATCTGGGTGAGCACGTCTCCCTTTATAAAAATGGTGCCTTCCAAGTTCCCTCCACTACGGTGAAGTTAATTCCGCCCGGCCCCGAGCTGTTGGATTTTTTTGGCCTAGCGGTGGGCGTGAAGGCCCATGACTCTTTTTTGCTGGCGCTGGAAAGTGCCAGGAGCTCAGTCAACATCGTCAAATCCGGCACCTTAAAGAGTATGAGATTATCCGGAAATATTTATCAGGAGACCACAGAGGTCGCCGCGACAATCGCCACGAAAACCTGGGACGATTCGGTCTATATCATCTCCAAATCGGCGGCCCTCCCAAAGGACACCACAGTCTATGCCTATGAACTCTCCAAGAAGGTGCGCCGAGAACTTCTGGATTTAGGGCGGCGTCTTGATCACCTGGCGCAGACCCAGGGTAAGGAGGCCAAGCAGCGCTTCCTGCAAAACAGCTATCTTTATTCCGACAGTATCAACGCCAGCTCGAAGAGGTATGCGGAGCAGGCGCGACAAGAGGGGGAAAAATTTCACCGCGATTCCACCCGCGCCGGAAAGCAAATTGATCAGGACATGGGCAGGAGCGCACGGGAAGGGGCCCGGTCTTTATGGCAAAATACCGGGGAGATGAGTCGCGGCTCAATTGAAACCGCCTCCCGAGTTAATAAGGAAATGCAGGAAACCGCCAGCAGCACGGACTCGGCCATCTCCGGAGCAGGAAGCGAGCTGCGAAAAGGAGCGATTGAAGGTGCCCATACCATGGAAGATTATTATAATGCCGGGGCCAATCTTTCCATCGTGGAAACCGAGAAAATGGCGAAGTTCCATCGCCGCTGGGCCCAGGAACAATTTATCCAAGGATACCTGGCCCTGCCGTCCCGGGTGGTGGAGCGGAGCGGGGATTCCAAAGATCGCACCCTTGAAGGTGCCGGAAAATTATTTGAGGCGGTCAATGACGTGCGGGCGGAAGGTTCAAATTTGACCTCGCTTTTATTTTGGAAAACGGTCAAGGAGTATGGCCAAGATACCAGGGAATCCTTCGAAAATGCCGGAAAGGAGATTGTGGAAAATAGCTCTGATATCGGAATCACGCTGGGCATGCTGAAGGCCATCTTGTGGACCACGAAGGCGCTTTTCTGGGATGCCGTCATCGCGCCCATAGGGAAAATCACAGCCGCCAGTCTTGGTTACCTCACGCTCAACTCGGTCGCCTACCCTACCATGTTGCTGGGAACCGGTGGAGTCGTGACGGCGCAGATCGCGGTGGAGGCCACCTGGAATACCAGCGCTCTGGCCTATGATCTGGTGGCCCCGAGTCTTCTGGCCAGCGTGGCCTCGGTCTTTAGCATTATGGAAATCACCGGAGGGCGATTGGTGTCAACGGGTTTGCGGGCCGCGGGCAAGGCCCAGAGTATCGTGGTTCAAAGTGCCGGCGTCGCCGCTGATGCCGCTCTTACCACCAGCGGAAAAGTGGCCAACGTGGCCATCAATACCACGGGCAAGGCGGCCGCCACCGGCGTTGCGGTGGGCGGACAGATGGTGGCCGGTGCCATGGTGGTGGCCGCGCCGGCGTTATACACAGGCGGCGTGGCGACGGGAAAAGTCATCCGGGCCGGCAGCGAGGCGGTGGGCACAGGCGGGGAAATCTTGGCAAAAGGTAGCGCCGCCATGGCCCGCACCGCCACCCAGAGCGCTGGCGCCGTTGCTGTCACGAGTAGCTGGATTGCCGGCCAGCTAGTTAATGTTTCCTACCAGACCACAGGAAAAATCCAACGGGGGGCCATCGATCTCGTTGGTGTTCCCCTGGTATCCGTGGGTATTCCTGCCGTCGGCGCCGGTGTAGGCATTGCCGTGGGAGGCGCGGGCCTGGTGGCCGGGCCAACATTCCTCGCGGTGGGTGAAAGCACCGCGGCCGGTGGCTACGCCTTCGGGACGGTGCTCAGCGGGGCCACTTTGGTGGCCGGCACCGGTGCCTCGGCGGTGGCGGCCACGGCGGTTGCCGCCTATGAAGTGGGGAAAATGGTGACCGTGCCTCCTTCCTATACTCTGGGGTCAGGCATCGTGCTGGGGTTTGGACATCTGGTGCAGCTTTCGGCCCAAACAGTTTTGGCCGCCAGTGATATGGCCTATCTGGTCTTATCTCTCGAAGGCCCTCGCTGGGTCATCTATGCCGTTCAAGGCAAGCTGGGCGATGGGGCCGATCTTGTTCCGGGAACAGTTTTAGATTTAGAGCGCATGAAGAAAAAAGGTGAGGTGATAAAATATGTCCCCACCAGCGAAGCCGAACTTCGGCGCATGCTTGAAAATACCAAATAAATTTAATGGGTAAGGCCCTGCGGCCCAAAATTTGGGCAAAATTCCCCCGAAATACGTGGTTTTAAAAAGGCAAAAAAAGCGCTAGCTCTTTGATTTTTAAGCACCTTGACGGCAGTTAGACAAAAGTCATCAAACTAAGTGCATGGCGGAAGCACCAGAATACTGTCGAGTCCCGATTGATGTCATTCAAAGGTTTGGCGGAGACCTGCCCTTTGATCTGTATCTGCGCTTGTCCGACGATAAGCTGGTGCGAATCAGTAATGCCAATGACGATTTAAAAGAGTTGCTCACCCATTATGTGGCCAAGGGCGTGAAGGAAATCTTCGCTTTAAAAGGTGATTACAATCGCTTTGTCGAACTCATGAATAAGGAGCTGACGGCAAAATTTTTTAAGCACGACACCTCACCGGAAGAAAAGCTGCAAATTTTGCAAAGCTCTTTTAACGTGCTGAAAGGGTCCATGACCAAGACCGGCATCTCCAAGGCCGCCATCAACCTGACATTTGAGCTGGCAAAAAAATCCGGTGAGTTTATCAGCGGCCATATGCTGACCAAAGATTTTTTTCAGAAATTCAAAAGTAGCTGTTCTAGTGAGTACGTTCGCTCGCTCTTCGTCGGAAGCGTGGCCATTTCAATGCTGGATACCTTGGAGTGGAAGAGCGATGCCGTAAAGGAACGGGTCCTCCAGGCCCTGCTCTTACGCGATATTCTGCTGGCCCCGGAAGATTTTGCCAGCATAAAAAAATGTCGTGAGACGCCCAAAAACTTGCTGGCCGACGTCTACAATCATCCTCAGCGCATGGTGGAGCTGCTGACCAAAGATGCCTGCCGCGACTTCAGTCCGGATGTGCTGGTCATGATTGAGTGCCACCACGAGCGCCCCGACAGCAAGGGCTTTCCCGGCAAGGTGAATGACCAGAATATTCCGATCTTGCCTGCCATGCTGATTATCGCCGATGAGTTTATTGACAGTATTATTGCGGCCTCTTTTTCCAGCGATAGTCGCACTTTGGCGTTGGGTGAGCTGAGCGGAATCTTTAAAAAAGGCAACTATAGAAAGGCCTTTATGGCGATGAAATCTCTGCACTAAAACGGTGCCATGCTTCTGAGGCAAAATCCCCTGGCCGACCTCCCTTCAACGCGCCATAACCACCTGAATATATTATATATTCCCCAGTGAGATATGATCATATGCACTGGAGATCTTATGGAGGTTTTGAATAAAATTTTGTTTAGAGAGGAAAAATATCAGCTCATCGATATCGAGGTTGCTCTCGGCCATCCAGAGCTTCTGGAGTGCCCCTTCCTTATTCCCATTGGGGACGATAATTATATTTTGATCGAATACCCCATCTCCATGGTGGTGTCGGGGATTACAAAATATAAGGACAAGGGCCTTAAATATTTTTTCATTCGCGAGGATCACTATCTTCGCTTTTTAACCCGCATCCGCGAAAAGCTGCAGTACGAACTCGGGGGGCAAAAAAAGAGCGCCACCAATCTGGTGGATGATTTTGAAAAGTATCACTCCATTGTTGCCCACGCCTTATCTGATGTCGGTATCAATCAGGCCACCATAGGATTGGCCAAAGACATGGCCCTCTACGTGGTTCAGGTGGCGCAGAAGAATCCGCAATTTTTAATTATGCTGCATTCATTTCGCACCCGATGCCAGCGTGAGTACAGTAAGGCCATGTGTGTAAGCTATCTCGTCTCTCTGATGCTGGATCAGTGCTCATGGAATACCAAGCAGATTCAAGAAAAGGTGGTGCTGGCCTCGCTTTTGTCCGATACCACTTTGAAGCGCCAGGATTTTGTCCTCTTTGATCCGCGCATGGGAGTGGCGCCAGTGGATTTCCCCGTGCATGTTCGCAACCATCCGTTGGAGGTGGCCTCACTTCTGCGCAAGCATGGAATGGATGAGCATGACACGCTCACCGTGATTGAAGAGCATCATGAGCTGCCCGACGGCACCGGCTTTCCCAGACAGCGAACCGCGGGAGTGATCTCGCAGCTGTCAGCGGTTAACATTGTGGCCAGGCATTTTGTGGAGGAGCTTTTTTTCGACGGAGAGAATGAATTTAGCTTGGATAAATGCTTCCCTCGAATCTATGAGCGTTTTCAGAAAGGCAACTTCAAGCAGTCCTGTGCCGCACTCTTTCAGGTTTTAGGACGAGAAAAGATAATTTTTTAGCGTTCCTCGCTTTCAGGAGCGGGACCAGGCACCACCGCAGCGTCGCCGCTCAGCTTGCTTGGTGCCACCGAAGGACGGGCACCACCGGAACGTACACCGGCATGGGTACAAACCTCCTCACCGCCGGAGGAGCTGGTGCGACATTCGCCCGCTGAGGCACGGGCCGTAAGAAGCTGGCAAGCGGCTTCCCGATCAGTAAAGCGCTCTGAACTTCCCAGCGTACCAAAGCGCACCACGAACCCGCTTCCTTGAGGAGCGATTGAACACTCAAGGTCTCCCGGAATATCGGTGAAGCGACAGCTTGGGCCCGCACCCGCTCCGCTGCCGGCGGAAAAATCCATGCTACTGCCCAGCTGCCCCATGAGTTCGTTGCTGCGCTCATAGGTCAAATTGATGAGTCCTGTGGCGTTGCCGCTTCCCAGCCGTAAATGATACTGCGGGCGCTTGCGGGCACTGTTAAAATTTCGGGTGATGGAGCACTCCCCCAGACCTGCGTCCCAGTCACACCCCAGAGCTGCTTTTTGACTTCGAAAGAGTTCCAAATTTTGGAGCACCGTAGCGCTGGCATTGGCCCCGTTAACGGAAATGACGTCGCTAAATTGGGGTTGCCACGAATCTCCCCCTTGATTCACCAGCGTGGTCATCTTTACTTTGACTTTATTAGGCGCCTCCAGATTCATCTGACATAAGGGCCTGGGCACCAGGCGACAACCTCCCGTCGCCGCCAAGGTGGCCTGGCGATCGGCTTCGGCGCGAGTCCTCACATCAAAGGCCACAAATTCCACCGAGTCTCCAGAGAGGCCGCCCGTTCGCTCTTTTAGAACGGCGAATTTGGAAAAAGCGGGGAAGCGAATTTGTCCGGAATTTCTGGCGGCGGCAACGGCAATTCGCCCCATAGGCATGACCTTGATGTTGCAGTCAGCGTAAACCGTACTGGCACTTAAAAAAGCTGCCAGGATTATCACCTTATCGTTTTTCATACCCGCCTCCCCTGTGTTGCTTCAATAATATTACTTTTTTGAATGAAGTGACACATTCCGCTTCTTGTCCTATCATTTCAGCAAAAATTACCCCATGAGTGAGGCCTGCCATGAATGATGAAAAAATCAATTGCATTGACCTGTACGACTTAGACCGGGAGTGGCCGGAAGAATACCAAACCTTAATTAGTCAGGTAAGACGTTTTGTCGACGCGGAAGTTCTTCCCACCATGGCCGAGGCCCACGAAAATGCCATCTTTCCAAAACAAATTATTAACGGCGTTAAAAAGCTGGCCCTTTTAGAGGCCCATGCGGACGATCAGCTCGATCCCCTGGCCTACGGTCTTGCTCTCAGGGAGTTGGAACGCGGCAGCTCCGGCCTGCGCAGCTTTGTGAGCGTGCAAGGTTCGCTGGTCATGTCCACCATCAAAATGTTTGGCTCCAAAGAGCAGCAGGCCAAATGGCTACCGGCCTTAGGCCGTCTGGATAAGATCGGCTGCTTTGGACTCACCGAACCGGACTTTGGCTCCAATCCGTCCGGCATGCGCGCCACCGCCGTGGCCACCGGCAAAGGTTACAAAATCAACGGCACCAAACTTTGGATCACCAACGGCACCATGGCCGACGTCGCCATTATCTGGGCCAAGCTGGAAGGCAATGTCACCGGCTTCATCGTCGAAACCGATCGGCCGGGTTTTAAGGCCCTGCCCATTAAAGGCAAATGGAGCTTCCGCTCCAGCGATACCGCCGAGCTGTCTCTGGATAATGTGGAAATTCCCAAGGAAAATAAGCTGGAAAAGGCCAACTCCATCGGCTGCGCCTTAAAGAGTTTAAACCAGGCGCGCTACGGAATTGCCTGGGGTGTGATCGGAGCCGCTCGCGCCGCCTTGGAAGAGACCGTGCAATATTTAAAGGCCCGCCCCCAGTTTGACGGCCGCCCCCTGACCACCCACCAGCTGATTCAAAATAAGATTGCCTGGATGGCAACCGAAATCACCGCCATGGAGCTTTTCTGCAAGCGATTGGCGGAACTCAAAATGAATAACACCATTAAACCCCATCATATCTCCATGGCCAAGATGAACAACTGCCGTCGAGCGCTGGAAGTTTGTCGCACCTGTCGCGAGCTCTTAGGGGCCAGCGGGATTCACAATGAATACCACGTCGGCCGGCGCATGGTGGACCTGGAAACGGTGGTCACCTACGAGGGTACCGAACATATTCACTCACTGGTGATTGGAAATTATGTGACAGGTGACAAGGCCTATGTCTGAGATAAAATCCACCCAGCTTTTAAAAAAACATCTCCACGATTACTTTCAAGCCTTTTTCCCCAAGAGCGGCCCCAAACCGCTCGTCGCCTGGTGCACCAGCGTGGGGCCGAGTGAGATTCTCACCGCCATGGGCTTCCAAGTGTACTATCCGGAAAACCACGGCGCGCTCCTTGGAGCGACAAGGGCCTCAGGCGATTTGATCGGCTCCGCCCATGCGATGGGATATTCCCAGGAGATCTGTTCCTACCTCACCAGCGATATCGGCTCTTACCTTAAAAAGCAGACTCCCCTTTCCAAGGCCTATGATATTCCCGGGCCTCCGAGGCCCGATCTGCTGGTCTACGCCACCAACCAGTGCCACGAGGTGCAGGACTGGTTTTCTTTTTATGCCCGCGAGTGGAAGGTGCCGATCTTTGGAATCAACTTCCCTTGGAAGATTGACCAGGTCCAAAAAGAACATGTGACCTATGTCGCCACGCAATTCAGGGCCCTGATCGATCTATGCACAAAAATTACCAGCAAAACCCTCGACCCACAAAAACTGAAGGCCGTGGTGACCGAGTCGGCGCAAACCTCCAAACTATGGCGCACATTTTTAGATACTGCCAAGGTCACTCCCTCACCCATGAATTTTTTTGATGCCTGTATCCAGATGGCCCCGGCGGTGGTTCTGCGCGGGCTGCCCGTCGCCAATCAGTACTACCAGACCCTCAACTTTGAGATGGAAGAGAAGATCAAGGCCAATGTGGCCGCCGTTTCAGGCGAGCAGCTAAGGCTTTACTGGGACGGCATGCCCATCTGGGGACGCCTGCGCTATTTTGCCGATTTATTTAAAGACAACAAGACGTGCGTGGTGGCCTCCACCTATTGCAGCTCCTGGGTCTTTGACAACTTGAGTGGAGACGACCCGTTGAACTCCATGGCCCTGGACTATACCAAAATTTTTATCAATCGCAGCGATGCCGCCAAGGAAAAGATTCTCTCCGAGCTGGCGCGGGATTTCCTGGTGGATGGTTTTATCTTTCAGATTCCAAAACCTGCCCTTACAACTCCAATAGTCGCTTCGGCCTGCCCCAAAGACTGCAGCAGGATTATGGCATTCCTTCCCTGGTAATTGACGGGGACCTTTGTGACCTTCGTTGTTTTTCAGAGGAGCAGACCAAGACCTCCCTGGAATCTTTTATGGAACAGCTGCGATGAGCAAGCTCTTTTTAGGTGTCGATCTGGGGTCCTCTTATACCAAGGGGGTGCTGATCGACGAGCAGGCCCGGGAGCTGGCCCAGCACATCTTGAAAACCGGCATTAACTTTGATCAGGCGGCGGAAAATATTTTGCAGGAGCTGCTGGCAAAATTAAAGCTCGACCGCCAGGCCATCACCAGTGTCGTTTCCACCGGAGTGGGCCGGAGTAATTGCGCCTTCAAGCACTTTAGCAAACCCGAAATAAATTGCCTGAGCAAGGCGGTTTTTCATTTTTTCCCCAAGGCCTGCACGATTATTGATATCGGCGGCCAGGATAACAAGGTGATCAAGCTGGATCAGAGTGGAAAGCAGGTTTCCTTTAAGATGAATCGCAAGTGCGCCGCCGGCACGGGAAGTTTTTTAGAAGAGATCTCTTTTAAAATGGGGATCGGTGTGGCCGAGATGAACAAGCTGGCCCAGACCAGTACCAGCACCTCCACCATCTCAAGCTTCTGCACCGTTTTCGCCGCCACGGAGATTATCCACCATATGCGAGCGGGCAACGATGTCCCGGCCATCATGCACGGGGTTTTTGATTCGGTCGCTCGACGAGTCTTGGAGATGGACACCATGGAGCACGAGATCGTCGCCACCGGCGGGGCGGTTTTTCACAACCCCATGCTGGTGCAGTCACTCAATGAATTTTTAAACCGTCCCGTCCTCATTGCTCCCTCCCCTCAAACCATGGGTGCCTTCGGTGCCGCCCTGTATGCGCTGGAGTCTGATCGTGCCAAGTAAGTTAAAAATTGCCATCCTGGGTGTCGGGCCTATCGGCTCCCTTATTTCCAGTGCTCTTCTTCAAAGTCGCTTTGATCACGAGCTGTTTCTTATCGACCAGCCCTATCGCATCGGCCAGCTCGCACAGCATGGCCTTCTGATCGGTGACGCCCAGGCCGTCCTTTTTCCAAGGGAGCAGCTGATTGATTCACTTCTGCAGCTGGAGCATCATCCGGTGGATATTTTGTGCTTCTGCACCAAGGCCTATTCCCTCAACACCATTCTGCCTCTTTTAAAAAATAAAATATCCCGCAGCACGCTTCTGATCAGCATCCAAAACGGCATTGATCCGGAAAATCTCATTTCGGCCTCCTTCCCCGACAATCCGGTGGCGCGGATGGTGGTCAATTTTGCCGGTGGCCTCGAGGGGGAAAACGGCAAGGTCCTCCTCAACTGGTTTCATCCCCCCAATGTCATCGGCCTGGTGAATCCCGGCCCCGCCGATCACCAGTTGGAGATCCTGATTGAGGCCTTGAGTAAAGGCGGACTGACGACAGAGAAAGTCCCTGGAGTGGAGATGAAGAAAAAGGCCTTCTACAAGGCCATCCTAAATTCCGCCCTAAGCCCTCTCTGCGCCCTCACAGACCTCACCATGAGTCAGGCGATGGGGCCAAGCTGCCGCCCTCTGGTGGCGCAAATTTTAGAGGAAGGGCTGGCCGTCGCCCATAAGTTGGGCTTCGATTACGGCCCGCAGGCACTGACTCAATGCCTCGGATATTTAGACAAGGGCGGAGACCACTATCCCTCCATGTGGCACGATCTCGAGGCCAATCGGCTGAGCGAGATCGACTTTATCAATGGACGAATCGTGGAACTGGGGCGCCGCTTTGGTGTCAACGTCCCCCACAACTATCTGCTGACCGCCCTGATGGTTTCCAAAGAGATTCAGGCCAAAACCCGCCTGTCCGAAGACATGCCCGCCTACCTAAAAATGTCCCAGTAGGAAAAAATTACTCCAAAACAAGTAGAACTACGTAGCGATATTCCCCTATGACTAGTGCAAATTTGCCTAGTGGCACACCCCCTATTGAGAAAAATGATCTTTGTGTCGAAGATATATGTAACGCAATTAGCAACGGAGAATAAATGACCTCTACCGGCAATGCTCAACTCATTAACCAATTCCTAGCGGAAAATTCTCCAGCGACGACCGAAGAACCCACCGTCCTGCGCCTGGAAAAAATTCGTAAAAGCAAAAAACCCGCTCCGTTCACCTACTTCTATAAGGTCAAAAACCACCACGAGCTTTTCCGCGTCGGCCAAAGCTACCTGAATGATTATAATAATGGCGTACGATCCTTCGCCATCTCCTCTCTCGGTTACCAGGCGTCCCAGCAGCGAACCATCCTGGGCCTGGCCAGCTTTTTTGATCATCAAGACAGTCTCAAGGAAAATCTCAAAATCGGAATTATCTCTGACAACCTATTTCTTGGCCCTTTTAAAACCATCGTCCAGTCCAGCTCGGCCAAAGGGATGATGCTGAACACCTCAACCGCCTCAAAGGTGCAGATTTTAGTTCACAGCTTTTACGGCCATTTTGATTTTGTCGATTTAAATGAGCTGATCGGCTTCGCCAATATGCCCGACTCCACCTTTGACGAACTCATCAAAGAATTTCTCGGCCAGTTTGATCTGGTTTTTTGGGATGTTCCGGAGCTGCACAAAATTCAAACTGAACGATCCTCTTATTACCCTATGATCATGTGCTTTGACAGCCTCACCATTATCGTGGCGCAAGGTCAAACGCGGCGAGAAGAGGTTGATAGAATTCGCACTTTTTTTGGTGGCTATGGCATTAATTTAAAGGGACTCATCTTGGATGAACCAGGAAATCCAAGGGCCAACAATCCTGAAACAAAACGTCCTTGGTGGAAGAGATGGTTTAATTGAAAAAGTTAAGTCTCATTCTCGACGATACCACGATCTTAAACTTCTCCATGCTCTGGACGCTGGTGAAACGTTATCGTTATATCAGCTTGGGCGTGCCACTCCTAAGCGGCGCGATCTCATGCTATCTGTATTTTTCCCAAAATATCATCGCCACCGTCAGCCTGGGCTTCAAAAGCGTCAGCAATGAAACCAACTCCCCTACCAATGCCTTCTCCAAGATGTTGGGAGAGAATAACGACACCGTATCGCCCCAGGAGATTATCGAAATCGCCAGCTCTCAGGATTTCTTACACGCGGTTGCTTCGGCGATCATGACGAATGAGAACTTTGACAAGCTGAACCTGAATCCTTTTTCCGCCAAGAAAATCGAACCTAGCTATAAGCTGTTTCCAGAATGCGAAGGCGATACGGATTGCCAGACTCTGGAGCTGAGCAAAAAGCTGAAAGACTTCATTGATATAAGACAGCATAGTCTGGTGAAGACAAAATTTTTCCTGGATGTTAAAACCCTGGACCTGTATACCTCCCGCGCCCTCTTGAAAATCGTCACCCAGGCCATGGTCAACTCCAGAATCGAGAGCATGCGACGGGGCCTAAGTGAGCAGCGAAGCATGACCCATGAGCTGATCGAGAAGAAGACCAAGGAGCTTAACAATATCAATTTCGCCAAGATCACCAATGAGTTTAAGCTTCTTGCCGCTAACTATGAAAGCGTCGAACGCCGCCTGATCGATCTCAATGCCGCCTACCAAAGTAAGCAGTTTGAGGTTGGCCGCATGGAGATTGTGCTGCGCCAGACTGATAACGCCATCAATAGAGGGGCCAGTGACAATGACCGCGAGATCTTCAGTCAGCAGGAAACTTTAAGGAATCAGATTTCGCAGATGACTCGAGATATTCATTCCTTCGAGATGCAAAAGGGTTCCTGGGGCACCAGCGATGGAGTGATCCTGGCGCAGCTAAAACGAGAATGGAGACAAAAGAAGAATGAGCTCGCTCGCCTCCCCTCACAAAAACACTCTGTCACCATTGTCGACAAGTTCATTGAGCAAAAAGACCGTGATTCAAATTTCACCAACTTTGAATATATGGTGGCCAAGCAGGAGCTGGTCAACTTAAAGACCAAAACCGAATTCTTGAGCGAGGAAAAGAAGCAACTGGTGACCAAGAAAAATGAGCTGGAGCAGAAGCTCGAGCAGCTAAAGCCGGGCTTTGAATATTTAAAGTTACTGGAAGGCAAGCAGGTTCAAATCGAGTTGCTGGAGTCGACCATCGTCCCGGATATTGTTTTCGACCAGCGCGCCGCCAGTGAGACCTTCTTTAAAAGAGCGGAGAAAGAAAAAATTGGAATTTTCTCCATTCTCATCTCACTTTTTGTCATGTTTTGCGTGCTGGTTTACCGCTATCTCTTCGATTCGCGCATCTTCAACGAGGTCGAGGCCAAACGGAGCTTCGATGGGGTGGAGATCATCGGCGTCGTGCCCGACTTTGAGCAGTTCTAAAAGTACCCCAACAAGTTAAGCTGGGCCTGGTTTGTCCCCTGATAATGATAAATTCCCTGAAGCGAAAAACGCGAATTCACCGTCCACTGCAGGGACAGGTTCGCATCTTTGAACCACTTTTTTTGGGCGGTTAAAACCCGCGCTCGCGACCACTCCTGCTGGAAGGTTAGCTGGGGCGTAAGGCGAAACAGAATCGATGGCCGAAGGCCGAGGTCAACGCGCCCGCCATGGCGCTCATCCTTTGAGGAGTAGGAATCCTCGGTATAGATGAATGCCGACAGGATGACCTGATCATCATTCAGACCCCAGGTGGGGCCGGCACCCAGGGTGGCATAGGGAGCAAGCTCCAGAGAATCCGTATCGATCAAATCCTTCGCTCCAAAACGCAGCTGCCAGCTCCATGGTCTCTCCATTTCGCTCCACGGGTTGCGTTCGATGACGCTGACGATCCGAGCATCATGGACATAAAAGCGCCGCGACTCGGACAGATAACGAAAAAAGAAATGGCCCATCTCCAGCTCGGTGTTGGGGGAATGCCCGTCCCCAAGCTCCAGCGCATCCTGAAGAGAAAATCGGTAGGCCAGATTAACCGCCGGGCCATGAAAGTTGCTGTCACTCATCCCCAGCTCAAAGCGCCGCGAGGGCAGGCCGAGATGGGGCGAAACGACTTGGGAGAGCTTGGGGCCCTCGAACTCCTCGGCGGAAAGCTGGCTGCGTTGGGTGAGCAAGAGCATCTTCATCGCCTCGGCCCCTCTGACGTCCTCACCTTTTCCCAGAAGCAGCTGCTGGGCAAAAAGATAATCGGTGCTCTCGATCAGGGCGTCCAAAACGGCGGCCTGGGAGTTGTGCAAATCCTGGGGCCCAAGTTTTTTTTGGCGAACGGCCGGAATCAAACCCAAGACAGTCTTTCTCTGGGCCGAACTCAGCGCCTTTAGGCGTGCCTTCAGCTTGCGCTGCTGGGAAGGGCGAAGCGAGACCTTGGAAATCAATCCGGGAACCTTAAATAAGGCGTGGATCGTGTCCACGGGAATGACAAAGTATCCCAGCTTATCAATCAAATTTAGCTCGGGCCTTACGATGTCGAGGAGCTGTAAAATCTTGTAGGCGCAGTTTTTGCGAAGGTAGTAATAGGTGAAGCGGGCCCGGTCCAGCTCCCATAGGTGGGCCACCAGGAAGGCCAGCTCCTGTGGAGTAAGATTAATTTCATATTCCCATAGATCACGGGACTCCATGTCGTTATACTCGCGAATTTTAAAAAAATAAGGGGTCATGCTGAAATTGCCCTGGAAGCCACCAAAGATACCGTAGAGTCCGTAGAGAATGGGATTGTGGGTGGTCATCAGAGCGGCATAGTTGACGCCGTAATCGAGCAGCTCCTGCCCCGCCCCGCCCTGGCGCTTCAGGCGCAGCAAGGTGTGGCCAAAGGCCGAGGAGGCATTGGCCATGTAGTAGGAGGAAAAAACCAAGGCCACGCTCTCCACCTCAATTTTGGATTTAAACTGCCAGAACTTCGGACACTGATTCAGCTGGAAGGGAAGCTGCAGGCCATAATATTTTTGCAAAAAAAGGCCTCGGGCAGGAAAGCGGCATAGGGGGTGGGAATCCCGATCTACCTCTTGGGCCCGGGCAAATTCTTGCCGGGAAAGCTCCAGCTCGCGCTCGAGGGACAGAGCTTGTGGCGAGAGATAGAACTCGGAATTAAAAACGGCAGGAACATAGTCCTGCCGTATCAAAGAATATTCAAAATGTAAGAGTCGCGCCCAGTCTGCCTGATCAATGCCAAAGGCGGGCGCAAGGCACCCCAGGATGGCAAAACTAAATAGTCGCCAAAATAACGTGATGAATTTCGACGGGCGTCTTTCCCTCGCCAAAGATCTGGGAGAAATTTTTCTGGAGTTTTTTGGTATCTGCATCAGTGCGACCAATCATACTCAAGTAAGTTTGCAAAGTCTCCCCTCCGCCACGGGCGACATCATTGGCCAGGGCCACGCGATTGGCCTCCACAAAAGAGACGGCGGTGACTTTGGCGGTGGTGGCATCCTCGCAGCCTAAGGTCCCGGTGGACATGCCGAAAGTCTGAGTCCCCGAGGTGGCATTAAATGTCGCGGCAAGAATGTTGAATCCCATACCCTCTTTGCCTTCAAAAAGCACAGAACCCAGACCGCAACCAGCGGGGCCATGGGCCTTGGCGTAGACATTGCCAAACATAACCAGTAAGAAAACCGCAAGTAGACACTTTTTCATCGTAAATTCCTCCTAAAACTAAATTTTGTTCAGCTAACATCATAAAAACTTTATGCATAAATTGGAAGCTGATTAGTTAACTCCAGGCTTTCAATCAAGTATACCGAAAATCTAAGTCTCTTTTCCCCAAAACGACCGTCATAGACTCGTTTTACTAGACACATTTCAAGTTGTGTCATAAAAAAGGAGAAATCTAACTGGAGAGCTTATGCAAGAAACACTGAAGATTCGTGACGGACACGTAGTAGAAATCCATTACACCCTAACCAACGATGCCGGCGAAGTGCTGGACTCATCGGAAAATAGTGCCCCCCTGCCCTACATTCAGGGCAAAAAAAATATCGTTCCCGGGCTTGAGCAGAAGATGGTCGGCCGCATGATCGGTGAAAAGTTCACCGCCAAAGTTTCTCCTGAAGAAGGCTATGGGCCACGACAAGAGGCCATGATTCAGTCAGTTCCAAAAGAACATTTCGACAGCTCGGAGGACATTCAACTCGGCGCGCATTTTCAAGTTCAAACCCGCGAAGGCGATATCATTGTCGTTCGCGTGGTGGAAATTACCGATACTGCCGTGATCCTCGACGGCAATCACCCCTTGGCCGGCGCCAACCTCAATTTTAAAATTGAAGTTGTCAGTATCCGCGAGGCCACAGAAGACGAACTGAAAAAAGGTCATCTCCATCAAGGCGCCGGATGCTGCGGCGGACATGGGGATTGTCACGAAGGCAGTGAGGCCTCTGAGGAAGGCGGCTGCTGCAGTAGTGGGCCAGAAAGTGACGATGAAAAGGCCGGCGGCCATGGGCACGGGCACGGCGGCTGCTGTTCTCACTAGTCGAGGCGCCGACTATCGCTCCTGCTCAAGTCGGCATTCGGTACATCCTGTACATAACCTTCAAAAATAATATTCTCGCAGAGCTGGGCAATCTCAGCTCTGCGTGTCTGTGAACGCACCGTCCAGGCAATGACAGGAATTTTCATCCAATCGCGGTAGAACCTCACCGCCGGGGCACGCAGATATTCATGGTCAATAGACAGAAAATGCGGGCGCACCAAAGGCACAAAGGTCAGATGGCGCAGGAGGATTTTCTTGGCCTCCGGCAAATTTGATTCCCCGTCTCGATAGTCATAGCTCAAAAGTCCGCGGGTCACTTTCGGTGCATGTTTTTTAAACCATAAAACCACATAGGGATTAAAAGACTGGATGGCGAATTCTCCCTGATACCCGCGCAGCACCTGCATCACCGCCGCCTCATCGCGACCGGTGGCCTGGTCGCACTTAATCTCAACCATAAGCGGCACCCGCCCTTGCACCAACTCACAAACCTCCCTGAGTGTGGGAATATGCTGATCGCCTTCATAGATCGAGAGAAGCGGCAGGTGCGCCCGGGTGAGAGAGCGGGTCGCCCCCAGCACGCCGGTCAGGCGCTGTAAATCCTCGTCATGAAAAACGGCAGGAGTGCCATCCTTCAGGACAATCACGTCCAGCTCGATGGGGTGCCCTGCCTTGATCGCGTGCTCAAAGGCCAGAAGGCTGTTCTCGGGAATCTCGCGACCACGGTGCAGACCGCGATGGGCGATGGGACGGCTTCTCCACCATTCCTTCATCAGGCAAATCTCTTGGCGGAGATAAAACGGGGAATGGGCCGGCCGAACATGCTATCCACCAAGGTCTTGGCCGAGTTAAACGCCAGGCCCAGGCCGTGGGCGGTAAAGGCCCCGACAAAATAGAGCTGATTATCCGTGGGAAGAGCGCCCACCATGGGCTGGCCGTCCACGCTAAAGCCCATAATTCCTGACCAGCGATGGGTAATCTTTTTACCGCGCACGGAAGGAATGTGATCAAGCAAAAATTGCTCAAGCGCCGCCTGAATGACGTCAGAAGTTTGATCCGAGTAACCCACTTCCACATCGCGCTGGAGCTGGCGAAAGCCGCCGATAATCATTTCTCCGGTGGGAATTTGGCGGAAGTAATCCAGGACAAAGTTGGCATAGCATGGCCCTTCCATAAAACGAGGCACCGGTTCGGTCACCAGAATCTGACCGCGCGTGGGAAAGATTTTGTCGGCAAAAAATGGGTGTAAAAGCGGCGAATATCCGTTGGTGGCCATGACCACGACGGGAGTTTCAAAGTAATGCTTATTGGTGCGAATCACTTT